>CDYU01016200.1_pt1 | contig 41271 bp, 58 predicted proteins | sample 480701 | NCBI WGS metagenome assembly CDYU01 (sample SAMEA3182105, study PRJEB8094) | gut metagenome | biome: human; feature: gut; material: Stool; isolation source: human stools | place: Canada | collected 2013-02-26 | reverse complement strand
GAGAAAAGACCTTTATTCCCGCACAAAATAAGTTGTCCGTCAAAACTTCTACCGTCCTCACAATGGTAGCAGCGTTGTTTCCGCAATTTCTTAGCTAATTCATCCGCTTTAATCATTTTTCATAGCCTCCCGTACAATTTTCTGCGCCGCCTTGTTCCCGCACTCGCGGCTTGCCTGCGCCACAATCCGGTCAATAATCTCCTGCTTATCCTTGTAAATGACCTGCCGGACACAATCTGCAATGGTGCGCTTATACAGGTTTCTGTCTACAGACCAGTCTGCAAGCAGTGCTCTCCCTGCCGCCGTCAGAATATACTCTCTCAGTTCGTTATCCGAAACTTCAATCTCGATTTTCATTTAGCGCCTCCCACCTCTCCATCACCATCTCCACGGCCTCGTCCGTAAGGGGCTTCCCGCATCTAGGACAAAAATCACTCAACGGCCGAAAACTGTTTCTGTTTTTACAATCATTGCATTTTTTCGTTTCGTTCCAAATACAGAGTTTGCAACCGGAACACTCATGACATCCGGACCATACCTTCTCGATCCGATCCCGGCTGATGGGGCGGAGGGCGGTGAGGGCGAGGTTCAATGCCATTTCCATCTCTACATTAGTTCGCTCATGGGTATTTGCCCAAAAAGCGAACATCATTTTTAGTAATACACTCGCTTCTTCCCGCGTCATGCTCCCCATGATCTTCCTCCTCTCCAAATTCACACCAGTCGCCCGCCCCCGTCACATCATCCAACCTCGGAGACGCGCAGCAATCACACCGATGGATCTCCACCCCCGTCTCCGGGTCAATGTCTACCTCCCAGTATGCGCAGCGTTTACAGATCATCGTCATCCTCCAATTCATCGAGTTTTCCAGACAGTACCAGGGCAACGGCTTCACACAAAATACACATCTTGATTCTCTCCATGTTTGCCCAATCAAGATCTTTACCTTTCATCCTTTGCCCCGCTGTTTTCTGTGTCGCCATCTGGATCCATTGACCAACCAGTTCTTTCAACGCCGGAATGTTCGCCTCTTGGTTTCCTTTTTTGAACATTGCCCACATGGCCAAATTCTCAAAAGGTGCCGAATTGAAATTCCCGTTATTATACAGATCCATTTCCTTCCTCCAACTCAGAAACAAGCGCTCGAAGGTGCTCTCGCACCACTTGTAGGTTTAGAATCACGCCGATCAGATACTTAATGTACACATCAACATCCCAAAACGCAGACCTGGGGGCCAGGCTATCATCCACCACAACCTGCGCCCTCAACGCCTCCGCAGCCATCCGGTACATCTCCCGGGCGGCAGGGCCGGGTGGATGCATGGTCTCAAACCATGTTGCAGCCTGTTCTTTGGTGATGCTCATTCCGCTGCCCCTTTCGTTGCGATCTCCCCGCCACAGGCGGCGTAACCGGCGATATCTACCCAGTTGTCCTGAGACAAGGAACCGCCAGCAATCCGCCCCACTTTGAGCAGGATCATCATGGCGGCCACATCGTCAGGGACAAGGTCTACCAAAACGCCAGGGCCAACGCAACGAGTCTGTATGTATTGCCTCCACAGCTCAGCAATGGTGCGGAAATTGTCCTCTGGGCTGCCATAGTCCTGCTCTCTCTGTCCGCAAACACACGCCTCTGCGGCGTCCAGTATTCCCTTTCTGGTCATTTCCTTCCCTCCATCTCTCTGTACATCCGGCTGGACACAATCTCCCTGCTCCCCTGGTATTTGCCACGGTATGTATCAGTGATTTCCCCGCACACCGGATGATAGGACAGTTGCCCTATCTCCATGTTGGGGTAGATGCGGACCGGCTCAACTGCGACGATCTCCAGGGTCCAGAACCCTTTGAATCCCACATCACCATACCCGGCAGTAACGTGGATGAACAACCCCAGGCGGCCAATGGAGGAACGGCCCTCTAGTTTGGGAACCAATCCGTAGGTCTCCGTCCACTCGTTGGTGCGTCCCAGGTAGAGCTTCCCGGGGGTGAGCACCAGCCCCTCCTCCGGGATTGTGATGGTCCGTGTCCGGTTGTCCTGCCGGGGATCCAAGCAAGCCTCGGTATAGACCATCAACTCCGGCGCCAGGGAGACGTTGTAGCTGTTGGGGTTCAGCCGTTCCTCGTCCCATGGTTCGATCACGATGGCCCCAGCCTCATGCTGGAGCTTGATTTCATTTCCTGTGAGTATCATTCGTTCCTCCTATCTGCATCTGCTCCGGGGCATCCGTCTCCCGGATCTCCACGTACTGCACATGTCCGTATTTCTCCAGGTCCATGGCGATCCCCTCCCGGCTCCCCTGCGGGTTGGCAGCAGAGGATGGGACGGGGCGGAGCTTTACGGTGATCTCCCACATAGGCACCTCACAATTCCAGCAGGCGGCACAGCGCTGCCTCTACAGCCGCCATCTCGGTATAAGGCAACGACCCGAGGCCGTGCCGCATAATGTGCTCCGGCGCATTGCGCATCCTGTCCAGGCAGACATGATGCACATGCCCGCGAAACTGCACATCCGGGCGAGTAATGCTGCCATCAAACAGTTTCGCCCGCCCCTGAACAATGGGGGCCACCACGATGTGGCCGGTCTCCCGGTTGGCCTGTTCTCCGGAGAGAACCAGGACGGTCATGCCGTTGCCGGGATCTCCGTGCTGGCGGAGCTTGTAAATATCACCCTTTCGAATCATTCGACGCTCCTTTCTTCCGGCAGGGCAAACTGTTCTGCGAGCCCCCGGGAAAGGGCTTTCACATCCTCTGGGAGGGCTTCAAAGTCCCTGGCCTGCTGTGCCCTGGCGCGGAAACTTCGCTGCACGTTGGAGGCTACCACACTTTGCACTGTGGCCTCGTCCATCATGGCCCATTCCCGGAGCTGCCGGGGGTCGTGGACTACGGACTGGAGGACGGGCGGGAGTTTGCGGAACTCCTCCTCGGAGCCGTACAGACTATTTCGCAGGGCCTTGGAGATGTGCGCCCATGCCTCCTGCTCGGTCATTTCCCGGGGCTGTGTAATGCGCCGGACGTGCTCCTTTACCTCCCCGATGGTGGGAGGGTAGCCGGTGGTTTTTGTGGCGATGAGGGCCTTCACGGCCCCGGCCACCACGTTGGCGGCATCGTCCCGGAACATGTCGTTCCAAAGACTGACAATGCCCTCCAGCTCCTTCCGTTCCATGCCCTTGTAGAAGCTGGGGAATGCGGCCCGGAGAATAGCCAGGATGGAAACGGTTTCTTGTCTGGTCATAAGCCTGCCTCCTCCAGCATGTCTAGGAATGGGTTGGAACTGCTGGGCTGGCGCTTTTTCTCTTCTTCTAGACGGTCTTCCACCCAGGAGAGAATGGCCCGGTAATCGCTTTTGTACTTTTTTCCGGAACTCCCCTTGTAGTTGTCCAGAATCTCTATCAGCCTAGCGGTGTCGACTGGTCCATGAGTGTCAAGCAACTTCTGGTGCTCGGCATTGGTCATGGAAACATACTCAGCCCATTGGACCTTCGGCTCGGTAGGGGGGATATGGGGGGTAATATTGTCTTTGTCTTCGTCTTTGTCTTTGTCTTTGTCTTCGTCTTTGTCTTTGCCATGTTTGCCATTTTCATCATGGCAAATATGGCATTTGCTATTTTTGCCATCCTTTGCTTGGCCTTGCCATCTGGACAAGGCCCCTTTTTTTCCCGCATTAGACCGGGATGAGACGGTCTCTCGATACTTCTCGTTGTCGCGGTCAATCTGCGCTTTACAGGTATGGAACAGGAAGCGCTCGTTCCCGGGAAGGACCGGGTACTGGCCCGTGCGCTGATACTCCAGCAGCGCACGGACCAAGCGACCCACCTCCTCATCGTTCAACAGGGACCAGGTTTCCAGAGCGTCGGTAAATACCTTGATGTACGCGATTTCCATGCGGTCACCCGATCTGCCCTTCTTTGGTGATGAAGGCCTTGAGTTCGTCGGGGGAATAGTAGACCCTTGCTCCAATGTTCAGGGCGCGGACCTTGCCCGCGGACCTTAGCTCGTCCAGGGTGTCCACGCTGATGTTGAGAGCCTGTGCGGCCTCCTTGCGGGTGAGAAGCAGTTTTTCCATGGTGTGCTCCTTTCTTAGAACGGAAGATCGTCGTCGGGCTCGTTGGAGATGTCGGTGAAGCCCCTGGTGTCTCCGCCGTATGCCTTTGCGCCGTTCTGGAGGGTTTTCAGCGGGGGGACGGTAAAGTCTCCGCTGCGGATGGCGTCCACACTGCGGGTGGAGCGGACAGCCAGGCGAGTTTTTACAGAGCCATCGTTGGCAATGTATTTCTCCTCGCCCAAAACAACGCCGATGTACTTCCGGCGGAGATCGTCCAGCCGGTCTTCGCGGAACTGAAAGCCGGGGTTGGACTTCTCCAGCTGGGTTTTGAATGCTTTGAAGAAGCCCAGGGCGGACGCCTTATAGCTACGGGGGAACCGCATGGGCCAGTAGCCCTTGGCCTTGTGAACGCGGGAGTTTGCGCCCCGGTTGGGTTCCTCCACGAAGTCCCACATCACCATGATGTACTCTCTGTCCTCATGGTCCTCCACGTCCATGATGGCGGCCACATAACCGCCAGGGGCGATGGGGGTGAAGTCCCCCTGTTCCTGGACGTTGTCCCAATCAATTCTCCTCATTCTTGTCTTCCTCCTTGTCAGATGAATGGAAAGTGAGGGGGCAGTGGCTCCCAATGTATCTTTCCGGGTACTCGCAGATTTTATCATTAAGCCCGCAGTGTCGGATAGTGTAGCGGAAGTATGGGCACTGGGAGCAGGAAACGTCTGCCCGGTCGTGGAAGTCCACAGGAAAGGAGACTTCTACGATGGCACTGGCTCGGATATACTTCTTTACGCCACTCGAAAATTCAGGCATCTGATGTTCCTCCTGTCAACGGGGACAGGTCCCAGTATTCTCTAATTTTGGTATCTACAAACTTTAGGTCATTTTCTATCTCAAGAGAATCAAATAACCCTTCTGGAGACTTCGATATATCCATGCCAGAGGACTGGGTGCGGAAATAGTGACGGTCACCCTCCACCATGCAGCGGAGGCAGATAGTGACCATGCCCTCGATGCAAACCTTTTCGTCCAGCAGCTTCCCGATGGTCCGCAATTTGGTTTCCCCGTAGTCGGAGGTTGCCTCGTGCATGATGATGTACACAATCACGTCCTCGGGGAGGTCGTTTTGGATGAACCGTAGGAGATCCCAGAACGAATCCGCAATGTCGTTGTAGAGATCAAAGCTGCTGCTTCCGCTTTTGGGGGCGGAGTGGCCCCGCATGAATGTATTTGTGAGAAGATACCCGGCGTCATCAATGACGGCGGCCTTGGTGGGCATGGTGCTCAGGCCCTTCCGGATGGTGTTGTAGTTGTCGGTCTTGGCGGTGTACTTAAACCGCCCGGGGAACGGAAGGGGCTTCCCAACCACATTGACCAGGAAGATCTCCTCCTCCCCAAACCCTTTCAGGGAGCGGGACTTTCCGGATCCGGACCTGCCGTAGATCAGGACAGGGATGCCCATTACTGCGCACCTCCCCCGGAGAGAAGCCATTCGGAAAAATTCTCCTCCTGGTTGTCCAGGTAGTTGGCCAAAAGGTAGGGGTTTTCCGATACGATGAAGTCCAGAAAATCCTGGAGCGCTTCCTCTCTGATGAACTTTTGAATCAGCTGAACGGTAATGTCCACCTGAATTTTTCGCGGGAATGGTTTGTATGTGCTATCTTGAATCATGTTCTAACTCCTCCTCTGTTTCTTGGATCCAACGATGAACGACGTCGGACCCGACTTGGAAATACTGCATCAGTTTGTGGATCCCGACCCCGTTCAGGTACATGGCTTTGAACCGTGGGGGGCGGGGGCGCTTTGGTCGCCCAGTTTTTCGGGGGAGACCCAGGGTGTGGCACCACCGCTTGGCCCGGTCGGGAGAGACACAGTAGTGGTCCCCCAGTTCCTGGTATGTCATGGTTTTTGCCAGGTCTGCCAGGTCCTTTGGTATTTCCATCCTCCGGCGATACTGCCGGTTCAGGGGGCACTCCCGGCTCTCTGGATGGCACTCCTCTAAGTGGCAGTGTAGGCAAATAGAGATCAGCTGCGGCGGGTCCGTCCGTTGCGGGCGGCCAGGTGGGCGGGGCTGTTCATTCCAGGGACGGGTCCCGCCTTCGAAGGGGTTTTTGCGGCTCATGGGCATCAGCCCCCTTTCTGCGCCTCTGCCACTCGCAGTGTGGGCAGATGTAGTGTTTGCCCCCTGGATCCAGACTGGAGACATTCCAGTCCCTCCCGCAAACATGGCAGAGGCGGTGCTTCCCCCGGATCACAGGACCCGGAGAGGGATGCCGAGACGGGCCAGGGCGGCGTTGGTGCGGGCCGTGGGGCTCTTCTTGGCCTGCTCAGCCTGGCGCTTCTTCATGGCCGGAGCAATCGCCCGGATCATGGTGTCCTCGGCGAGGGCGGCTTTCTTGATCTGGATGGCGTTCATAGGGCTTTCTCCTTTTCGGTATAATTTTTCCCACGGGGTTGGTGGCTGGGGCGGCCCGTGGATTTCCGCCAGTTGGCAACGGTCTTTTTGCAGACGTTGCAGGCCAGGCCGATTTGCAGGTCGTTGGCGCCCTTGTCGTAGAGGGTTGCGGCCAGTTCCTGGTCAAAGGTTTGGGGGAGTTTCCGCTTCCGTTCCTGGACGGCCTGGGAGGCCTTTTGGCGGGCTTTCTTTGTCAGCAGTTGTTCCTGGTGGGTTTTGCTGCTCCGGTAGAGGGAACAGCCCCCCTGGGGCTCTGTATGCACGCCCTGCTTGATCCGGCTGGACCTTGTGTGCCATAGATAGTCACAGGTCCAGAACTGGGACAGGTACCGGCAGCCGGCGCATTTGGGATAGCGCCGCTTGTTGCCGTTCCGAACGGCGGAGACGGTCAAACCATAGAAGGTGGGCATGTTACACCCCCTCGCAGAGACGCCGGGCCAGGGTGGGAACTGAGATACAGTTTTGATCCTGGAACCCTAAGTGGGCCTTGACCCACCGGCAGTCCTTGCCGGTGTACCGGGCCACTTCTTTGATGGAGAGGACGCGCTTGCCGCCGAAGAAGGTAAGCAGGTCCTCCAGGTTGTCGCGGTAGGCTGGGTGTTCTCTCGACATTTTGTACCTCCTTTTTGTGGCTTCCTGTTCCATCCCGGGTGAATCTATGGTATAAAAGGATGGAATAGGGGGTGAATACGATGCGAAGGATATTGCTTCTGGTTGCCGCCATCGTTCTTTGCCTTGGGCTCGGGTCCTGCCAAATGATGACGGAAGAGGAAATCCAGGCGGCGTATGATGAGGCTTTCGCTGCTGGTGCTGCCTCTGTCGATGTAACGTCACAGGTGGAAGACGCTCGAGCCGAAGGGTATGAAGACGGGCGCGACGAAGGCTACGACGAAGGGTATGACGCCGGATATGATGCTGGGATCGCGGAAGCGGGCGAGGCTTCCGAGGATTCCTCCAGTTCTGCGGCGACGTACTCCGGAGGGACAACGTCCTCCAGTTCCGAGGGGTCCGGCTATGCGTCCCAGTCTGCCGTGACGGTGTATGTCACAGACACGGGGAGCAAGTACCATTCCTATGGCTGCCAGTATCTAAGGCAAAGCTGCCATGGGATGACGCTGTACCAGGCTAAGCAGGCCGGGTATACGGCGTGCAGCCGGTGCGGGCCTCCGGCATAACCTTCGAGCAATGGGACCGCTTTGGCGGTCCTTTTGCTTTGGTCAGTTATCATCGTTCGTGGTAGCCTCGCGAACGTTTTTCTTGCGCAAGGATTCAAGTTTAACTGGATTTTTTAGTTAAAGAAATACAGTCTACGGGGACGCGGTAAAGATTGCAAAGAGCCTCAAGCTGGTATGACTTTGGGAAGGTTCGCCGGTTCTCCCATTTGATTAGGGTAGATTCGCTGATCCCGATGGACTTGGCGACTTGGGCTTGCGTGAGCTCAGCATTTACTCGGGCGGCCTTCAAAGAGATCTGCATTTTCGTCACCTCCTTTTTATGGTCCCATTGTAGTCCAGTTTAACTGGATTGTCAATAGTTAAACTGGATTTTTTGAAAATTTATATTGCACTCTGTCCGGTTTTAATGTATAATCGGAGAAAAGGATGTGAGACCAATGCCGGAAGATGAGATCAGAAGGATTTTCGCAAAAAATTTGCGTGACATGATGCGAGACCGCGGTCTGGCGCAAAAGGACATCGCAAAGATTTGCGGGGTGTCTACGTCCTCCGTTTCCACTTGGTGCAAGGGGATCAACATCCCAAGAATGGATAAGATTGAAATGCTTGCACAATATTTCGGTGTAGAAAAATCCGATTTAATTGAATCGAAAAGAGGACAGAAGGTCCCAGAGGGGGTATTGCAATTAAAAAGGATTCCCCTTCTTGGTAGAATTGCTGCCGGGGCTCCTATCTATGCCGAAGAGAACATAGAGGGATACACCTACACAGACCTGAACGGCGGACATGAATATTTCGGCCTGCGAGTCCATGGAGACAGCATGGATGCCGCCGGGATCCGGGATGGGTACACCGTCATTGTGCGCCGCCAGGATGTGGTGGAAGAGGGACAGATTGCGGTTTGCCTGATCGACGGACAGGACGCCACGCTGAAAAGGTTTTCCCAGGAGGGAAACATTGTGACGCTGATGCCGCAAAGTACCAACCCGGAACACAAGCCATTTGTGTTCGACATTACAAAGACCCAGGTGAAGATCCTGGGCCTGGTTGTGCGGGTGGAGTTTTCGTTGGTGTGAGGGGGAGGAAGTATCATTGAGACAGTACAAAGAGAAAAGGGACGCAGGGAGGGACGCGGCGATTTACGCTATTGTTCCGGCGTCTCTCGCCGCTGGCATGGGATATGCAGCTTATCATATTAGAGAAGACACGACAGTGGCAATGTTTCTTGAGAATTTCCTCGGTGCAGCTTTTTTGATCTGGTTTTCCATTACCCTTATCGTTTCTATGTCGTGGGACGGAATAAAGGAGCGGGAGGGAAAGGCGTTGATCTTTACGATCGTAAAGTATTCTCTGGGGTGGTGCCTCGCTGCATTTATTTTTGCCGGACTTATTAGACAATAAAAAAATCCCCGCCCCCTGGTGCGCCAACACCTGGGGACGGGAAAAGGGGTACAGTAAGTTTGTCGAAGGCCTACTGCACCCCTACTATATCATATAGTAGGAGGAAAATGCAATGATAAGAAGAAAAGATGGGCGGTGGCAGGAGCAGATCACCCTGCCGGGAATGAAGAAGCCAAAGTATTTCTACGGGAAGACGCAGAAAGAGGTGAAACAGAAGATGGCGGCCTGGCAAAAGGACCAGGTGGGCGGTCGGACGTTTGCGGCCTGTGCGGATGACTGGGACCGGGAGCACACGGAACAGGTGGAGTACAACACCTCCGTCATGTACCGGGCACCGCTGCGCCGGGCAAAGGAACACTTTGCAGGGCGGAAGATCCAGGACATTGGGCCGGATGAAATTGACGCCTACATCAATCACATAGCGGGACAAGGGTATAGCCGCCGTGGTGTGCAGGTGTACCTGGACATGTTCCGGATGATCTGGAATTTCTCCATTGTTCGGGGATGGGCGAAAAGCAATCCCTGTGGGCCAGTAAAGCTGCCTGCCGGGTTGAGTGATGGAGAACGGAGTGCCCCTACAGAAGAACAGCAGGAAAAGGTCAAGCAAGGTCTGGAGAAAGAGAATGGCTTATTTGCCTATATGCTGCTCTATACCGGTCTGCGGCGCGGGGAGCTATTGGCACTTCGCTGGGAGGACATCGACCGGAAGAAAAAGGTGATCCATGTGACAAAATCCGTTTGCTTCGTGGGCGGAAAGCCTATGATTAAGCTACCGAAGAGCAAGGCGGGACGGCGTGACGTGGTTCTGCTGGACGCGCTGGAAAAGGTTCTTCCTGATGGAGGAAGTGGGTACCTATTTGGCGGTAACGCGCCTTGGTTAAAGAGCCAGACAGAAAGAAATTGGTTGGAATGGTGCAAGGCTGCGGGGCTGGCCCATGAGTTGGTGACCGTGGAGGTAGACCCCAAAACCCAAAAGAAGAAAACGCGGCGGAAGTGGCGGCCAGATATCACCGCGCACCAGCTCCGTCACGCATTTGCTACTATGCTATACGACGCCAACATTGACGAGATGGATACCAAAGAACTGATGGGACACAGTTCCATTCAGGTGACGAGGGACGTCTATACCCACATCCGGCAGAGCCGGAGAGAGAAGACGGCGGAGAAGCTGAATGCGTTTTTGGGTCAAAATTCTGTCAAAGTCGGAGGAGACGTTGGGGCGTAAGGGGGAATATATTCTTCCAAAGAAAGCCGGAAAATCTTATGACCTGGTGATACAGGATGGAGCGAAAACCTCGGATCCCTTGGAAATCAATGGGTTCCGGGGTTTTCTGCGTTCTGATTTGCCGTTCGTTTCGGCCTGATGCAGCGCACAAAACAGCATAAAATAGCATGTCAAAACATTTCCAATCCTGTCAAGATCGTGTCAAGAACGAGAGAAAAAAGAGCCGCCCCGGGAGTATATCCGGAGCGGCTTTTCTGCGTCCCCACTACTGTGGGGTTAAAAATGTTTCGGAAAACGGATAAGCGCTTATCCTCCACGGTTCATCCCCACCGCTGTGGGGTTCTGCTTGGATTATATATCAATTTCTCTGCCTTGTCAATTTGCTTTTAGCGGCGCTTTCCGCCAGTCACCGCGTTATAAATATCGTCGGCATTTCCTTTGATTACAGACTTCGGCTCCCACATTCTTACATACTCCCTATAAAAGCTGGAGTTTTTATAGGTCAGTTCAGACGCGGCTAGAATGTTGGACCGTTCGCCCTTGTCACCTTGCCAGAAATAAATTCTGCGCCCCTTGTATATCAAAGCAGAAATGGAAAAGTTCCCTTTTTCTTCGACTTGCGTTATTAGGGAAACGTGATCACCAAAACGAATGACAGAAATGTTCCCATACACGCTTTCTGGGGTAAATTCCGACCACACAAGCGAATCATGTTCCCTGGCGTATGCAAGACAGTCTATTTCGTTTTGATTAAAAGGGAAAGCCAGTGTTTTCTCGAACTCTGGAACAATCTCCAGATAGCGGATCAAAATCTCTTGGTTAGAGCATGGGGAGAGATTGGAGCGGATGTACTCTAGGATGTCTCCATCCATCAACGACATGATCTGATCCCAATTCTTGTTGTAAGTTTTCATTTGGTGACCCTCCTTTTTAAAATTATAGCATGGTTTCTCTGACTCGGTCAATGTCATTCTACCTCGTAACCGTTGGCCCCCATAAAATACTCACGGCCCAGGGTAGTTACAAACGCGCTGTCACAGTCCCCGTCTGTTTCGATCTCCATCGTGTAGACTGTGGCGGCGTGGCCGCCTGCAAAGGCAAGGGCGGCGGTGAGCAATACGGCAAGGAATGTTTTCATGTTTGGTTCCTCCTTGGTTGTTGTTGTGGCTTCCCACGACTTCCCCGGCTGGCTGCCGGGTATAGTTTCGACCGGTTGCCGTCCGGTCTTCGTCAGGCGGGCTGCGTATTTTTGACGTAGAATCTTTCGTTTTGGGGCAGGCACTTCTCGATGAAGTCTTGGGCCTCGAATGGGAACCGGAATACAGCAACAACGCAGGCTCTGGTTTTTCCGTCATCTTGGTGTTTCCCGTCGATATCGTAACAGACGGCCCATGTGCAAGAACTGATTTGCTCGTTCATTTTCTTTTCCTTTCTGCCCTGCCATCGTCAGCACTGGTGGGGCGGTTCCAGTGGACCCCCGAAGGGGTTTCGGCTGTTGGGTGAGTCCCTGCTTTTCATGTCCTACTGCCTCCTTACGCTGTAGCGGTTTCGATGTCCTGGGATCCACGGGAGCGGAATGCCTGACTGCCGTACTTGGTGCGGATTTCCGCCATGGAGGACTTGCCACGATACCAGCGGGAACCGGCCTCGGCGTGGTGCCAGTACCATTTGCCCTTGCTCTTGGACCACTTGCAGCCAGCTGCCTTGAGCTTGTCCTTGTTGGCTTTGGTGTTGCCACCGATCCAGAGCCAGGACCCGCAGAGCTCAATCTCCAGGCCGTCAAGGCGGAGCAGGATGTCCAGGATTTGGCGGAACTCTTCGGCGGTCTCGGTGGTGGCTTTGGTCTTGCCGGTGGTGTCGGCCTGGGCCTGGGCGTTGTGTCGGCACTTGAGGATTTCGAAGAGCGTGTCATGCTCTCTATTGATCTCCTGCATGGCCTCGGTGCTGCCGCCACAGTCTGGGTGGTACTGCATGGCCAGACGGCGATAGGCCTTCTTGAGCTCGTCCAGGGTCTTGATATTCTCGAAGTATTTCATGGGGTGTTCTCCTCTCACTATTTTTTGGTGGGGTGGGGCTTTTGAGGGTGCCCCGCCAGAACCTTTAAATCTTATGGGATCAGACGATCTCATAGAAACCACCGATAGCCTCGATGCTCCAACCTTTGGATTCGCAAACCCTGATTGCGTCTTCCTTAGTAAAGGTCTTGCCGGGGAAGATGTGGTTGAGACCATTTCTATTCTTTAGGCGCTGCATGATGAGGAAGCGCTGCTCGGTGCGACCTCTGTAATTTTCAAGTTCCTCGATAACGACTTTCATTGCTTTCTCCTTTCCGGCCTGCTGGCCTTTCTTGGTTGGCTGTCGTTTAGCTTGGCTTTATGATAGCACGTTGTAACGTGCAAAGTCAAGCCATGATACTGACCAAAAGGTGGGGCTGCGTTTTGTGCAAAATATACACTTTACAACGTGCTGAGCACTATGTACCATAGTAATTAGAATTGGAGGTGATCCGATGAACGAGGAACGCAAGGTATCTGCAGCAAAGAGGGCCAGCAACGATAAATGGGATGCGGAGCATATGGCATATCAAACGGTTAAGGTTCGGCGGGAGCTGCTGGAGGAGTTCCGCGTTGCCTGCAAGCTGCGAGGGGATCCCGTTAACGCTGTGCTGCGGAGAGCAATGGAGGACTACGTAGAGCAGGCAAAGACTGCGCCAGGACAGCAGAAAGAGCAAGAGTAGGGAACAGACAAGGGGCAGGTATAATGCCCCGCAGAGAGCAACACAAGAGGCCTGGAGAGGGGCAGCATACCCCCCTTCCGGGCCTCTTTTCCATCTAAGATATTAGACACATGTCGAAAAAGATTGAGGGAAATATTTTAAAATAAATTTCGAAAAGCCCCCTTTTCGGAAACCCTGGAATGTATAATTGATTCATACCCTTAGATTGGGAAAAGTCTAGATTTGCTAGATTTCTGGAAGGGAGGTAAACCAAATGGCACAGACAAGAAAAGTGGAATCCGCTGAAAAGCTGATGAAATATATAGATGATTTCATCAAATACTGCGAGGAAAACGGTGAAATCCCTTCCAACTATAACCTCTGTAAATTCCTGTCGGTGAGTGCTGCGACACTGAGTAGGTATGAGGCGGGGGATGGGAATTATAAAGGATACGAAATCCCATTCAAAAACCTGCGGCAATACAGAGAGCACCGGCTGCTGAGTATGCTAGAGGGCGATCCCAAGAAAGCTGCTGCGGCAATCTTCCAGCTGAAACAGCCATTTAATGGCGGCTATGTGGAGTCCACGCAGCAGGTAGACCAGGGCGCAACCGTTACCCTCAAGATTGAGGGAGTGGGCGGAGTGGACGCCTTCAAGTAGCAATTACAGACTGCTTGCTATGCAAGCAAGTGCAATCCATTGCAGCACAACGGGTTGCGGCACTGCTACAGAGATATTACAGTATGCAGCAGGCCAGGGCAATCAAGCAGGCCTGCCTGCCGGGGTGGCTGGGTGCAATAAGACAGGTCCGCCCCGGGGGTGGGGGTGGTGTGGCGCTGGCTGGTTTCGAGGTGTACCCCCCCCTACCCCCCTACCTACCTACCAGGGGGGTGTGGCGGAAAAAGTGGGGGCTGGTTTCCAGCAGGGGGTGTATAAGACAACCCCCATCCTCCAGACTCTCCTCTCTAACATAGCTATCTATGATAACTATACAGGGGGTACCCGGAAAATCAGGGGGCACCTAGAAGGAATGGGTCCCCAGGGTGAAATAGAAATCGGGCTGTGTGGAAGGCACACAAGGCGGGTTCAAGCCCCGGAGGCCCGAAGCAGTTCTTGGGTGTTCTACCTCCTTTCGAGTGGGGGCAAAGGAAGACAGCCTTTGCCTCCCTCAAATCGTCCGGCAGGTGCAAAGCCTGGTTCGATTCCAGGCCGGGCGGCCAACCCCGAAAGGGGAATATCAAACAGAAAGGAAGTGAATTCTCTCCTTCGCTGCTTCCTTTCACATGGTTTGGTAACACATTGTCTTGTATGCTCTTTCGAGCTACCCGGCTCGCGGGCAAAGCCGGGGAAAACCCGCGACATGGCCCGAGGATTTAGGGCCATATATGCCGAATCTCAGAAAGGCCCTCACTATCCGAGGGTGTCAGGTCGCGCCTGACGTTCGGCAGTGCGTGGAAAATTTATGGCGGATTTTTCTTGCATGACGCTCCGGAAAGACGGAGAGCGGGTGGACCCGGTTGCCATACGGGTTCTCCCCATTTGCCCCTGTAGCTTTGACGGTAAAAGCGCTTTTTGCAGGATTCTGGTTCGAGTCCAGACGGGGGTAGCGTGCCGACGCGTGAGAAAACGGCTGGGCGTGGCGGGGCCTGTAGGGACAGAATCCGCCAATAAGGTTCTCTATCTCAAGAGGAAGAGATCCCGGCTCATAACCGGGCATATCCTGGTTCGAGGCCAGGGGGAACCACCAGAACACGGAATATGGAGCAGGAGGGAGCATGGACAGAGACACGATACAGAGGATCCAGGCCCTTCTGAAACGGGATGGGCGTGTGGAGCTCATTTCCGGGCCCAACGGGACGGTGAAGGTTGTGCAGATCAAGCGCAAGGTTGTTCTGGAGGGTAAACTTACAGACGAATAGAGACCTCCCTGGGAATGGCTGGGGAGAAGGACCGAACGGGGTCAACTTGTTGGAATTTCCGACAGGTTGGCCCCGTTTTTGCGTTTGGAGGTGAGGAGAGACGGCACGGCGAAGGATGAGCAAGGTCCAGAAGAAGGACGTTGTCTGGGACCCCGGAGAGGCAAACCAGAAGCAGAAGCTGTTCTATCTCTCCCGAACCACCTATACCGCTTACGGCGGGGCCAAGGGCGGCGGCAAGACCCATGCCGTTCGCATCAAGGCTGTGGGTGGAGCCATTGCCAACCCGGGCATCAAGATCCTTATCATGCGTCGGACCTACCCGGAATTGGAAGAGAACCACATCCGGCCCATTGTGAAGATGGTGCCGCCTGCGCTGGCCTCCTACAACGCCACCACCCACCTGATGACCTTTCACAACGGAAGCACCATCAAGTTCGGCCACTGGAGCGGCGACGCCTCGGAGGATGAGTACAACGGCCTGGAATATGACTGGATTTTCATCGACGAGGCCACGCAGTTTTCCGAGCGGAGTTTTAACTTCCTGGGTGGCTGCTTGCGCGGCGTGAACCAGTTTCCGAAGCGAATGTACCTTACCTGCAACCCCGGCGGCGTCGGCCACCGGTGGGTGAAGCGGCTGTTCATTGACCGGCAGTTCAAGCAGAACTGCGACAACCCGGAGGAGAACGAGAATCCGGAGGATTACACCTTCATCCCGGCGACGGTGGAGGACAACTATCACCTGATGGCCTCTTCCCCGGGGTATGTGCGGATGCTGGCAAACATGCCGGAGGATAAGCGGCGGGCCTACCGGTACGGCGATTGGAACGCCATCGGCGGGAACTTTTTCCCGGAATTCTCTACCGCGACCCACGTTGTACAGCCGTTTCGCATCCCGGAGCATTGGCAGCGGTACCGCAGCTTCGACTACGGCCTGGACATGTTCGCCTGCTTCTGGTGGGCGGTAGACGAAGACGGAAGGTCTTGGTGCTACCGGGAATTCACCCACAAGGGCCTCATTGTCAAAGAGGCGGCAGAGAAGATCCACGAGTTGACGCTGCCGGGAGAGCATGTTTCTGCCACCTATGCCCCGCCGGATATGTGGAGCCGGCAAAAAGACACCGGCAAGACCATGGCGGAGGTGTTCATGCTGAACCAGGTTGGCCTGATCCGGGCGGACAACAACCGGGTGCAGGGACACCTGATGATGAAGGAAGCGCTGGCCCCAAGGCCGCTGCGCGACCCCTATGTGCAGGCTATGTTCCGCCGGGAAGACGGGACGGTGCCGGACAAGCTGCCGGGGCTTATGTTCTTCGATGTCTGCAAAGAGGTTATCGGGGATATCCAGGATATCCAGGCGGACGAGAAGAACCCCAACGACTGTGCCAAGGACCCCCACGAGGTGACCCACACGGTGGACGGTGTGCGGTATTACTGCATTTCCCGTGTGCTGCCTGCCCAGCCGGAAAAGGACGGGAAGAAGGTTGTCCTGTATGACGATGACGAGGACAGCATGGAGAGCTACGAGGAGTTCATGGTAGGAAGCGGGGCCCCAAGCCCCAGCTATCTTGCGTTGTGAGGAGGACACTATGGAAACCATTCTGTTTGGCATCGGAACTGCGCTTGCCCTTGTGTGTTTTGTCGTTCTGCTGGTGCTGGAGCACAAGAACGAAAAGCACCTGGATGAGTTGAGCACGCGCCTGGCCAGCATCTCCCTTAAAGTGCGAAGCCTTGAGAAGAAGGTAGAACACTTGGAACAGGTTTGGAAAGCGGAAGAGGGTGACCGAGAGACCCGGAAGAGACAGGAGGAACTGCTGTTTACCGGGATCAACAACATCCTCAATTACGACATGAACGCAGCCAGAAAGGCAGGCGGTGACGATGCCTAAGCGAGAGAAAAAGCCGGACACTTCGGGCCTGAATACCTACTCCCTGGGGAAGGAGAGCAAGTTGCCGGACTGCGGGACGGCGTGGAAGTTGTACGAGCGAGGACTGGACTTCAACTCCAGCATCAATTTGGAGGACACTGTCCGCGTCAACGAGAACTTCTTCATCGGGAAGCAGTGGGAGGGCGTGATTTCCAACGGGCTTCCCACTCCCGTGTTCAACTTCCTCAAGAGGGTGTGCTGCTTTACGGTGGCGACCATCACCAGCGACAACATCAAGGTCAACGCTTCCCCGCTGTCTGCGACGCCGAACACCACGTCGCTTGTGGAGCCGGTTCGGATTATCAACGAGGAACTGGACGCGCTAACGGAACTGAACAACATCCCGTCGCTGATGCGTGAGTTCGCCAGAAATGCCGCTGTGGATGGGGACGGGTGCCTTTACACCTGGTGGGACCCGGACGCAGAGACCGGGCAGGACGCCAAGGGGTGCATCCGAACCGAGATTGTAGAGAATCTCCGGGTCCATTTCGGCAACCCCAACGACCGGGATGTGCAGAGCCAACCGTGGATCATTCTGGAGCGGCGGGAGATCATCTCCGCAGCCCAGGCAGAGGCCAAGGAGAACGGCTTCGAGACCTGGCGGAACATCGGCGGGGACGGTGACAACACCAACCCGGACGCAGCCAAGGAGACCACGGACAAGGTGACCACCATCCTGCTCTTTTGGCGGGACACCAAGACCCGCCACATCTGGGCGTACAAGTGCGCCCGGGGCTCCTCCATCCGGGAGCCGTGGGACTTGGGGATCAAGCTGTATCCCATTTCCTGGCTGAACTGGGATTACATCCAGGACTGTTTCCACGGGCAGGCCATGATTACCGGTCTGATTCCCAATCAGATTTTCGTGAATAAGCTCTGGGCCATGTCGCAGCTGTCCCTGATGACCACGGCATTTCCCAAGGTCGTGTACGACGCGACCAGGGTCGGAAAGTGGGATAACCGGATTGGCGCTGCCATCGGGATCCAGGGCGGCGACGTGAACAACGTGGCCAAGATCATTGACCCGGCCAGCATCTCCCCGCAAATCTCCCAGTTCATTGAATTGGCGGTGGAGGAGACGGAGCAGAGTTTGGGCGCAACATCCGTTGCCCTGGGCGACACGCGGCCTGACAACACGTCGGCCATCATCGCCTTGCAGCGGGCTGCCTCCACCCCGTCGGAGATTACAAAGCAAAACCTGTATAAGTCCATTGAGGACCTATACAGGATCTACATCGAGTTTATGGGCGAGTATTACGGCAAACGGTATGTAGACATGACCACGCCGGAAGAAGTCCGGCAGGTCTACGACTTCATTGGACAGGAGACCCCAGCAGAGATTCCGATGCAGTTCGACTTTTCCCAGCTGAAAGACATGCCCATGCACATCAAACTGGACATTGGAGCCAGTTCCTACTACTCGGAAATCGCCTCCATCCAGACGCTGGACAACCTGTTGAAGATGGGGAAGATCGACACCATCCAGTACCTGGAGCGCATTCCCGACGGATACATCCCAGGACGGAGAGAGCTTATCAATGAACTGAAAGAGCAGCAGAGAAACGCCATGGCTATGCAGGCGCAGATGCAGCAGGGCTCCCCCCAGAACCCCGGCGGGGCCCCGGTGGCGGGAGACACCACAAAGGACGAGATCCCGACGGGAGGCGGATACTCTGCCTTGCAGAGAAAGGTCAACGAGACCGGGACCACCGCAGGGATGGTTTGACCGAATGGGAGGTGCCACATGACGGAATGGGAAGTGGTTGGAGTCATTGTGGTCCTCGTTGGCCTCGTGATTTCCGTTGCCGGTCCAATGGTGAAGCTGAATTCCACCATCACGAAGCTGACGGTGCAGGTGGCGAACTTCACCCAGGGATTGGAGGAATTCAAGGACCGATACAAGGACCAACTCAAGGAGTTTAAGGACGTACACGAAGACATTTACGAAAAGGTGGACGATCACGAGCACCGCATTACGGTGCTGGAGGAAAGGAGGGAGGACCGATGAGCGAGAAATGGAAGCTCTGGTGGAAGGCTGCCGGGGTGCGGGCCATCAAGACCATGGCAGAAACCGCCATTGCCACCATCGGAGCGGCGGCGGTGCTGTCTGCGGTGGAGTGGCCGGTGGTTCTGTCGGCCACCATCCTGTCCGGCGTTCTGTCCCTTCTGGTCAGCGTCAAGGGCCTGCCGGAAGTGAAGACGGGAAGTTAAGACGAATGTGAAATGTTGCAACGAAACTTAAGTTTGACGCAAGTTTCAAGCAAGTTTGTGCAGAGATTCGGAGGAAATTAACTCAATGAACTTGAGAAAATGCCTTCTCACAAAGAATGAGTGTTACCAGCGCGGGGTGAAAATCAACCCCGTCGGCGTCATGGTTCACAGTACCGGGGCAAACAATCCGTGGCTGAAACGCTATGTCCAGCCAGATGATGGCCTGCTGGGGACCAACAACAACGGGAACCACTGGAACCGGTATCGCCCTGATGGCCGCCAGGTTTGCGTCCATGCTCTCATCGGTAAATTGGCAGACGGAGGCATTGCCACCTACCAGACCCTCCCCTGGAATTATAGGGGCTGGCACAGCGGCCAGGGCAGCAAGGGCAGCGCAAACAATATGGGCTATATCGGGTTTGAGATCTGCGAGGACGGCCTGAGCGACGGGGTGTATTTCGCCAAAGTGTACCGCGAGGCCGTGGAGCTGACCGCCTACCTGTGCAAAATGTTCGGGTTCAACCCCCTGGCAGACGGCAAGGTCATCTGCCACAGCGAGGGCCACAAACGAGGCATCGCCAGCAACCATGCCGATGTAATGCACTGGTTCCCGAAGCACGGAAAAAGCATGGACACCTTCCGCGCCGACGTAGCAGCGGAGATGAACAAAACCACCACAGAGGAGGACGAGGACGTGGACATCAACAAGCTACTCCAGGACATGACGGACGAGCAGGCCTACCTGTTTTACCAGAAGGCCGTCCAGCACATGGTGACCCTGCCGGAGCCGGAGTGGTCCCAGGAGGAGGGGGCCTGGAAGAAGGCCAAGGAAACCGGTGTCATGGACGGCACCAGCCCGGAACGCCCCCTGAAACGGGACGAGTTCGCGGCGGTGCTGAACCGGAAGGGGCTGCTGTGATGGACGTGACCATCCACAACCCGGACAACATCCCCGAGGAGATTGTGCAAGCGGCCATTGCCATGATGGAGCAAGAGGAACGGCGGCGCGTGGTGGAAATCTCCATCCGCCGCACCGGCAATCCCGACGAATACGGGATCACTCCCGTTTTTGAAAAGGTGCCCTTCCAGAGGATCCGGCGGATTACCGGTTACCTGGTGGGAACTCTGGACCGGTTCAACAACGCCAAGCGGGCGGAAGTGGAGGACCGGGTGAAGCATACAACCAACTGACCGCAAACCAGCGGAAACATAAATTGGGCCACCCATGCCCAATAGGAGGAACTACACATGGACGAACTGACTGTAAACACCATTCCTGAAAGCACCGAAAGCGTGACCGAAGCGCCCGCCCATGACCCTGATGACTGGTCCGATATTGACTTTTCGGACCTGGAGATTTTGGACGGAGACACCGAGACCGGCGAGGAGACGCAGGAGGGTGAGACGCAGGATGAGACTGTGGAACCGGACGCAAACCAGCAGGAAGGGGAAGCAGAGACCGAAGCGGCCAACGAGCCCACAACCGAAGCGCAGGAGCAGACTGACAGATCGGAAGAGGCAGACCAGCCGGAACTGATCGAGCTGAAACACCTGGGCCAGACGGTGCGGGTAACCCCGGAGCATCTGATCGCCTATGCCCAGATGGGTCTGGACTACCAGCGAATCCGGGAGGACCGGGACGCAGCGCGGAAAGAGGTGAAACGGCTTTCTCCCATGGAGAAGGAAGTGGAGCGTCTTTCTGCCATGGAGACCTTTCTCAAGGAACTCGCTGCGCCCCAAGGAATCTCCGTTGAGGACCTGATCGACGGGGCACGGGCCGAGGTGCTGGCCAAGAAAGAGCACCTGAACAAGGACGTTGCCCTCCAGAGAATCAAGCTGGACCGAGAGAGAAAGGCCTTTGAGGCCCAGAAGGACCAGCAGCAGAAAGCAGCCCAGGAAAAAAGCCAGGAGGAAGCGAAACGGCAGGAGCAATTTCTGCGGTTTGCTCGAACCTATCCGAAGGTGAAACCAAACGACATCCCCAAGGACGTGTGGGACGCCTTCAAGGATGGCGAGGACCTGGTGAACGCCTATGCCCGATTCGAGAACCGGGAACTCAGGGAGAAAGTCTCCAAGCTGGAAAGCCAGCTGGAGACGGCAAAGAAAAACAGCGAGAACAAACGACGGTCCGCAGGAAGCCAGAGAAGCGCGGGCAGCGCCAGTGAAATGGACGAGTTTGACCGCGCCTGGTACGACGGGACCTGATTGCCCCCTGACCTGAATTTGGGGGCAGGAAGGAGAAAATGACTATGGCTACCATCAATCTTGCCACCAAATATGAGAAGAAGCTGGACGAGCGCTTTAAGCAGTCCTCTCTGACCGATGCCTATGCAGGCAAAAGCTATTCCTTTGAGGGCGTGAACGCCATCAAGATCTGGACCATTGACCAGGTGCCCATCACCGACTATAACCGGAACGCCTCCGCCAGCCGGTTCGGCACCATCAATGAACTGGGCGATACCGTGCAGACCCTGGTGATGACCCAGGACAAGGCATACACCTTCGCCATCGACGCGGGGAACGCCGGCGAGCAGTTCAACATCAAGCATTGCAACGCCGTTTTGAAGCAGGTTTGGGACGAGCAGGTGGTCCCCGAAGTGGATAGATATCGGTTCTCCACCTGGTCCAGCGGCGCGGGCATTGTGACCGCCGGGGCCGCCCTGACCAAGGACACGGTGATTGAGGCCCTGCTCACCGGCCACGCGGCCATGAGCAACAAGCGGGTGCCCAAGGGAAAGGCCCGGGTGACCTTCATCTCCGAGACCCTGGCAATCCAGACCAAGCTGGCCACCAACCTCCAGAACAACGAGAAGTACACCACCGGGGCCATTCTGAACGGCCAGATTGGCGTGATCAACGGCTCCCCCATTGTGGCGGTGCCTGACGATCTGCTGCCTGCCGGCGTTTCCTTCCTCATCAAGTACAAGGGCTCTACGGTGGATCCCATGAAGCGGAAGGTGCTGCGGGTGCAGACCCATCCCCTGGGCTTCGACGCCGACATCGGCGAGGGCCGGTACATCCACGACAGCTTTGTGCTGGGCCAGAAGATCAACGGCCTGTATGTGTACGGGGCCACCGCTAGCGTGACGGCCACGCCCACCATTGAGATCGCATCCGGCGGCCAGGTTACCCTGACTTCCTCCGGGGCGACCAAGATCTATTACACCCTGGACGGCACCAACCCCAAGAATTCGGACACCGTTCAGACCTACGATTCCGGCAGCAAGCCCAACGCCCCTGCCGGGACCGTGGTGAAGGCATACGCGGAGACCACCAGCAAGTTGAATTCTGGCGTTGCTGAGACCGTCAGCGCAGGCTGACCGACACCCATAACGGGGTGGGAGGGACCACCTCCCGCCCCGTTTCCATAAAGGAGGGAACCGACTATGCCCGCACCTACCACAACCGCCCAGCGCGTGTTTGACATTACCATGGGCCTGATCGACGAGGTCAACGAGAACTCCGGGGAGACGGACACTGCCGACACCAGAGAATACAAGGTGCGGACGCTTCTGATCCTGAACGCGCTGCGGGGTGAACTGTACCCCTACAGCGACACCTACGATGTGGAGACGGCAGGAGAGCGCCCCATTGTCTCGGTGATTCAGGACTTCGACACCCCCATCGACCTGGACGATTACATTTGCCAGAGCGTGATGCCCTACGGCCTGGCGGCACACCTGCTGCTGGACGAAAACCCGGCCTCGGCCAGCTTCTTCCAGCAGCGATATGAAGAGCTTCGAAACAACCTTTCCAAGGGCCTGCCGAAAACGGCGGAGGCAATCACCGACTGTTACGGCGTCGGCTTCGAGTACAACGAATTTTCCAGGTGGTGATGCAGCATGGCAGAAATCAAGGCAAGCAGCGACGAGAAGGTGTTTCGGATTCAGGAGTTCTTTGGCCTGAATGAAAACGCCGACGGGGACACGAAGCTGAAACTGGGCGAGGCTTCTGTCATGCGGAATTTCAAGGTCACCAGAGACAGGAGCCTGCAAAAGAGACCCGGCATGGAGATGGTCGGGAGCATGACCCCGGATCACATCATCACGTTAGATAATTTGACGGAGCCGATCATTACGGACAACGACGGAACTGCCGAGGCGGTTGTGTATCCGTATGTCAATCTAAACGGAACCACCATTGTTGGCTTGGGGACTCCAGTAACGATAGACAGCAATGACGCAGCAAATGGAGATTATGACAACTGGTTCTATCAGGCGGAAGACGGAACCTGGTATAAGCTATACGATGCGACCTTTTCTTCGGACGGAATCTATCCCATCTACTGGAATATGACGAAGCTGGAGACAGAATCCATTTCCTTTTCGGACACAAAAGTAAAGGATTTATGGATCGGGAACACAGACGGGATAAAAAAAGTATACGGATGGATTGATGACACCCTAATTCTTGTGTGGCAAGAAGATGTTGGTTTTTTATTCCGCGCAATGGACCGCCTGAATCGTTCCGATTCGCAAAAAGAAGAGTTTCCAAACGTATCTCTGTTCGGATTTGAAAACAAGTTTTGGGTAATTAACGGGATGAATTTGTGGCAATGGATTGAAAGCGATATGGAATTGTCCGGATTGTCCTATGTGTTTGGCGGGATTTTAGAGCATCCTGAAAACACCTATGCGCCAGTGATTGCTGTTTCCATTCCATCCTATTCTTCCGGAGAGGCAAGCCCAGGCACAGGGACTACATTGCAACGACCCAACTTACTGAATCGCGTCGTGCGCGTTTGGCTCTCTCCGGGCGGCGGGAATCGTTTTGACCTACCAGGCGAGAACCTGCCCACTACCCTTGCGGGGTATGGTGTAAAAAACCTTGTAACGGGGGAATATATTGGAAATTTCAACGTCACAAGGAATGACAGCACGGGTGTTACGACGATTATTCTAAACGGAGACATCGTCGAAGGCGAAAATGTATACGAGGTTATTTATTCTGCGTTTGGAACACAGGCAACGGGTTTCGGATCGGGCTCTCCTTTTCGCGGGATGTCTCAGATCGAGTTCTATAACGGAACGACAGATGCCAGGGTTTTCTATTACGGGAATGGGACCAACAAGGTATACTACTCCGATTTCGACGAAAACGGCGTTCCAAGGGCAGACTATGTCCCCGACCTGAATGTTATCTCCGTTGGGACAAGCAGCACACCGGTAACGGGGCTTATTCGCCACTACTCCCGGTTGATCGCCTTTAAGGAAGACGAAACCTATTCCATCCAGTACGGAACCATTACCCTGCCGGACAACACCACCACGGCGGCTTTTTACTGCACACCAGTCAATAAGCGGATCGGCAACTCTGCCCTTGGACAGGTCCGCCTTGTGCTGAACGCGCCATTCTCCCTTCATGGCAACGACGTGTACGAGTGGAGAAATACGGCAGCCTACTCCAGTAACTTGACCATTGACGAACGGCAAGCGAAAAGAATCTCTGACCGGGTGTATTCGACGCTTTCCACCTTTGATCTGTCGAAGTGTTATTGCTACGACGATAACGACCATCAGGAGTATTACATCTGCTATGACAAGAAAGCGTTGGTGTACAACTATGCGGCAGATGTCTGGTACTACTATACAAACTTTGACGTAACTTGCATGGTGAACATTGACGGGGAGTTGTATGCTGGAGATTCCCTTGGAAGGTTCAACCACATTTCCAGAGAATACCGAACAGACAACGGGACAGAAATCACCGGATACTGGGCCTCCGGATCGGAACCGTTTGACCGGGAGTTTATGCGAAAGTATTCTGCCATGCTTTGGGTGGTGCTGCGGCCGGAACTTCGGTCCCAGGTGACGGTGACGGTGGAGACAGATCGAAAGAGCGACCACGCCAAGAAGGTGGCGGCTTCGTCCTTGATGACTTTTGGGAGCGCAGATTTTCGCCGGTGGTCCTTTAACACCAACCGAAAGCCGCACACCACGAGATTGAAAATCAAGGCAAAAAAATTCACCTATTACAAGTTGATCCTGGAATACTCCGGGACGAACACCACGGCGACGGTGGTTGCCGCAGATATGCGGATCCGGTACACCGGATACGCCAAGTGAGGAGGGCGAGAGAATGAGCCTGAACCCTTTGAATGAGGATCTAAATATCATTTCCAGTTTGGTGATCCCGGAGTTGGACGAAGACCTCGATGTCATCCAGAAACTGGATGACGAACCCAACGACGTTGGCGGTCTGACGGCGTCGGAACTCAAGGCGGAGTTTGACAAGGCCGGGAATATCATCAAGGACTATATCAACAATGAATTACGCCCCAAACTCTCCGGCACCATTGCGGAAGAAGAAGAGCGGGAGGCTGCCGAAGCGGAGCGCGTTCAGGCCGAGCAGGGCCGTGTGACCGCAGAGGAAGGGAGAGTTTCTGCCGAGGAAGGCCGGGTTACTGCCGAACAGGGGCGGGCCAGTGCGGAGACGCTGCGAGGCCAGGCAGAGACCGACCGGGCGGACGCGGAGGACGAAAGAGTCTCTGCGGAGGAAGGCCGTGTCTCCGCAGAGCAGGCCCGGGTGCTGGCGGAGCAGGGGCGCGTGACCGCCGAACAAGAACGCGTCCAGGCTGAGCAAGAGCGGGAGGAAGCCGAGCAGGCCCGAGAGAACGCCACCACCGGCATTGTGGCCCAGGCAACCCTCCAGGCGCAAGCGGCGGCCCAGTCGGCAGAGGATGCAGCGGCGGCGCGGGACGCCATTGTGGACCTGGAGGTGGCCAGTACGGAACTGCCCGCAGGGTCCACCCCCACGGTGACGAAATCCACCACCAGCACTGGGAACGTACTTCTTACCTTCGGCCAGGTCCCTGGCCCCCAGGGTGTGCAGGGACAGACCGGGCCTCAAGGTCCTGTCGGGCCCCAGGGCGATCCAGGACCGCAGGGGCCGCAAGGCATTAAGGGCGACCCTGGGGACACTGGGCCTCAAGGCTTGCAAGGCCCCCCTGGCGAGAAGGGAGACCCCGGCGCACAGGGCCCGAAGGGCGATCAGGGGGACCCCGGCCCCCAGGGCCCTAAAGGGGACAAGGGGGAAAAAGGCGACCCCGGCGACACCGGTCCGACCGGATCGGAAGGTCCCCAAGGTCCGAAGGGTGATACCGGGGACACCGGACCGGAGGGTCCTATGGGGCCCCAAGGACCCAAGGGAGATACGGGAACCGGGCTGGATATTAAGGGAACCTATGAGAGTCTGGAAGCCCTGCAGGCCGGTGTGCAGAGCCCGGCGCAGGGAGACATGTACAATGTTGGTGCGGCGGCTCCCTACACCATCTACATGTGGGACACCACAGACACCCCGGGCTGGAAGAGCCAGGGGCAGCTGCAAGGCGCAAAGGGCGACCCCGGCCCGCAAGGGCCCAAAGGCGATACGGGCGACACTGGTCCGGAAGGCCCGCAAGGGGAACCTGGACCAAAAGGTGACACCGGGGACCAGGGCCCACAAGGGGACACGGGGCCCCAGGGAGCAAAAGGCGATCCCGGGGCGGCTGCCGGATTTGGCAATGTTTCCGCCACGGCGGATGATGCAACAGGGACGCCCTATGTTGATGTGGAGACATCCGGACCAGACACGGCACTGAACATCTCCTTTGCTTTCCACAACCTGAAAGGATCTAAGGGAGATACCGGGGAGCAAGGCCCTGCCGGGGAAACTGGCCCCAAGGGAGATGCCGGAGACCAGGGGCCGAAGGGGGATACTGGACCGGCGGGAGCAGACGGAGGATATTACTCCCCTGCCGTGGACAGTTCCGGGAACCTGAGCTGGACGCCCAGCAAGAGCGGGATGCCTTCTGTGGACGGCGCTAATATTCGCGGACCCGCAGGCCCTTCCGGTGCAGACGGGGAGCAAGGCCCCGAGGGCCAGCAAGGTCCAGCGGGAGCCAACGCCACCATCAACGGGGTAAATGCCCTGACGCTGGAGGTCACTGGTGGACTGGCGGGAAGCCAGAGCGGAAACACCTACACCATCAGCGGGGCGAACCTAGCAAAAAAGCCGATTCGTAGGACGGTTTTGCTCAATTCCTCTGGATGGAGCGACAATACTCAAACCGTCACGGTTTCTGGTGTTTCTGCATCGGAAACAGCCCAACTCATCACACCTACCCCAGCTATCGCCTCTCAAACCGCGTACTATGAGTCCGGAATCATGTGTACTGGTCAGGGCACAAACAGCTTGACGTTTACTTGTCAGACGGTCCACCCTGAGAATATTGTAGTTTATGTTGTGATTCAGGAGGTGTGATAATGATTGTAAATCCTGCAAATAGTGGCAATGCAGGTGAAAGCCTCCATCCGTTTTTTTGACGATGTAATTGGAAGTGGAGACTCCTACCTCGACATTACCGGCACAGAAGAAGAGATTGATGCGGCGCACAATCTCTCCTTAAAAGCTGACGCCACCATATTTATTGGTCTTGGAAGTATCGTAGAGTACGGAGCGGACGCTGTTTTGTTTGCCAAACTTTGTAACCCTAGGGATTATCGCAACGAATGGACATTTGATTCTTCCGTTTCCTACACAAATAACAATTCGTTAGGTTATGGATCTCCTGACTTTATTGTGGAGAAAACATCTTCCACATCACTAAGGATAAGCACCACTACAAGTTGGGTTACGTTCGGCGATACCGGCGTCGCTTTTAACGGATACTCGATTAAATTTTGAGATGCATTAGGAGGAATTGAACAATATGTATAATTCCAGTTATTTCCAGTGGGGGGGGGGCACTCCCTAACCCTTAACCAAATTGCACAAACCGGAGGTGACAGCTATGATTGTTAATCCGGTTGTGTATGGGGCAGGAGAGGGTAAGGAGCCTGTTTTTGAGCAAGTTTCTTCGAGCAACTATCAAGAATCTAATTATACTATGTCTATTACACTTAGCCATCCATGCAAAGTGTTGACTGGCCTTAGCCTCTGTTTTTCTTCGGTCGATGATCGAGAGACAGTGTATCTTTACTCCTACCCTTCTTATTTTTCCGAGGGTCTTACTGGTTCCGAAGTTAAGGCAACAAATCTAAATTACTCAAATATCACAAAAACCAAGGTGGAGTTCAATGTAATCGGGAACACCATTTCATTCATGCCATCCGTTCCAGTTCATTTGCTCGCCGATTCAATTATATTCGGAGGCGTGTCGTATATCCCGGAGTAAAGCGTCAAGAAAAAAAGAGCCGAGCCATCCTTCGAAAAGACGGGTCGGCGCAGAATCCCGGATTGTCCGGGTGTGGAGCGTGGGGGGTCTCCCAGGTCATTTTACCCTTTGGCAATCCGGCATGTCAACGTTTTTTTTGGGGGGGCTTCCTGTTATGCTGGCATATCCCCGGGAGTAAAATTTTGCCGGTTCTTTCCCCCCAATATATCTATCTCAGACCTTTTTTATGGACCGCGTTCCGAAATTCTGCAAATAGTATATGATATACTATTCGTATAGCCACCCACCGAGTGCGCATAGGGTCCGTGGCTAAATTTCACTACAAAAAGGAGAATACATCATGGAGTATGCAAGCAAAGGAATGGCTGGGGCCGGTCTGGGCCTTGGCATTGCGGGTACCACCCTGGGCATCCTGAACGGCGGCGCTGGTCTGCTGGGCGCTCACATGGCAAACGCAGGTTGCAACACTGCCGCTGCCTGCTCTGAGAACCAGCCGGTGAACCGCTACGAGATGACCCTGACCCAGGCGATTTCCTCCAAGGACGGGTAGATTGCCCTGCTCAAGTCTGAGCGGTACACCGACGAGCGTCTGGTGGAGGTTTACAAGGACCTGAACCGCCAGATCAACGCCGTGAACGAGAAGATCCAGGCCAACCGGGACGAGCAGAACGCCGTGAACTGCCAGCAGGCGGTGTTCAACGGCACCATGACCTCCACCGTGGGCTGCCTCCAGCAGCAGATTGCCTGCCTGCAGAGCCTGACCAAGGTGGTCATTCCCAAGGACAGTGTCTGTCCTGAACCCATGGACCGGTACAACAGCTGGACCGCACCCACCACCGGCGGCGCTGCCACGGCTTGAGGCGACCAGGGAGGGGCGGGGCAACCTGCCCCTTCCTTCTTTTCTGTAAGGAGGGACGAGGATGGAATCCATGGAACAGGTGAAGCGGGGGATCGCCGCCTTCATCGACCGGGAAATTGTGCCGGTGATGCCGAAGTGGAAAGGGATCCTGTTCGCTGCAGGGGCACCCCTGGTCATCGAGCAAAAGGCAAAAGAGCTGCCGGAAAACCCCATCGCCCAGGCGCTGGGGGTGTTCGACGGAGACATGGTAGACGTGGACAAGGTGTATTCCGCCATCAAGGAGAAGGCCAGCGGGAAGTGGCCGGTGGAGATCTCCAACTTCAAGATGAATGAGGCGGACTTCGACAAGCTGTATCAATACATCAAGGAGGCGTGAGAGCATGGAGACAATGGACATTCTGGTGGCGCGGTACAAGCTCTGCATGGAGGAATTGACCGATGCGCAGAAGTACCTCCGCCTCGCCAAAGAGTGCGGGGAGCAGGAGGGCCGAGACATGTTTCTCTCCCTGGCCGGGCAAGAGTTGGGGCACTACGACACCCTGTGCCGCAGCGGGGAGAAGATCCTGGACCGCAACCACGGGACCGAGGAACAGAGGACCGTCTGGGGTGCTCTGATGAGCACTTCCGGCGACTGGGCAACGGAACTCCGGGAGAAGATTGACCGGGTTCGCCATACAAACTAAATGAGAAAAGGGGGAGCGTTATGCCCACGACCACTACGAAACAGAACACCAATGCGGTGAACGTAACCAATGCCCCGGTGACTGCCGGGGGCACATCGGCTGCGGCCAGAACCACCAATGGGCTTGCCACGCAGGGGTCGAACGGGAGCATTGCTCCCCTTTCCTCTGCGTCTGGGAGCCAGGTTTCCAGCACCACCCAGACGGGCAACGGCAGTGTGACCACCCCAAGTACCGGCACTGGAACCACGGGGAACGGGGCCTACAACACCCCCAGCGGGTACTATGAGACGGGCCGGTATGTCAACGTGGCCGAAGGCGGAAACGCCCCGGCGGGGACCAACATCGGCGACACCGTCATCACCGCCGGGGGCAATTACCTGGTGGTGGACCCCAACACCCCTGGGGCAAGCTACAACCCCACCAACGGGCTGTGGTCCATTAAGGTTCCCTCCCGGGCCACCAGCGGTACGGTGGATGCCAACGGGAACTACATTCCCATGGGCACTTGGAACGACCAGGGGCTTTCGGAGAGCGACAAGGCGAAAATTGAATCCCTCCAGGCGGCCTGGGAGCAGGCCAACATGCGTGGGGACGAAGCCCTCAAGCAGCAGCTCCACGCGGCGGCTCAGGCCATCCGGGAGAAGTACGGCTATTCCGGCGGCGGCGACGGGTCCATGTACCTGCCCATTGAACTGCCGGAGGGGCACCTGCCCAACGTAGGCCTGCCCAGCGTGACGCTGCCCAGCTACGAGGCACAGATTGATCCGACTAACGACGTATACGACGCTGCGCTGGATGCAGCCATTGCGGGGCTACAGAACGCCTACGACCAGTCCCGGCTGGAAATTGAGCACGCCATGTCTGGGATCCCCCAGCAGTACCAGGACCAGAGAAACGCGGTGGCCGCCCAGTCGGAGCGGGACAGGCTGCGGTGGAATGAGTATGCCGCCGCAACGGGCCTGGGTTCCGGGGTGAATGGACAGGCCAGCCTGGCTTTCTCCACTCAGCTGCAAAATGACCTGGGCTCCCTGCGCCGGGGCGAGGCAGACGCCATTGCGGACATGCAGCTCCAGCTGAACCAGTTGGAAGTGAGCTATCAGAACTCCATTGCGGAGGCCATCGCCAACAACGAGTACGAGAGAGCCGCCGCCCTGCTGGAGGAATACCGGCAGCAGGCACAGAGCGTGGTGGACACCGCCCAGCTCCAGGCCCAGCTGGACACCGACCGCTGGCTGAACCAGGCATACCTGGACCAGGATATCGCCGACTTCAACCAGAACGCCGACCAGCAGAACTACCAGGAACTGCTGGACCGGGCGGAGACGCTGGCGGCCTTCGGCAACTTCTCCGGGTACCTGGCCCTGGGGTATTCCCAGGATCAGGTGGAACAGATGAGAAAGGCGTGGGCGGCCATGAACCCGAACCTTGCCGCATATGCCACCGCATAAGGAGGGATTCCCTTGCCGTTGAACATGAAACTTGGTGTGATGACCCCGGACGAATGGCTCCAAAACACCGTTGGCCAGGCGAACAAGAACAAGGGGAACAACAAGGGAAGTTCGTCCAGTTCTAGCAAGAAACCCTTTTCCAGTTCGTCCAACTCCAAAAACAACGGAGTTTTCACCGGGAACTTTTACCAAGACTACCAGACCAGGAAAAACACCCAGAAGAAGCAGAATTCCTACGGGGCTCAGTTCGGTAAGACCTTATATGACACCCAGTCTAAGAAACTCCAGGAGAAGATCAGCAGTACCACGGACAGCAATGCTCGGAAGCGGTACCAGCAACAGCTGGAAGAGCTGCGTTCCAGGGCAGATGCCACCCTCCCCGGCGGCCTTGCCGGGATGGAGGAGAACGAGCGGAAGAACCAGGAGGTGCGGGCCAGAGAGCAAAAGAAGCGCGAGGATAGGATCCGGTCTCTTCAAGAAAAGATAAGTCGAACCACGGACCGGCGGGCGAGGATATCGTATCAGCAGGAGCTTGAAGACCTCACCAATCCCCTCTCCTCTTCTGACCAAAGGCTTGGTACTACGGCCCGGATGGCGATCAGGGATGCCAAAGCCCAGTACGACGAGGGAACAGAACTGATTCGTCAAGGGATGGAAGAGGAGGGGAAGACGCTTCAAGAAGAGGCCCACCTCATGGCCGAATATTACCGTGCCATAGCCGGGTATTCCGGCGGTGACAGCGGCGAACACAGAATCTTGCCTGAACTAACTGTTGAAGAAAACGAAAACTTGAGCATCCAAGGGAAAAAGGCACTTCGCACGGCGAAACTGCTTTATTCCATTGGCCAAAAATCCGATAATCAGGAACTAATAGAGCAGGCAACCGCTATGGGAAAAGCTGTCCGGGAAAACCGAGATCTTCTCAGCGAAGAAGGATTGCGGGCAGCGAAATCCAAGGAACCCACCGTGAAACGCACCGACGCCCACGGGCGGCCGATTTACACCCCCACGGAGCTTGAGGCAGAGGGGCAGAGGAACTTCTTTCCCGCCATTTGGAATCAGATTACAGGATCCCTCCTCAGCCTCGGTGAGGCGGCCCATGCCGCCACGCGGGAGGCCATCAGTAACCGGAACAATACAGCATACCAGAGCAATCAGGATGCCGCCGCTTACTGGGACAGGCAGGCCAGAACGGCCCAGACAGAGGATGCCCGGAAGCAGGCGGAAGAGAACGCCCAGAAGGCCCGGGAGATGGTAGAACAACTCCGGGCCAAGGAGGAAGTGCATCCCTGGTCGGAGGGGCAATGGCGGCTTCGTCAGGCGGCCCAGCAGCAGGAGACGGTGCAGAACAGCATCGACAGCCCCTTTGGGCGGCTGGTAAACCAGGCCGCCATGTCTGCTCTGGGGATGGCCCCGGCCCTGGGCCTTTCCGCCGTGGCCGGTCCTGCTGCAGGTGCCGCGCTGATGGGTGCCCAGGCCGCCGGTGGCAAGGCCGGAGAACTGCTGTCCAGGGGGACCTCTGCCACGGAGGCCCTTGGGCGCGGCCTTGTCTCCGGTGCCATTGAGGGGGTCACGGAGAAAATACCCATCGGGAACCTGCTGCGCATTGCTAGGGGTTCCGGCGGCGCTTCTTGGCTGCGGAACATGGCCCGCCAGGCGGGCATTGAGGCCACGGAGGAGTCGGCATCCTATGCCCTGAACTATGCCGCCGACGTGGCGGCCAGGGACCCGGAGGCGGAATTTTCTCTGCAAGACCTGTTGGAAGGGGCGGCTGTGGGTGCCCTTACCGGCGGGGCATTGGGCGGCGGCGCGTCCGCGCTTTCGGGCGGGACCACGGCTGCCAGGGGAAGAACCAGAGGAGGGACTGCCGCCGCGCAGGACGCAGCTAGACGGGCGGTGCAGGAGGTCACCCGGGAGACCCAGGCGCAAATGCCGAGCGCCTCAGAGAACCCTCTGCTCCAGACTATCCAGGAGACCCGACGGGAACGGGAGCAGGCGGCGAGAACGGAGCCGGAGGAACCCCAGGGGCCCCAGTCGGTCCTCAATCAGGTGGTGAAACAGGCTGCCGCTGAGCGGAACGCCAGACGGGAGGCAGATACGGCCCCCGCACAGGAAGCGCCTCAAACCCTGGCGGAACGGGAAGCCAGATACCAGCAGCGGTACCGGGACTATATGCAGCGGGCCCGGGCCGCAGCGGAGGACCCGTCTCTGCAAACGCCTGAGAATTACCAGGCGCTGCGGTTGGAACTGGATGAGATCCAGAATGAGTACAACGGGATCCTCCAGGCCCGGCGGGTAGAGTCCGGGGAGGTTTCCACAGACTACAACACCCCGGAAAACCATATCGACAACCGGACCACCGAGGATGTGGGAAACCGGTCCGTCAAAGCCTTCCAGTTTGACTATCCCCAGCTGCACCCCTACTATGTCCAGGCGGCCCAGGCTCTGATGGAGGACGCCAACTGGAGCCTGGAAACCCAGAGCAACCAGAAGGGCAGGGGGACGGTGGCCAGATACTCCGAGGCTCTGGAGCGGGCGGCGGACCTGGGCCTATCCCGCCAGGAGATCATCCAGGTGTGCCAGGACATCATTGCAGACCGGGGGCAGGAGAACTACGCCGCCGCCAAGAAGGTGGAACTGATCCTGGGCCAGATGCTTTCGGAGGGATACACCCCCAACGAGGCCCTGGGGAACCCGGACCAGCGGGTGGGTCCCAATGAAGCCTATCTTCAAGCAAAGGAGGCCATTCCGGGGGCGGTGACAAGGGATTCCTTTGAGCACTATCTGCGGCAGAATGCACTGGCCATGGATGCCGGGGAGGTGACGGAGGAGCAGCTTCGGCAGGAGTGGGAGACGCGAATGGGCGAAGAAAATCCCCAGGCGCAACCCACAGGAAATGCAGGTGCGACTGGGGAGGTTGGCGGTGTTGCGCCGATCGAGACCAGGACCCTTGCAGGCTACCCCAGCGACGCAACGTCGCCATCTCTTGATAGTGTAGCAAACGAAAGCAACCGCGTCAACCATAGTGTGGTGGACGTGATTCGGAACAACCGGGACACGATCGCAGACGGCGGTGTGCTGATGGAGTTGACCGGGAACGAGTTTTCCGACCGCTCCCGCAGACTGAGCGACCAGGTGTCGGACTTCTTCCGGTCTCTCGGAAACCGCGTGACCAGACTTGGGTTCGGGGACGTTGCCCTGACTCGAAGAGGTGCCAGAACCTCGGTGGCCCACGGGATTGGCCGGAACAAGGCGATCACCTTTGCCGCCGTCCCCACCGTCATTGAGGACGGTCAAATCATTGACGAGCAGACGGACTGGAAGGACCGGGGGTATGGCTCTGTCACCATTGGCGGTCGTGTAAAGATCAACGGAGAAGACTATGATGTCGGCGTGGTGGTGCGGAGAGATGACAACAGCACTGACACGGCGGGCCGGTACTATCTGCACGAGGTTGTCCTGACAAACGAGGAAGGCGACCCCGTGTCGTTCTGGACCGGCGCCCGTCAAGGCAACTCCGGCGACACAGTTTCGCCTTCTACTAATATTATACAAGAAGAGGGCGCAACTGTCAATCCCGAGTTGCCAGAGGGCCGGGGGGCCATGTCCGTGGGCGGCGCAGGACAGTTTGCCAACTGGCAGGCTGAGACGCCGGAGAGTGGATTCCATCCTGTGAATCGGCAGGCGGCGGAGGCCACCATGGAGAACCGAGGCCGGGCCCCGTCGGAAGTGCCCCGGGTGAACCCCCAGGGCAGGCTGACCAGCAAGACGGCGTCCACCCTGCTCAACGCCAACATCACCCCCAATGAATTTGCCCAGCAGATGGAAGACGCGCTGGCCAGCGGGCAGTTTTCCCGGATGGCCTACTCGGACCAGCGAGCCACCAACCGAGCGGAGCAGACCATTCAGGACAAGGGATTCCAGCGGGCCAAAGAGGACTGGATGTCTGACATGAAGGCGGGCCGGTTCAACAAGGACCTCTCCGCCCTGGGCATCACCTTGTACAACAACGCGGTGAACAGCGGGGACGCCATCACGGCCATGGACATTGCCTCGGAGATGGTGAGTTATGGCAAGGCTCTGGGCCAGTCTCTCCAAGCCTTTAACCTTATCAACAAGATGTCCCCGTCTGGACAGCTTTACGCTATGTCCAAACAGGTAGAGAATCTGGACCAGCAAATCCGGAGCCGGGCTAAAGTGGACAAGGAAACTGGCTTGCCGGATTATGAAGGGATCGAGATTGACCCCGACCTGGCGCAGCAGTTCATGGAAGCAGAGACTGCTGAGGACCGTGCCCGTATTCAGGATCTGATTTACCGGGATATCGCCTCCAAGGTGCCTGCTACCTGGAAGGACAAGTTCAATTCCTGGCGCTATCTTTCCATGTTGGGCAACCCGAGAACGCACATTCGGAACATCCTGGGGAACATGGGCTTTATGCCCATTCGGATGATGAAGAACGCGCTGTCTGGTACCATTCAGGGTATCGGCGGAGTAAAGGACCGGACCCGTTCCGTGCTGAACATTGCCAGTGCCGATGACAGAGCCAGGCTGCAAGTGGGCTGGGATGACTTCAAAAACGTGGAGCCCTTGATCCGGCAGTCTACTAAGTACGACGACCTGGAAACGGCCATTGACCAGTACCGGACCATTTTCCGGGCAAAGCCTTTGGAGGCTATGCGGCGGGCAAATTCCGCGGCGCTGGATGCGGAAGATATGTGGTTCTCCCGTCCGGCTTATGCGGAAGCTCTAGCTCAGTACATGAAGGCCAACAACATTTCTTCCGAGGACTTCATGTCGGAGACCTTTGACGCTACCAAGAAGCAGGCCGCCCAGGAATTTGCCATCCGGGAAGCCCAGCAGGCGACTTACCGGGATATGAACGCTTTTTCTGAGTTCATTACCAGGTCTGGGCGCTTGCAGAACAGCGAGAACAAGGTGGATCGGGCCATCGGCTATCTGGTAGAGGGCGTTCTTCCCTTCAAGAAAACCCCTGCAAACATTGCCCTTCGCGCCGTGGAGTATTCCCCTGTTGGCCTTGGCAAGGCGCTCAGTTATGACCTGGCACAGGTGCAGCGTGGAAACATGACGGCAGCGGAAGCCATTGACCACCTGTCTGCTGGTCTTGTGGGCACGGGACTCACTGCGTTTGGTGCGCTTCTGGCCTCTCAGGGGTTAATTTCTGGCGGCGGTTCTGGGGATGAAAAGCAGGACGACTTCAATGATCTGCAAGGCGGCCAGCAGTACGCCCTGAACATCGGAGACTACTCCTTCACTTTGGATTGGCTGGCCCCGGAAGCTCTTCCGTTCTTTGTCGGCGTTGAACTGTTCAACAATTTAGCTGACCGGAAAGAGGCCGGAGACGACGTCCGACCTCTTGAAGAGGTTTGGGACGCACTTGGACGAATTGCAGACCCCATGCTGGAGATGTCCATGCTTCAGTCGCTGAACGACATGATCGACGATATCCGTTACAGTGACAACGGCTTTGCCTCCCTGGCGGTGAACGCCTTGACTTCCTACCTGGGGCAGTTCCTTCCCACTATCGGTGGGCAGATTGAACGGACCATGGAGGATACCAGGCAGACCACCTATATTGACCGGGACTCCTGGATTCCCAACAGCTTCCAGATGCTTCTGGGCCGATGGGCAAACAAGATTCCTGGCGTAGAGTTCCAGCAGCAGGATTACATCGACGCCTGGGGACGGACGGAGAGCACAGGGGACAATCCCTTGATCCGTGCTTTGAACAACTTCCTGAACCCGGCCTATGTGTCTGAACGGCAAACCTCCGCCCTGGAAAATGAGCTTCAGCGCCTGTATGATCTGGGCGAAGGTTACGAAGGTGTGTTCCCGTCGAGAGCGCAGACCAGCACGAAGATCAACGACGAGTACCTGACGGGCGAGGAATACACGAACCTGCAACGGACCAGAGGCCAGACTGCCTATGACATCCTTTCTGGTTTCGTCGGAACGGATGCGTACAACAACATGACCGACGAGCAGAAGGCGAAATTCATTGATCGCGTCTATACCTATGCTTCTGACATGGGCAAGGTAGCTGCTGGCGCGAACTTGGAAGATTCTGACCGGTGGATTCGAGCGGCCAGCAAGGCACAGGAAGAGGTCGGTATGGACCCCGGAAAGTTCGTGGAACTGTACTCCTATAAATCCTCGATTGACAACGCCGATGATGACGCGGACGCCGGGATCAAGCAGGGCCGGTGGGAGGATTATGTGGATTCTCGGACAGACCTGACATATCAGCAGAAGCAGTATGTGAAGGACAACATTTTCTTCTCTACAGGGCATCGCGCAGATTCCGGCAGTTACCACAAGGCAAAAGACGCCGGATTCTCTGACGAAGAGGTACAGAATGTTCTCACGCAGAAGAAGGCGGCCGACACGGACGGGAACACCAGCTACAACAGCATGGAACTGTACACTGGTATCCTGAATGCAAGCGACGATCCGGCAGAACAGGAGAAGTATTACAACGCCTGGAAGGATTCGGACGCTACCAAGACATGGGCGGAGTTTTCCGCTGCAATGGGACCTGTTTATCAGCGTACCCAGGCGGCAAAGAAAGTGTTCGACGCCACCGTCTCCTCGGACCACCAGACCGCGTTCCAGAGCGCCACAGCGAAGTATGGAACCTCCTCCCGATACAAGACCTATCGGGCCATTATGTCGGTGGAGGGGGCAACAGACGCGGAAAGAAAGGCTATGTACGAATACATCAGTGCCCAGAGAGTTCAGGGGCCTTGGGAGGCGTCCTGGAGTCAAATGGTGGCCAACGGCGGCTACCCATCCTGAGAAAACGAGAAGGGACCGGCGACCCGGTCCCTTCTTTCTATTTGTCGTATTCAAACCAACACCCGTTGTCCTGGACGTGGTTTCTGATCCGGTACCGCACCCCACTTGTGGTGAGGAAGTTGGCTTGTGCGGCATCGGTAATGGAAGCGTAAATTTCTACGACTCCCTCCCTACTTACCTTTTTCACTGGAATTCTGACGCTGGGAGACAGGCTTTTGCTGGGGCAATACATCAGGTTCTGGCGAGAGTTTGTTTGCCAGTCCCCGTTCTTGTTCTTGACACACATGCCTGGAATCGGGCCGTCCATGAACACATCCCGCATGAGGCTGCGGATGCGGTGCGTCTTTTGGCCTATTTCCTCACAGGGATAGTACAGCGTGACCAGCATCGTCTTGCTGTGGTAATCTTTCGTGAGGTTTAATATCCTTGGCTCCTTTATCGGGATTGTGGCGTCCCGACAGTGGAACCAGGCGCGGACCCGGCCCTCCGAGCTGAGGTCATAGCGTCCGCCGGTTCCGGGGATGGGTCTCCACTCCTCCATAGTTGTCCTCCTTTTGTCTCTATGTATGCAAGACCGGCAGCGTAGGCTGCCCACATGTCGGCCCGGAAGCCGAAAAAGAAATCCGGGTGCTTCTTGTTTCCCTTTCCGTTGGTGCGGTCGTGGGTGGCGAACCGGTCGATCAGGGCCCGGCGTATGCTGGCGTCGTTACCACGGGGGCTGTTGCAGATGTGAAGGACAACTTCCTTCCGGTAGATGTACCCCACAGGGGCGGTGGCAGCTTGGGTATACCGGCCCACCCACTCGCAGGTCTCCAGGACCTCCCGCCCCACGGGCATCCCATAGCTTGCCACACGCTCAATGACCAGGAAATCGTAGCGTTCCACCTGGACCATGAGCAGGCAAGTGGCGTTGAGCTCCTTCCCCACTCGGATGGGGCGGAGGGTTTCACTATCCAGGACACAGAAGCCGGACTGGATGTCTCCGGGGTCAAGGGCTAGGACTTTCACTCGAACCCCTCCCTCTCCTGATGATGTAGACCTTTCCATCCCAGAACAGAGAGAAAATGTAATCAAACAAGAAGTTCCGGACGGGCCCGAATTTAGCGATTACCTCGCCGCAGTTCCGGCAGACCTTGACGGGGAAAAAGGAGAACATGACGTAGCCGTCGTCGTATTCGTCCGTCTGATAGTGCGTGCAGCAGTCATAGTTTGTTTCCATGTCAGTCCTCCTTCTGCGGGCCGCGCCACTTAAAATGTTTGCAGCGATAATGTTCGCCTTCTTCGTAGCAGAGGTTACCTGCATTGGCACAATATCCATTACACAGTTCTGCGAAAGCCTCATCGGTGTCGGCGTTATCAACACCGTATCCACATCTGATTTCCTCGATATCTCCTATTATTTCAAACAGGTCTTTAATTGCTGCATCCCGCTCGCCTTTAACAGAATCCAGCTCGGCCCGCAGCTTCTCGTTTTCGGCCCGCAACTCTGGGATCAGGGGACAATGCGCAGCAGGGACCGCTGTGAAGAAGCCACCAACCGCTGTACAGTTGCCGTTGTCAGGGTGTATGTAAGGGCATCCGATGCAGTTTGGCTTGTCCTTTGGCTGGTATGCTCCGCACGGCCATGTCAGGTCAGACCCGGTGTGGCAGTCATCGTATTTGGTGCAGTTCTGGCAGTTCATCATGTGTCCTCCTCTGCTGGTGACTGGAGATATTTCAAAAATGCCGCTTCACTATCCTCGCTATTTTTGAATTTTATTTCAGCATTGATGCCCGACTGATTTACGAAATCAATGCAACTGCGCTTGTATACGCTATAGAACAGTTTTGCCAGTTGCTCATCGTCCATGGCTCGGATGCGGTCGGCGTGAGTGGCCCGCATATAGTCTTTGCACTCCCTGTCCAAATCAGGGTCAGGACTGTCTAATTTATGTGCGCACCAGTCTTTATAAAGGTATCTGCAATTCCTGCACTTCATGTGTTCTCCTCTCCCTCCGATGGGCAGCTTCTTGCTTGGCGCATCCGCTCTTTATATTCTTGGTTAAATCCAAGTTCGTGCTGCCGGATATACCCACGGAACAACAAAACTTGTGGTCCAACGAGGCGTCGATCAACGCCAAAGTCAAAGTCGTTTTGCCCGTCACTCCAGAGGAAGTGTGTGCATCCGGCTTCGCTGTGTAGTACTGCTGTTATCTTTGTCTTGACTGGGTGCCGAATTTTGGCCTTTGCCGCCTCCAAAAGGCAGTTTGACAAAAATGGTCCTTTGACGATTTTTTGCTCACGATTCTCCCTCCGGCGGCGGCTGAAAACTGGGCCAACCTGTTCGTACCATTCTGATGCAGGGCACTGCTTTCCATCAGAGAATGTCAACAAGAGCGTAAATTGCTCTCTTTTTACAAGTGCCCAACATTCAATTTCCGGAATATATACCGGATCTCCGTCCATCTGCCGCAGCTGCTCCAGCGTCAAAAGCTCATTTGGCGTGGATTTCTCCAATATGGAGGCAAACATGGCGTGATATTCTCCTGCCTCGCCATCTTGAAGAGTACATATATGACCCTGCGCCCATTCTCTGGCAAGGGAAAGCGCACGTTTTTTATTCATGGCTGTTCTCCTTTTCGGGCGGTGCGGGAAGCGGCATCCAGTGGGTGACTACTTTTGCATTCCAGGAATCGTTGTCTATAAACCATTCAGGAGACATTAGTTCCTTTCCGACAAAATATTCAGCGCAGTAAATAAATCCGTCCTTCTGATGGAATAAAACAATCTGTCCGTTCTCCGGCAGCCTCTCCTCCACTCTCACCCACTCGTTCGTCGGGGTGAGGGTGGGCAATGTCTGCGCCCACTCCAAAACGGATTCCACGCCGTTCAGAAAATGTGGATCAGCATGTTCCTCATCACAGAGGGCGCTTTCACGTCTGAGTGGATATTTCATAAGTTGGTCTAGGTCAATCTGTCTCGCCATCTTTCTGCACCTCCAGTCCATTCCCTCCAAACGGCCTATATTCAATTGGCTCTGGTGTTCTTTCCCAATGCCATCCACAGGATGGACAATCTTTGCAAGAAATTGGCGGGTTTGTGCAAATTACACTATTTATTAGTATATCGCCACATTTAGGGCATGTTTCAATAATCATCTTTCAGCGCCTCCCTCAATCTTCCCACTAAAATTTCCTCCCCATTGTCAGTAAGTGGCGCTCCACATCCCGGACAAAAATGCAAGGAGAAAAGACCTTTAT
>CDYU01029429.1_pt1 | contig 41824 bp, 69 predicted proteins | sample 480701 | NCBI WGS metagenome assembly CDYU01 (sample SAMEA3182105, study PRJEB8094) | gut metagenome | biome: human; feature: gut; material: Stool; isolation source: human stools | place: Canada | collected 2013-02-26 | reverse complement strand
ATTCCAGCACGGCGGGTTCCAGCGGCTATTCCAGCACGGCGGGTTCCAGCGGCGATTCCAGCACGGCGGGTTCCAGCGGCTATTCCAGCACGGCGGGTTCCAGCGGCTATTCCAGCACGGCGGCAGCCACTGGGGCTTATTGCAACGCAAAAGCAGACGGAAAAGATAGCATTGCCGTTGTAAACGGTGCTTGCGGTAAGGCGTGCGGCGCACTGGGCTGCTATCTGGTGCTGACCGAGTACGATGATGACGGCAATATGTTGCTGGCCAAAATGGCAAAGGTTGACGGAGCCGTTATCAAAGAGAACACCTGGTACACCCTCAAAAATGGCGAGTTTGTGGAGGCTGCACCGTGAAGAAGCACTACAACAAGCGTTGGCTTGAACAGCGCTGGGATGCAAGGCAGCCGGAGCGGTTGGAGCATATCCGGCTGAAACGGCAGCTGAGAACAAAAAAGGAGGCGGACGATAATGAAGCCGAACATGGGAATCGCAGAGTGCGTCCAGATTCTTCGGGACAACAACATCTCAAAGACCGAAAAGGTCTTGGGAGCGCAAATCCAGGCGGGAATTTTCCCGGAGTGGTCAAAGCCGTCCGTAGGAACAAAAGAGCCTTGCCCTGACATCTCCCGTGCCAGGTTTATGGCGTGGGTGAAGGACTTTTACAAGCTCGAAAAGGTTTACACAAAGGAGGATCCGAAGGAATGAAGTTAAAATCTACTACTTACTACTGGCTGGCCGTCATTTTTGGCGGCGTTGGAATGGGCACAGCTATGGGCGCAGAGGGCACCGCGCAGACCACTGGATACATCTCCGGCACGCTGTTTGCGGTGTCGCTGGCGCTGATTTTGGCCGCTGTTCTGCTGGCTCGTCTGGGCTTTGCCGCAGAGGACAGGGAGAGAGCCACAAAGCGGCGCAAGTACGGCAAGATCAACCGTGCCCACGCCCGCAACCCGGAATACCCGGAGAATCAGGAGCGCGGGGCATGATGACGGCCAAAGAGTACGTTGAGGGCAAAGTCAAATCCTACACGCGGCTTGCCGAACGCTGCAGGCGAGAAGCCGAAGCCTCAGATGACATTGTTGTCCGGGCCGGATACTCCGCACGGGCAAACGTCTTGGAGATGTGCGCCGAAGAAATGGACAACGTGCGTGAGATACTGCAAGAGGAGTCCGGGGAGATCACGTATGCCTGACACTGTCATCCATGTCATGTGGTACACCGTGTATGACGCCAAGTCCGGAGACCTGATTGCCAGCGGTACGTCTGAGATGTGTGCCAGACGGCTGGGTTACAAAAGCGCAAACAGCTTTGCGTCTGCGAGCTGCCACAGCCGCAACGGCAGGCGTCGGGCTCGCAAGTACATTTTTGAAAAAGAGTGCATCCGACGTGATGAGTTGGACAGTCTTCCGCCGATACGCCGCAAAAAAAGAAGAGACTGCCCGTGCTCCAACACGGACAAGCCAAAAGGGTGATGAGTTTCGCCGCCCATCACCACAAAGATATCACAAACAGGAGGTTTTTACAATGCATGACGTGGCATTTTACTATTGCTACGGACACCGCAAAGAGCACTGCAGCATTGACGTGCAATGCTTTGAGGGCGAGCCGGTCAAGGCCAGCGTGGACGCCCAGCACTGGGCAGATGAGCAGATCCAGACCGGTGAATACAGCCAGATCGACGTCAAGGACGCCCTGGGCAACCTGATCTATTCGAGGTGAATATTTATGCAGAAAGAACGCATGAAGCGTATGACCAAGAGGGAGCGCGTCAAAGACCTTTCCAACAAGGCCGAGGGTATTTACTACTATGTCGGCCCGCAGCACATGACGTTCCGGCTTATCAATTCCGGAAATGACCTCGCAAGCGAGATCAACCACGCAGTGTCCTTTTTCACGACATTCGCCGAAAAAGGGTACATGGACGATACTTTCAGCCGAGCCGTAATTGACAGCATTTACAGGATGGTCGGAAGGATGATGTGCGATATTGACATCATCCACGCAGCGGGCGGCGCGGAGGTCATGCCTGAACCGTACGAAAGCATTGATTTTTGTTACGGGAATGAGTACCGTACCCTGCTGCATGAGGCAGTCATCAATGGCTTGCCAGACAACTACAAGGGGCCCCAGCAGAATCCGAATGTGATAAACCTTGTAAAGCCGTCTGTGTCCTTCAAAGACCCCCTGGAAAAGTTCGACTTTGACCCTGACGAATACAATGACGGCGAATTTATGAGCTTTACCGAGCACGAAGAGCCACGCGACCGCAAAATTGTTTTTCACTGCACAAATTCGGATCTGGATGCGATCAAGCGCTTTGCAAATATCATTCAAATTAAATTCACAGAGGAGGAAATCCACCATGCCTGATACCGCTGCCAAACCAATCATTGTCGAACAGCAACAGCCTGCGCAGGTGCATGAAAATGCTATCCCCCAGACAATTTCAGAAGAAACCACCATTCAGAACTCCAACGCGAGCGCTGCAATCAGCAGTTGGAAACTTGCTTGCAGCATGGGAAAAGCATACGCTCAACTTCCGGACGGCATGGTTCCGCAGAGCTATAAAGGCAACGTCGCTGCCTGTGCCGTTGCCTGCAATATGGCAGCCAGAATGGGCATGGACCCGGCCTTCGTCATGCAGAATCTGTATGTCGTACGGGGTAATCCGTCCTGGAGCGGCAAGAGCTGCAAAGCCCTGATTGATAACTCCGGCCAGTTTGCCGGTCGCACCCGCTACCGCATGGAGGGCGAGGAAGGCAAGGACAACTGGGGATGCCGCCTGATCGGTGTGGACAAGGTCACCGGTGAGAAAATCGAGGGGCCGAAGGTCACGGTTAAAATGGCAAAGGACTCCGGGTGGTGGGACAAGCCCAACAGCTTCTGGCCCAAGATGACCGAGATGATGCTCAAGTATCGCGCAGCCGCTTATTTTGCCCGTGCGGAGTGCCCGGAGGTCCTCATGGGTGCAAATGTTGACTGTGAATCTTACGAAGCCCCGATGGAGGATTGATGCATGCTTAACGTTGCAGCCATCATGGGCCGCCTTGTGGCGGACCCGGAACTCAAGACCACCACGCAGGGCACCAGCGTGTGCCGTTTCCGTATCGCCTGCGACCGCAGCTATGTCCGTCAGGGAGAGGAACGCAAGGCCGATTTTATTGACATTGCCGCATGGCGGCAGACTGCCGAGTTCGTCTGTAAGTATTTCCAGAAGGGCAGCCTGATCGCCATCGACGGCAGCATCCAGACCCGCCAGTATCAGGACAAGAACGGCAACAACCGTACCGCTTTCGAGGTCGTGGCGAACAATGTGAGCTTTGCGGGCGCAAAGGCGGCGGGGAAGTCCGCTGCACGGAGTTTTGAGCAGCAGACGCAAAGTTATGCACAGCAGGCAAACGCCTCTCACAGCGCACCGCAGGACGGTTACGCGCAGGGCGAGCCGGACGACTTTGCCGAGATCACAGACGACGGCGACCTGCCGTTCTGATAACTGGCAAAGCGATGTGCTATCTGACGGTACGGGCGCTCAAAAGGAAGGAGGTGGAGCATGGAAGAGGAAGTAAGGCCAAAGGCTTTGATGATCCCGTTTGACAAGTTCGTCATTCTGGATATCCTCCCGCCGGAACAGTACAAAAACGTGGTCACCCAGATGCGGCAGTATGTGGAGCTGAATCGGGAGCCGGAAGAGCTGCAACCCATCGAGCGCATGGCATTTGAAGCACTACGCCCGTTCATGAACGAAAATATTAAAACGTACAAACGCAAAATTGACGCGCAGCACACGAACGGCAGCAAAGGCGGTAGACCGAAAAAGCCAAAAGAACCCAACGAAACCCATGGGTTTTCTGAGAAACCCAACGAAACCCATGGGGCACCAAAGTACAAAGTACAAAGTACAAAGTACAAATCTAATACTGACGTATTAGAGAGAGATGGAGACGCTGACGCGTCTACTACCCCCTCCCCCGCAAAATCGAACCGTTTCCATCCGCCGGATGCTGTGGAGGTCAAGGCGTACTTTGCCGAGAAGGGCGGCTCAGATGAGCAGGCGCAGCGGTTCATGGACTTCTACACGTCCAACGGGTGGAAGGTGGGTAAGAACCAAATGAAGAGCTGGAAGGCCGCTGCATCCGGCTGGATCTCGCGGGACAAGGAGCGACAGAAAGCCCCTGCGTTCCAGCGCAACCCGGTTCGGTACGTTTCCCGACCGCCGGAGGAAGCCGAGAAGGCCGTGGATTTCATGAGAGACGCACCGGACCGCACCATGAAGTGGCTGGAGAAGCGGAAAAAGGAGGAAGAGAATGCCCCGATACAAAGTGATCCTTGAGTGCAGCGGCCCGGTTGGAGACGCAGCACTCACCTACCGCATGACGGCTTCCAGCCCGCAGGCGGCAGAATTCAGAGCCTGCCAGATGGCGGGCGACCACTACCCAGAGTATACGGATATTCAGGCCAAGAGAATGGAGGTCGAATCCCAATGACGAACCCGACATGTAAGGACTGCCCGGAACGTCACCCAGTATGTCACGACAGCTGCCCGAAGTACGCCGAGTACAAGCGTCAGCTGAAAGCGCAGCGCATCTACACCAACGGTAACCACGCGGCGGAGCGGATCAGCCGTAACGATTTCAACAAAGAAGGATGGATGGGAGGAAGAAAACGGTGAAAGTGCTGATTGCCTGCGAGGAATCGCAGGAAGTGTGCAAGGCGTTCCGCGCCAAGGGTCACGAAGCCTACAGCTGCGACATTCAAGAACCGTCCGGTGGGCACCCCGAATGGCACATCCTCGGCGACGCCCTCAAGGCTGTTGAGGGGGGGGCAAGTCGTGACGATGGACGGTGTAACGCATGAAGTTGGCAAGTGGGACTTGCTCATTGCACACCCGCCTTGCACTTACCTGAGCAACGCAGCAACGCGCTCGTTCAGCTTGCGGGTCACGCCGGCCGAAAAAGTTGTTGCTCGGTGGGCAGAGCGCGTAAAGGCCGCAATTTTCTTTATGCAGTTCATGTTGGCAGATGTCCCCAAAATCGCAGTTGAGAACCCTGTGGGCATCATGAACACGGCGTACAGGAAAGCCGACCAGATCATTCATCCGTACTACTTTGCCGAAAACGAAGCGGACGCGAAAAACTATCACACAAAGCGCACTTGCCTTTGGCTGAAAAACCTGCCGCCTCTGGAACGAAAAAACAACCTTTCACCGCCAGAGCCTGTTTACGTCTCAAATGGGGAAAAGCACAAGAAAATCAGCTGGTGCGAAGGCATACGCGGAACGCAAAACGGCCAAGAGGGCCGGGCGAAAGCCAGAAGCAAAACAGCGCCGGGCGTTGCAAAAGCAATGTCTGAACAGTGGGGGTAAAGATGAAAACCGTGACGACCTGATTGGAGAGAAACTATGAAAGCAGTCCTTTTGAGCATCAAACCTAACTGGTGCAAGCTGATTTGGAGCGGGATGAAAACCGTGGATGTACGCAAGACCCGCCCGAAGCTGGAAACGCCGTTCAAGGTGTACATCTACTGCACCGGTCACGATGGCTTTGTCATGAAATTGCCCAAGGCGGGCGTGCAGAAAATGGACGGCAGAGTAATTGGCCAGTTCACCTGTGAAAAAATCGACAAGCTCGTCCACATCGGAACGATGATGGACATAAACATTTTGACATTGGACGGGTGGTATAAACCGGCAGATGCACTGCTTCAAGCGGCTTGCTTGACCGAAGCGCAGGCTAAAAAGTATCTCAAGGGCGGTGACGGATACGGCTGGCACATTTCTGACCTGAAAATTTATGACAAGCCAGTAAAGCTTAAAGATTTCTGGGCGATACAACCCTGTACGCATCGTGGAGACTGTTGCACCTGCCGCAGATGGGACGCAAAAAAGCTGATTTGCCGTGGAGAAGCGTTCGGGATCGAACGCCCGCCGCAAATCTGGTACTATGTGGAGGACTACAGATGAAACTGACCCTCTACGGCGACCCACACACAAAGAAAAATTCCGCACGCATTCTCCGCACACGCTCCGGGACCCCATTCGTGGCCCCCAGCAAGGTTTATGTGGATTATGAGACGGACTGCCTGCGGCAAATCAAAAGGCCGCGCAGCCCCATTTCTGCCCGCGTGAACGTGCGGTGCGTCTACTACATGAAGACCGCCCGTCGGGTTGATCTGGCAAACCTCATCGAGGCGACCACGGACATCCTGGTAAAAGCCCGGGTGCTGGAGGACGACAACAGCAAGATCGTTGCCGCCCACAATGGCAGCCGGGTAGAGCTCGACCGAAAAAATCCGAGGGTGGAAATCGAGATTGAAGAAATGGAGGAGTAAAATGTTTGATATGCTATTTGAAGTTGCAAGCACGCTGTTCATGGCAACACTTGCAGGGCTTTTCATCTGGTTTGTTCTTAGCGATGGCAACCCAATTGAATATTTCAAGCGGCGGCTCAACCGAAACAAACCTTGCCTTTGCGACCGGTGCGTATTCTTAAAGCAAAAATTTGGGGCGTCAGAATCCGGATATCACTATATCTGCCAGAGCGGTGACAAAGACGAAGGATACATAAATCCGCCCGAATATTGCCGCGATTTTGAAGAAAGGAGCAACAATGGCTCGCACATGGATACCTGACACCGACACCCAGAAGCCGGAAAGAACCGATTACCGCACCGTTAAGGCGTGGCTGAACCGCTACCGCGAAGCGGAGAAAAGATACTACTTGCTGTCTGACCGGCTGGCCGAAGCACAGGAGGCCACCCGGCACATCACCCAGAGCCTCAGCGCGGCCCCCGGCGGCAGCAAAGATGGCCAGAGCCTTGCCCGGGCGGTGGAACGTAAGGAGGAAGCGGAGCGCCGGGCTTATGAGCAAAGAGCGGTCTGCGACAGGCTGTTCCTCGAGATCAGAAACGCGCTCGCCCAGATCCAGAACGAGAAAGCATACACGGTGCTGTACAAGTACTATCTCGATTGCCTCACGTGGGAAAGGGTCGCAAAAGACATGAATTACTCTCTGCGCATGGTCTATGTCTTGCGGCGCAAAGCAATGGAGGAGCTGAGCCTTTAAGAACATTGCACTGTCATTACATTGCGGTTTCACTATCGCATGGTGTAAAATTGTATCATCGGAAAAGTCAAAAGGCAAACCGATGCATGCAGCCTCCGAAACGTGTCCCTTCTTGGCATTTTCCTCCTTTTCTGCTTGCAGGCACTGGGCTTTGCTCTCTCTTCACGTTTCGCGGGCTGCTTCTATGCGAGATTCCGAAACGGCTCCGCTCAGAGCTGCGCAACTTTGAGCGCATCGGGAAGGTTCGAGGCCTTCCTCTCCGCGCGGTTTGACTCCGCGATCTCGCTCCATATGGCGCATGGACCAGACAACCCGCAAGGCCGCACGTGCAACCTCCCGTGCCGAGAAAAGGACTTAGAATCATTGCCAAGGTGTAGCTTTCCTGACAGGATGTGCGCCAATCAACAGCCCTGGCGGAGAACCGGAGCTGTTTTTATATTCCCGTAGCTCAAGTATGGAGCAGCGGTCTCCAAAACCGCAGGATGCAGGTTTAAGTCCTGCCGGGAATGCCATCTGCGTGCCCTGTGAGGGGGCTGCGCAGCACGCGGGGCATCTGACCGCGTAAGTTCCAGATGCAGCGGCGCTCCACCGTTTGACGCCTGTCCAACGCAACTGAATGCGGGGCGCTGCTTATATGCCGTCATAGCTCAACTGGAAGAGCGCCGCCCATTTAAGGCGGGACAACGTTGGTGACACCACGGGAACATCACTGCACAGCCAGCCACTGCGCACATCCGTTCCGTGGGTGCTGGTTCAAATCCAGCTGGCGGCTAGCGTGATTTTAGAGTGTCCGCAGTGGACAATTTTGGAGAGGAGGCATACAAATGTTTGAGCGCTTGAAAGAACTGATTTGCGACATGACAAGGTTTGTGACACGTCTCGGCGCTGGCCTTATCCTCTCGGCCTTACCGATCAGCAACAAAGAAAGCCACTTTGTGCGCTATGCGCGGCGTTTCGGTTTCCGTGCAGACCACACAAAACGCGAGCCTCGGGCAGAGATCGGAGGCCGTGGCTGTATCCAAGGAGCACGGCCTGCTATCCGTGCGGATTAACCGCTGCTGATACAATACGATTAAAAACCAGCTTTTTGCATGATGAGCTCCATGCAGCAAAGCTGGTTTTTCTTATGCCGCTTTAGCTCAGTCTGGCAGAGCACCGGACTTTTAATCCGGGGGTAGCGGGTTCGATTCCTGCAAGCGGCACATTCGATATTTTGACCGTTCGGATTTCCGGGCGGTTTTTCTTTTGCATGAATTTAGAGAGGTGGTGGCGGTGAGCGCGAAGCGGCTGACAGACAGGCAGAAAAAGAAGATCATTGCTGACTATGTGCAGCTGCAGAGCTACACCAGAGCCGCAAAGCTGAACGACGTGGCAGAAAGCACTGTGCGGAAAATCGTGAAAGATAATCCAAAGTGCGCGGATTTGTGCGCCTTAAAAAAAGAGCAGAACACGCAGGACATGCTTTCCTACTTAGGCAGCAAGTGCGGGGAAGCACAGAATCTTCTCGGGCTGTACCTTCAGGCGATGGCAGACCGTAACAAAATCGCGGAAGCAACACTGCCGCAGCTGTCAACGGCGTTCGGCACCATTGTGGACAAGTTTGCCATGCTGGGAGGTCAGAGCGGCGTTGAAGTCCCAGACGATGGCCTGCTTGATGCCCTGAACGCTGCCGCGGACCTCAGCCCGCCGGATGACGTGGAGATGCTGCCAGAGGAAGAGGAAGACAATGCGGAAAAGTAACGGTTTTCGCTGGAAAGCCCTCAGCCAGCGGCAAAAGCAGGTCTTGAGCTGGTGGACACCGCAGAGCGCATACAGCGGTTACAACGGAATCATTGCCGATGGCGCTATCCGCTCGGGCAAGACCTTTGCCATGAGCTTCTCTTTCGTCCAGTGGGCTATGACCTGTTACAGCGGCCAACAGTTTGCCATGTGCGGCAAGACCATTGCCAGCTTCCGGCGCAACGTGCTGGGCACACTCAAGCAGCAGCTTGCAGCCCGTGGCTACAACGTCAAGGAGCACCGGGCAGAAAACTGCATGACCGTCAGCAAAGGCGGCAAATCCAACGAATTTTACTTTTTCGGCGGCAAGGACGAGAGCAGCCAAGACCTGATCCAGGGCATCACGCTGGCTGGGGCATTCTTTGACGAGGTGGCGCTGATGCCGCAAAGCTTCGTCAATCAGGCCACTGCCCGCTGCTCCGTCACCGGATCGAAGTTCTGGTTCAACTGCAACCCGGGCAGCCCGATGCACTGGTTCTATCTGGAGTGGGTGCGGAAATGCCGTTCCCGCAAGATGATGTACCTCCACTTTACGATGGACGACAACTTGTCGCTCTCCGAGGAAATCAAGGCCAGATACCGCAGCCAGTACAGCGGCGTTTTCTACCAGCGCTACATTCTGGGCCTGTGGACGGTGGCAGAGGGACTTGTATATGACATGTTCGACCGCAAAAAGCATGTCGTTGATGAGCTGCCGGAACTGTCCCCCAAAAGCGCCTATGTGGCGTGTGACTTTGGCACCCAGAACGCAACGGTCTTTTTGCTGCTCCAGAAGAAGGCAGATGCAGACTGCTGGATCGTCACCCGGGAGTATTACTACAGCGGGCGAGAGCAGAAGCGGCAAAAGACCGTGGGCGAGTACGTCACAGATCTCAAAGCGTGGCTGGACGGCCTGAAACCGGAGCGGGTCATCGTAGACCCCTCGGCCCTGCCCCTGATCACAGAGCTGCGCAAGAACGGCTTTACCCAGACCCCGGCAAACAACGACGTCCTGAGCGGAATTCTGGACGTACAGACCATGCTGCAGACCGGGCGGTTGAAGGTCTACAAGGGTTGCAAGCACACGCTGGAAGAGTTCGGCGTATACGCTTGGGACCCGGATAAAGACGACGCCGTGCTGAAGGTCAACGACCACTGCATGGACGCCATCCGATATTTTGTGCGCACGAAGCGCCTTGTGAAACTGAGGGATTGATTTTGAGCACTGTATACACATTCCAGACCTTTCAGCAGGCGCAGGCCGCCGGGGAACAGCCTGATTTTGTCCGGCGGTTCGTGCAGCAGCACTGCGCTTCTGGCCCTTACAGGATGGCGCTGGACGCTGACCTGTACGACGCTCAGAAAAACCCGGGCGCGGAACGTTTTTCGCAAGCCTACGCCTTTATGCTGAAGCGCCTTTCCAAGAACACGCGGCAGGATGTACCCCGGCCCGATATGGTCAAGAGCAATCTTTTCCGGCGGCTGAACAAGCAGCGTGCTACCTACTCCCTGGGCAACGGCGTCACCTTTGCGGATAAGGACGTGGACAAAGAAAAACTGGGGGCTGAATTTGACGAGCAGATCCAGAAGGCCGGATATTTTGCCCTGATCCACGGTGAGAGCTTTGGCTTCTGGAACAACGACCATCTGGTGGTGTTCAAGCTGACCGAATTTGCACCCCTGTACGATGAGACCACCGGCTCCATGCGGGCCGGGGTGCGGTTCTGGCGGCTGAATCCTGACACGGATATGCACTATGTCCTGTACGAAGAGGACGGTTACACCGAGTACACGGAAAGCAGGATCGGCAGCACTATGCAGGAGACGGCCCCGAAGCAGGCATACAAGAGCGTGACCGTCTCCACCCCCGGCGGCGGGCTGGAAAGCGTGGAGGGGGAAAACTACAGCACTCTGCCTGTGGTGCCGCTGTGGGGATCCGACCTGCATCAAAGCACCCTCGTAGGCCTGAAAGCCTACATCGACAACACCGATCTGGTGACGTCCGGCTTCTGCAGCGACTTGCAGGATTGCGCACAGATTTACTGGCTGTGCGAAAACTTCAACGGCATGACCGATGATGAACTGCAGGAGTTCCTTGCAAAGCTGAATTTGTACCACATTGCCGGTGCGGACACCAGCGAGGGCGGCAAGATCACCCCATACACCAGCGAGGTGCCGGTGACTGCCAGGCAGACCCTGCTGGAGCTGCTGCACACCCGGGTCTATGAGGATTTCGGCGGCCTGGACGTGCATTGCGTCAGCGCAAACAGCACCAACGACCATCTGGATGCGGCTTATGAGCCCCTGAACCAGAACGCAGACGACTTCGAGGCCCAGATCAAACCTTTTGTTCGTCAGATCTGTGCGCTGGCTGGCTTTGGCAGCGCAACGCCGACATTCAACCGGAGCCGAATCGTAAACACCGCAGAGCAGGTCAGCACAGTAATCTCCGAGGCGGCGATCATTGGGCAGGACATGGCCATCGACCTGCTGCCCAACCTGACCCCGGAGCAGAAAGAAAAGGCCCGGGCGGCGCTGATGGCTGAGAGTGCAACGAGAGAGACCACGGACGAGGAGGACGAAGATGAAACAGATGAAGCGTGATATTTGCGCCGCAGTTTTTGGCTTTTTCTTCGGCTGTGGAGTAAGCTCGTTTATCATTAACGTTGCAAAACTTGTGATGCGCTTATGACTGACCGTGACCGCATCTCTATTCGCCAGCTGAACCGCCTGCGCCGACGCATTTTGCGGGTGTACGGCACTGCCCGCCGGGAGATGCAGGAGCAGCTGACCGAGTTTCTTGCAAAATATAAGCAGCTGGACGAGCGCAAGCGGGCGCAGCTGGATGCGGGCGAGATCACCGAAGAGGATTACCGCATCTGGCTGCAAAATCAGGTCTTTCAATCCGATTTGATGCGGGCCAAGCTGGACGGCATCACACAGACTTGCACCACGGCCCAGCAGACGGCCTACAAGCTGGCCCGGGACGAGCAATACAACATCTTTTCTTTTGGCGCAAACTGGGCTTTCTACGAGCTGGAACAGGCTGCAGGCGTGACGTTCGGACTGACCCTGTACAACACCGAAGCGGTCAAGCTGCTGCTGAAAGAGAACCCCCGCATGGTGCCCAACAAGCGCATCAAGAGCGAGAGTAACCGCACCTATGACGCCAGGGTGTTCAATCGCTACGTCATGCAGGGCATCGTGCAGGGCAAGAGCGTCCACGACATCGCCGTGCAGGCCGTCAACGGCATGGCTGATACAGAGATCCACTGGGCCATGAACAACGCCATCACGGCGCTCACAGGCGCTCAGAACGCCGGGGCATTGCAGCAGATGCGCAACGCCAAGGCTCTGGGCATCGAGGTCAAAAAGCGGTGGAACTCCACCCACGACTACCGTACCCGTGAGACCCACCGCCTGCTGGATCAGCAGACCGCCGACCTTGACGAGCCGTTCAAGGTCATGGGTTACGAGATTCAGCGCCCCGGAGACCCCAACGCAGCGCCGGAGATGGTCTACCACTGCCGCTGCGTGCTGTCCTCTGCGCTGGGAAGGTACCCCCGGCAGAACGCCGCCCGGCGGGAAAATATCGTCACATACGAAGACACGGGTATGGTGGACGCCAAAGGCAAGCCCATAAAAGTGGCAGTAAAGAAAGCCGTGCCGGTTATGACCTATACCGAGTGGTATAAATCCAAGGGCGGCAAAGAGAAAGAACAAATGTGGTGGGCGGAAGAGAGAAAACGGAGAAAGGAGAACGGAAAATAATGGAAGCAAAAGAAGCAATGGAAAACTGGAACAGCGGAATTTCCGAGCTGTTTTCTATCATATGTAAAAAAGAAGAACCCACAGCGTTGGTTTGCGATGTGGAGCCGTTAATACGAAGATGGAAAGAAAAGGTAGAAAAAGCAAAAAGTACGGCTCTTAAAGATTATGACGTACTGGATTCTTACGAAACGGCGCTTGAAGAACTGGAAAAGTTTGCGGAAGAAAACAAGCTGTAAGCTCAAGAAAAAGTAAGGCTTGGAGGGATGAACTGTGATTCTGCCGATGGAAAACACCGAAAAAATGATTTTTCCGGGCGAAGGAAAGTTCCACATCCCTATCATCAAGCCGGAAACGGACATCCGCATTGACAAGCTGGAATGGATCCCTTTCAACTACGCTCTGTCTGCCAAAGATAGGGGGAGCAAAGGCGTCCATTTTTATTGCGACGATTACCAGTTTGAGCGCGTATGGCGCAATCCTGACAAGTATGTGCCGCTTTTGCAGCAGTTCGGGGCGGTGCTTTCCCCTGATTTTTCCATGTTCCGAGACCACCCGGAAGCGGTGCAGATTTGGAGCGCCTATAAACGGCACTGGTTGGCAGCGTACTGGCAAATGCACTGTATCAAGGTCATTCCCACCATCGAATGGGTGTGGCCGGAAAGCTACGAGTGGTGTTTTGACGGAGAGCCTCGAAACTCCATCATCTCCATTTCGTCCGTTGGGCTGATGAATGAGCATTTAGCTACAACCCTTTTTACGATGGGATGCAAGGAAGCTATGCGGCGCTTAAATCCCACGCAAGTTCTTTGGTATGGCAAACCATTACCGGGAATGGACTTTAACGCAACTGTAATTAAACCGCAATATGCGGAAGTAAGAGAGAGGTGTCACGATGAGCGGCGGTGGTAGATCATCCGGCAGAGCCGGGCGCAGTTCCACAAAAGCAAGCAATGGGACTGCCAACGAACACGAGTTTGAATCTTTTGTAAATGGCAAATGGGTCACCGATTACAGCAAAATTGCGGCAGCGGAGACGAAGAAGGCCGCCGTTGTTGTGGATAGTTCCAGATACAAGAAAACGCATAACGACGTTGTATCTTTCGTAAAAGAGCAAGTTGGCGTTGATCTCAACAAATATCGAAGTGGCGATGGTTCTTCTCCGTCTCATACCACATATTGGGACAAGAGCGGCCCGAAAGTTGCTTTTGACCTAAAGGGCATGACTTCGAGTGACCGTACAAAGTTGATGCAGCTGGCACAAAAGCCGTTTGGCGTAACGGTTGAACAGGGCGGCGCATGGATTGGCTTTGTTTCGAGGAAAAAGAAGAAAAAGTAAACCATGAAATTTGAATATAACATCAAATTCACCGACAACACCCCACAGCTGCATGAGGCGCTGGATTCATGGGCGGAGCGGGTGCTGACCCTCTGGGGCATGAAGGTGCAGGACTACGCCCAGCTGCTTGTGCCAACAGGAACGGCAGACAGCACCGGCATAGAGGGCTATGTTGGCGGTGCGCTGAAAGCGTCCATCACCTACGTTGTATCTGCCGCACAAAAGACCGTGACCATCGGCTCGAACCTGTTTTATAGCGTGTATGTGGAGTTGGGCACCGGTATTTTTGCCGAGAAGGGCAACGGACGAAAAACGCCGTGGGTCTGGAAGGACTTCAACGGCAAATGGCACTTTACCCGGGGCATGAAAGCCCGTCCGTTCCTCCGCCCGGCGGTGGAGGACCACATTGAAGAGCTGCGGCAGATCGCCGTGGAGGAAGGGAACAAGGAGGCGTAATTTATGAATTTGGAGAAAATGTTCAAAACACCAAAAGAAAAGTTCCTGCCCGATGATGTGAAAACTGCGCACTGCGAGGCAGAAGACCTTTTCCTTGAGCTTGCAACGCAGCTTGACGCACTTCCTGAAAGCCGAGAAAAAAGTCTGTGCATGACAAAATTACAGGAAGCGAAGTTTTGGGCGGTCGAATGTATCACCAAAGTTGCACGCAAAAACTAAATACTCAGCGGTTGGCGCACAGCGTCAGCCGCTTTTTTATGCCGCTTTAGCTCAGGCCGGCAGAGCACCGGATTTGTAATCCGGGGGCCGTGGGTTCAAGCCCCACAGGCGGCACCACACCGGCAGCACGTCCGGCAAATAAACCTTATTGCCAAGCATGGCAGCCCGAGCAAGGGCAGAAAGGACTATCACATGGCACTTGAGAGAAAAGACCTCCGCGCGATTCTGGAGGATGAGACCGTGGACGTCAGCGGCAAGATGAAGAAGATTCTGGACATGCTGCACACCGAAACGGACGCTCTTCAGAACCAGCTGGATGACGCCAAGGCCGCGACCGCCAAAGCCGAAAAGGACCGGGACGCAGCCAACGGCGGCAAGGAAGCCGCTGAAAAGGCGCTGACCGACTACAAGGCCCAGCAGACCAAGAAGGACACCCACGCAGCCAAGGAAGCCAAGTTCCGGGAGTTGCTGAAGTCCGCCGGGGTGCTGGACAAGTATGCTGATCGGGTCGTGCGGCTGTCTGGCGAGGATATCGACAAGCTGGAGCTGGACGATAAGGGCAACGTCAAGGACGCCAAGAAGCACACCGACAGCCTGAAAGCTGATTGGGACGACTTTGTGGCCACGACCACGACCACCGGCGCAAGGGTGGACACCCCGCCCACCAATACCGGCTCCAAAATGACCAAAGACCAAATTTTTGCAATCAAGGACGCTGGCGAACGCCAGGCCGCGATTGCTGCAAATGCCGACCTGTTTACAGGCGGCGGAAAGGAATAACATATGGCAGCAAAAGAAAATATCACCATGACCACCGATATCACCGTAGCCGCGCGTGAAATCGACTTTGTGACCCGTTTCCAGCGCAACTGGGACCATCTGCGCACCATTCTGGGCATCATGCGCCCCATCCGGATGCAGCCTGGCACCGTGCTCAAGAGCAAGTATGCACAGGGCACCCTGCAGAGCGGCACCGTGGGCGAGGGCGAAGAGATCCCGTTCAGCAAGTACACCGTCAAGGAGAAGGAGTACGGCAAGATCACCATCGACAAGTACGGCAAGTCTGTCACCCTTGAGGCGATCCAGAATTACGGCTACGATGTCGCCGTGCAGAAGACCGATGATGAGTTCCTGTACGACCTGACCGCTCTGGTAACGGATAAGTTCTACAAGTTCCTGAACACCGGCACCCTGAAGGGCACTCCCAAGACCTTCCAGATGGCGCTGGCACATGCCAAGGGCGCGGTCGAGAACAAGTTCAAGACCATGCATCGCACCGTGACCGGCGTTGTTGGCTTTGTCAACGTGATGGACGTGTACGACTATCTGGGCAATGCCAATATCACCGTGCAGAACCAGTTCGGCTTCCAGTACATCAAGGACTTCATGGGCTACAACACCATCTTCCTGCTGTCCGACAGTGAGATCGCGAAGGGAAAGGTTATTGCCACCCCGGTAGACAACATCGTCATGTACTATGTGGATCCTGCGGATAGCGAGTTTGCCCGCGCAGGTCTGGTCTACCGGACCGCAGGCGAGGCAAGCAACCTCATCGGCTTCCACACTCAGGCAAACTACAGCACCGCAACCTCCGAGAGCTACGCCATTATGGGCGTGACCCTGTTTGCTGAGTATCTGGACGGTATCGCTGTCGAGACCATTACCCCGGGTGAATCGGTCTAACCTGCAAGGGGGTGACTTTGCATGACCGTCCCTGAGCTGTGCGCCTACACGCACAATTTCTTTGACCGGGCAGACGATCCTATTGCAGGCGAGTTTGCCTTTGAGCCGGACACCGTGCCCGCCGGGGTAGTGCCGGGGCAGTATTTCCTCGTGTGCGGATCCATCTTCAATGACGGCGTGCACAAGGCCGGGGACGGCGATCTGACTGCCGAGACCTTTACCGGGACGGTGCAGCCTATGCGCGTGCCGCCTGATTTTGTGGAGCTGTCCCGGAAGATCACCGACTACGACGCAAGACTCCCATCCGGCGGTATGTATGTGTCGCAGTCGTTCAATGGGTGGTCCGGGTCCATGGCGACCGGATCCGACGGACTCCCTGCGGATGGTCTGACCCGGTACCGCAAGGAGATCAACCAATGGAGGAAACTGTAATGGCAGTCAACGACTTTGTCCGGAACACCGTCATGGACGGTTTCAGCCGGAAATTCTGCTTTCTGGAAAAAAAGCTCGTTTCTGATGGGCTGTTCGGCTCCACCACCACATGGGTTCCGGGGCTGGAATTCGAGGGCGTAGAACGCCACGACACCACCATTGAGGCACAGCAGGCCGAGCAGCAGGGCACCGCTTCCACCTATTCGATCTACGTTGACAAGAGCGTTCAACTCTCCCCCTTCGACCGCATCAAGCGGTTGGAGGACGCGCAGGTATTCGAGGTCACATCTGCCAGCGCAGACAAGCTGTCTCCGGCGGAAAGCGGGATGAACCTTGCAGTTGTCCAGTGCAAAAAGGCGGTGTTGACCTGATGGGCACAGCAGAAGCCATTACAACGGCGCTGAACAGCTTTTTTTTGCTGTTTGATATTCCTGTGTACCCGGAGGATTTTGTGCCGCAGGGCGCTTCCTTGCCCTATATCACAGTGCTGCCGGTCATTCCCAAAGGATTTGACGAGAGCAGCACCTTCCACGCGCGGCTTTGGTATTCGGTGGACGGCGGAAAGCTGCCCATCATCCGCAAAACAGACGAGATCCGCGCTGCCCTTGGCGATGGGCTTACCATCGAGTGCGAGGGCGGCGCGATCCTTTTATGCGCAGGCAACCCGTGGGCGCAGTCTATGGACAACCCACCGGAAAAATACCTGTGCACATACCTTACTTTTGACGTCACATCCTTTGTGGTGTGAGAAAGGATAACGCATGAACAAAATGTATCACGCCATTTCGGCAGATGCTTTCAAAAAACTTCAGTTTCAGGCGGGTGCGCTGCTCAAAAAGTTTGACCCGGCGGGTACAACCCCCATTGCTGCAGAAGATCTTATCTGCCTGACCTCCGGCGGCATCACCATTTCCTGCAAGCCCAACACCATTGATCTGGGCGAGGATCTGGACGAAGTGCCCGAGAACACCTACCAGCTCAAGCACATCACCAGCTGGGATTGCGGTATGTCCACCACCTGCATGACCGTGAGCGCCGACACCATCAAGCTGGAGCTGGGCGCTGCGGACGTTGAAACCAACAAGATCACCGTGCGCGAAGACTACAAGGACGAGGACTTCCAGGACATCTGGTGGCATGGCAACCTGATCGGCGGCGGTTATGCCGCGGTTAAGCTGATGAAGGCTGTGAGCGATGGCGGCATCGAGCTGAAAACCACCAAGGACGGAAAGGGAAACATCAGCCTGAGCTTGAAGGGTCACTACGACATGACCGACACCAGCAAGGTGCCTATGGAGTTCTACGTCAAGGAGGCAGAATAAATGATCCTTACCATCAATCTTGACCCCGTGGAAGCGCTGCCCAAGCTGTATGATGCAGTGGACGGAATCACACGCATGGTCATGGACGCAAAGGACAACGTAAATAACCCGGAGACCAAGGCAGCCCGGGAGACCATTGTTGCGAACGCCCTGAAGATGCTGGGCGCAGAGCCGCAGCCCGGTGAAAAGAAAAAGCTGACACCGCGCGAGTTTGCGCTTGCCGCGCTGGACTTTGTCAAGCCTCTGATGAAACTTGACCCTGAGCGCACCGTGAACGCCCTGCACCAGCTGTACACGCTGGAAGAGGGCGAAAAAGACACCCTGCCCAAGGCGTTTACTGCACTTACAAAGTCCGTGATGCAGAAAGACGTGCAGGATTTTTTGTCCTCGCTGGCAGACTTGAACGGCCTGAGTTTTGGCACTACGTCTGCCGAGCCGACCTCCAGCATCTCCGAGCATACGGCTTAAAGTATTTCGTATGGTTCGTCATCAGCGAGATGCGGGAACAGCAGCGCACAAGAGCATACCAGCTGTACACGGCTGATATGCTTTATCTTTGTGCTGTATCTCTTGGTCAGCCGGTGGAGAAGCCCTTCAGCGAGATCATGGCAGAGTACGACAAGCCACTATCTGAGCGCAGGCACGAGACTACGCTGGAGGAAGCGCAGGCGTGCTGGGAAAAGACCCTTGCAGACAGTAAAAAAGCCGCAGAGCAGAACGGAGGTGGTGGAATCTGAACATTTTTAATTTGATGGCCACTTTGGGGCTTGATACCTCCGAGTATGAGCAGGGCATCGAGCAGGCCAGAAAAGAGACGCAAAGCGCCGCAAACTCGCTGAACCGTAGCGCAAACACCGCCGGGAGCGGCGTTTCAGGCATGGCAAACCAGTTTGCAGCAGCCAGCGCAAAAGCGACTGTCCTTGCAAATATGCTTACCTCGCTTGGGACAAAAGCGGTAGGCCTTGCAAAGGGCTTTGTCGAGATGGGCATTTCTTATAACGCCCAGATAGAAAAGTACACCACCGGCTTTACCAATATGTTGGGCAGCGCACAGGCCGCACAGGAAGCCATGCAGGCAATTCAGGAGGACGCAGCCCGCACCCCGTTTGACGTGGCATCCCTGACGCAGGCAAACCAGCTGCTTATCAGCGCAGGCGAAAATGCTGCGTATTCCCGCAAGGTCATCAATGCACTGGGCGATGCAGTTTCCGCAACTGGCGGCGGCAACGCCGAACTATCCCGCATGGCTGCAAACCTGCAGCAGATCGCAAACGTGGGCAAAGCTGCAGCGATAGACATCAAGCAGTTTGCCTATGCGGGCATCAATATCTATCAGATTTTGGCAGACTACACCGGCAAATCGGTGCAGGAAGTCCAGAATATGACCATTAGTTACGACCTTCTTTCGCATGCGCTCATAGCAGCCAGCGAGGAGGGTGGGCGTTACTATAACGCCATGGACACCCAGAGCCAGACCATGAACGGGCGTATATCCACCCTGAAGGATAACGTCAGCCAGCTGGCTGGACTTATGACCGGCGACCTTTCCTCCGGCATCGGTGTTGTGATAGGCCACCTGAACGACATGGTTGTCGCAGCGCAGGAAGCCTACAAGGAAGACGGCTGGAAAGGTCTCGGAAACGCAATCCTTGAACTGGATAATCCCATCAGTGCCATCATCAAAAAGTTTGGGCAGCTTGGCAGCGCGGCTGTTAGTGCACTGGATAAGGCAAGCTACTATCTGAACAAGGCACTGGGCAAAAATGCTTATGCGGGGTACGACAGCTACGAGGACTACAAGTCAGACCAGCAAAAGCAAAGCAACAGGAACCGGCTGCGGCAGAACGCTCTTTCCGGCAAAAGCGTAAGCAACAAAAGCTGGTCTGAGCGACAAGCAGAAGCAGCGGCCGCGAGCGGCGGCAGCTCCATCGTTACAAGTCCTTCCAGTTCCTCCGGCAAGAGCGCCGGCACAAAATCCAAGACCGAAACCGTCATTGCGTCCGTGTCGCATACTGCAACCACCACCGCCATGAACGCGCTGGGTGCAGTGACCACCAGCGTGGAGACCTTGCAGGAAAAAGTCAAAGATTCTGCTGGTAAAATCAAAGATCGCGTAACTACGACCACCACCGAAACCGGCAAGGAAATGGTCAACGGCGTAGCTACCACCTACAAAAAGGTCAACACCGTTGTGGACGGCGTCGTTACCAAGACCACCAAGGTCTATGATGACATGTCCAAGACTCTGACCGGCACCCTGACCAAGGTTTCAGAAACGACCTTTGACGGCATCACAACAAAAATCCAGGAAGCTACAGAAAAGTACGCCGACGGCAGCGAGCATATCAAGAAGACCGTCACAGAGACCGGCCAGCGCATCGGAAAGAACGGCGCGGAGACCTACGAAAAGATCATCACCTACATCGACGGAATCGAAGATAAGGTGAACGAGACGTCAACTGCTATTGACAACAGCGTTAAAGGCATCCAGAGCCGCATTGACCAGTACCTTAGCGACGCTTCCGGAGAATCCAACAAGGGCATCTTCGGGCTGCTGAAAAGCACCATAAGTGACGCCAAGAACAAAGACTGGTCAAGTCTTGCACTCGATGTTACCAAGCTGATCTGGGGCGAGGTGTCGCAGGGCCAGCGCGAAACGATTTCCAAGTGGTTTGACAACGCCCTTGCCGCCGTGAACGAATCTTACTATGGCGGTGGCCTGAAAAGTGCATTTACCGCGGTGGAAAGCCTGTTTAAAGACGGCATTGTGCCGGGCGTAAACAACGCCACGACGGCAGTTGATTCCTTCTCTAAGGTCGTGAGCGGGCTTGCGAGCTCTGGCGGCGTTGGCGGCGCACTTGGCAGCATTGTGCAGGGTTTTTCTGGTATGGCTGGCGGCATCACGTCCGCGCTTGGCACTGTGGTGTCGTTCATCTCGGCGAACCCGGTTTTAGGTATCATTCTCGGCGTTGGCGCTGTGGGTGCTGTAGCTGGCGGCATCGGGCTTGCGCTGTGGGCCAAAAACAAAAAGAGCAAAGACCCGGTCAATAATTACAAGAGCCCGTTTGACGATGTGGGCGTGTACGACAGCCTGAGCGAGTTTTCTACGCGGTCTGCGATGCAGTACCGAGTGATCGGACAGAGCAGCCACGCAGACAAGCAGACCAGCATTCTGGAGCGCATCGAGGAGCTTCTGGACGAGCATCTGCCTGCCATTGGCACCGGTCAGGTGGTCATGGATTCCGGCGAGCTGGTGGGCGTTATTTCGCCCAGGATGGCACAAAATGTTGACGCGCGCATCGGTGTGACCGTGACGCGGAAAGCGAGGGGTGTGTAATGGGCAAACTTTTGGGCGCACAAATTGGCAACTTCCACACCCTGAAAGACTGGAAGCTGTATCTCAAGGTCGGAAGCCCCAAAATCGGCCCTGCTGAGGTAGATGACTACCTTGTGCAGGTGCCGGGGTCTGATACCCTGCTCAACCTGACCAGTTCTTTGGACGGCAGGCCACACTACAAAAAGCGCACCATTACCATGGAGCTCAAGTGCACCGCACCGAAAAATCAGTGGGAGAACCTCTACAGCACTATCGCAAACGCCATCCACGGGAAATGGCTCCAGTGTAAATTCGACAATGACCCCAGTTTTTACTGGGAGGGCCTGTGGGAGGTGTCCGTCATCAAGGACGCATTATACTGTGTGTTTACGATTACAGGCACTTGCGACCCCTTCAAACGAAGTGTATACGACGGCTCTGATGACTGGCTGTGGGATGACCTTGTATTTGATGCGGCGATTATCCGCAATTATACGGATATCCAGCTCAATGCCAACGAGGACATCACCGTAACCGTCACCGGTGCACCAAGAGCGGCTGGCATCTACTTCAAGCGCAGTGAGGACGCTGCCGACATTGCGGTGTCTCTCAATGGCCTTGAGGTTGGCATCCTTGCAAAGTCTACAGAGTGGCAGTACATTGAGGGCTTGCATATGCCGGATGGCGTTGTAGGTACTCTCATCTTTGCGGCGTCTGCGGATTGCAGCATCAGCATCCGATATCTGGGGGGCAGCTTATGAGCTATAAAGTTTATGCGGGCGTCCAGACAGGCGTTGACGTGTGGAAGACAAAGACCTGCATTTACGACCCAACGGACTACACGGACACAAAAAAGCTCATCAGTCCAACTCTGACACGGGAGGTGAGCAAGGCCGGTAGCTTGGAATTCACCCTGCCGCTTGGCAATGTGGCCCACTCAGCTTTGCAAAAAATGCGCACGACCGTGTCCGTAGAACAAGACGGTGTGCGCATCTGGGAGGGCAGGCCCATGAGCCATGAGCAGGATTTTATGCTGCGTCAAAAAGTCTTTTGCGAGGGAGAGCTGGCCTACCTCAACGACAGCTCTGTTGCGCCATATACAGCCAAAGACGTGACGATCAAGCAATTTCTTGCGTTTCTGCTGGAAAACCATACCGGCATGGTGGACGCATACAAGTCGTTTGTCTGCGGAAATGTTGGCTTTCCGAGCACCAGCGTGGTGGTGCCAGAGCTGCATAACTGCGTGATGAAACTGGAACACATGGCGGGTACTCCGGATAGTGACGGCGATTACAGGTATGAATATGGACTTTATACCTCGTCCGGCGTACAGCTTGTAAGCCAATATGAAGTCGGCTACTCAGATGACGACACGGCCCCGGATCCATCTGCGTACAGCTGGACGCTGAATGAAAAGCATGCAGATTCTTCCATAAACGGGTATATCTGGCGCACTGGAAACGGCCTGTTTTCCGTGAGTGTAAATGTGGCCCTGCCCTTGGACGGAGATGGCCAGACGCACGAAGCTACGCAAAGAACGGTTACGCCGGATATCACATGCGCCACGCACTCAAAATCCCTTCCGCCTGAGACGGAATACGATCTCAAAGACACGGTCTCGAAAAATTGGAAAATCGAAAAGCAGGGAGACGGCTATGCCGTCTTGTTCAACGGTGCAGCCCTGCCGGATTCTTCCGTTGTCCGTTACGATTCTGCGCCACGGTACACCTTTGGCGATGGACGAAATTTTGGCGTTACATGGGATGTCATCCAAAATGAGCTTGTGGATGTATACGGCGGGTATCTGATCGTCCGGCACGAAAACGGGGCCCGGTATCTGGACTACGTCCAGGAAGTGCAGGAGAAAAACGGGCAGCCCATCGCATTCGGCACAAACCTGCTCGACCTGAGCAGCTACGTCAAAGCAGAGGATATCGTCACCCGCGTCATTGCTGTCGGAAAAAAGAAATCCGGCTGGTTTTTGTGGGAGAAAACCAACACCATCACGGCAACCGCTAACGACGCCACCGCGCAAAAGCTGTTTGGCATCATCGCGCGGGTCATTGTTCAGGACGGAACCGAAAACACAACGCAGTCGCTTCTGGATGCCGCCAACGCGGAGCTGTCCAAAAACTTGCGTTATCTCGACGGAATCACGGTAAAGGCTGTGGACCTCAAGGATGCCGGTGTGGATATCGCCCGCCTTGGCTTTGGCAAGATGACACACATCTACTCCAACCCGCACGGGGTGAACACCTGGCTTTTGTGCTCTAAGCTTGTGGAGCCTTTGGACGCGCTGGACAAAAAAGAATTCACGCTGGGCATTGATTTCTCCAGCGTCAGCGACTTGCAGGCCCTGAGCGCACGAAAAGCCAGTGACGCCTATGACCTGAGCCGCTCGCTGAAGGGCTATGCATCCGCAAAGGGGTGATAAATTGGATAAGACATTTGACGAAGCGATTTCCGAAGTCCGCAATGCAGAACGCGGCGTGGAAGTACGGGAAGCCCTTGCACAGGGCTTTGAGTATGTGAAGCGGTATGGTGAGGCTGTCATCGCGCGGCAGGAAGAAGCTGTTCAGAGTGCGGAAACAGCCACAAACGCGGCGGCAACTGCCACAGCACAGGCCGCAGCAGCAGCCAAGACAGTCAAAGACGCCACTGCAAACGCCATAAGCGCAGCGCAAGAGCAGGCAGATATTTCAGCATCAAAAGCCGAGGAATCTGCTTCCAGTGCCGCAGGAGCAGCGGCCAGTGAAACTGCTGCCGCGTCTAGTGCATCTGCTGCAAAGGCCAGCGAGGAAGCAGCTGCAAAGAGTGCCGCCGACGCAAAGGCTATCGTGTCCACTGACACGACCCTGACCGTATCGGGCGCGCCGGCTGATGCAAAGGCGACCGGAGACGCCCTGGATCAGAGGTATACCAAGGCCCAGGCCGACGCCAAGTTCGGCACGCCGTACACCCTGCCGCCCGCTACGGCGGACCAGCTGGGCGGCGTGAAGGTAGGCGACTATCTGGACATTGCCCCGGACGGCACCCTGAGCGGCAAGACGCTGTATGACACCATCGCGGCCAGTGTGGCGGTAAAGTCGGAGGCGCGGCTGGTGTGGAGCGGAAAAACAACGATTGGGAGGAGAAAAACTGAGACAATTAACGTTCAGGACGGTGTAGATTACGTTAACCTCCGCATAAACGAAGCTGATTTTAATCTTACCCCTGGTATGACATATGAAACTGGCAGTTTTGGCGCGGGAAGTCTCAAGGTCACAGTATTATTTTCGGCCGACAAAAAACGTCTTGAATGTACCCTTACCAATACGGTGAATACTGTATCGGTTGTATTCACCGGCTACCACTACCCCACCTTGGCAGAGCTGCTGACCGAGACGCAGTCCGCGCAGGCGGACACGGACGCCCTGGCGGTAGATCAGGAGTACCGCCTTACCCTGCTGGAGCTGGGACTGACCGATGACACCACCACTGATACAAGAACCACATAAGGAGGTAAAAACTATGTTGTATCGTACCTGTAAACGCCTGATCGAGCGCGGACAGACCGCTGGTCTTGCGGACAAGCTGGACGTGTTCTACGCCATTGGCCGCATCACCGAGGCCGAGTACAAGGAGCTGATCGAGCTGCTGGCCCAGCAGGAGGCCGCCCATGGCGCTTAATGCCTACTCTTTGACATTGGGGGTGATCGCAATAAACAACACATTTTTGACCGCACTTTTCAACTTTTTGAGCCGGTTCTTTGCCACTTTGGCGGAAGAACAGGTAGAACAGGAGGACACAATGGCATCTGTGACTGAGGTGACCGAGTGGACGGGAGCACCGCCCTACCGCTACATCGACGTAAGCCGGTGGCAGGGAAAAATCAAAATGGAGGGCTGGGCGCAGGTAAAAGCGGCAGGTTACAAAGGCGTGATGCTGCGGGCCGTAGGGAGCCGCAACGGTGTACCCTACATCGACCCCACCTTCGAGGACAACTATTCCAACGCAAAGGCAGCCGGGCTGGATGTGGGGGCATACTACTACACCAACGCCACCAGTGAGGAGATGGCAAACCGGGAGCTTGCCGTGCTGCGGAAGACCCTGGTTGGGAAAGAGATGACCATGCCGGTGGCAGTGGATCTGGAATCGCCGATTCTTGCCGGGATGCCCTATGGGAACTTATCCAATCTGGCAGCCTACCATCTGGAACAGATTGAGAAGATGGGCTTCTTCGCCCAGCTCTACACCTACACGAGCTACGCAAACGTCCATCTGGACATGGCAAGGCTTGCAGGGCGGTGGGACGTATGGCTGGCGGACTACACCGGCAAGACCCCCAAGGTTAGTTTTAAGTACAACGCACACCAGCACACCAGCAAGGGCAGCGTGCCTGGTATTTCCGGCCACGTTGACCTCAATGTGACCACACGCAACTACCCGAAGATCATCTGTAAGAAGGGCCTGACCCGTCTCCGGGAGGGCAAATGACCGAAAAAGAAGCTCTACTGTGGGTGCTGGGCATCCTGGGCAGCCTGTGCGCTGCGGTCATCACCATCGACAAGGTGCTGGACATCATCCACAAGTACGTCAAAAATGCACAGGCCCCCGACGATGCGCAGAACAAGCGCATTGACACCATTGAAAAGCGACTGGCTGCGGTAGAAACTGTTTCCACGCAGCACGCCGCGGCCCTTAGACGCGATTTGACGCGCTTTGACGGCATTGATGAAGAAATGCGTCTCGTCCTTGTTGGCGTGCAGAATCTTTTGGATGCACAACTTTCCGGCAACAACCGCGAAGGTATGCAAAAAAGCAAATCCGATATTAACAACTACCTGCTGAAAGGAGTAACAAATCATGGAAGCAATGCTTAACTTTATCCCCACCCCCGTCGCAATCGCTCTCATCATCGTCGGCTTTGTGGCTCTGGCGGTCGGCGCTATCCGCATGGGCTATAAGCAGCTGGTCAAAGATCTGGCCTATGACCTCGTGTGCAAGGCCGAGGACAGCATCATGGGCAGCGGTCAGGGCGCAAAGAAAAAGAAGCAGGTCTTTGACGCGCTGCGTGCGGCCTGCCCTGCATGGCTGAAGCCTATCATCACGGATGAAGTGCTTGACGCAGTGATTGAAAAGGCAGTAAGCCTGATGAAGAAGGCACTGGCAGATAATCATCCTGCTATCAACAAGGAGTAATTTATGATCGAGCTAAGCGTATCTCTCGCATCCAATGGCGTCGTCAAAGTGCCGGGCTATGAGCAGCTGGTGCGCTTTGGCTACACCAAAAACCGGGGTGTGTACCGACTTGCTGTCACCGCATCCGGCGAGTGGCAGGACCTGACCATCCGGGCCTTTTGGCACGTCCCGGGCGGCAAAGACCCGGCATCCTCGCTGGTGGTGGACGGCTCTGTGGATGTGCCCGCCAGCGTTACCGCACAGCCCGGCAACGGCTGCATTACCTTTGAGGGCAGCGACGGCACAAAGACCGTGACCAGCGCCGACCTGCGATATCGCGTCAGCGCCAACAGCGGCACAGAGGACGGCACTATGCCGGAACCGGACTCGCCCGCGTGGCAGCAGCTGGTGGATGCCGTGCACAAAGATGCCACCGCCGCAGAGCAGGCCAAGACCGATGCACAGACCGCAGCACAGCAGGCTGGGGCATCTGCCAAAAAGGCCGGACAGGCCCTTTCTGACACCATCACCGCCAAAGAGAATGCTCTGAAAGCCATCGGTGACAAGCAGACCACCGCCACACAGGCTGTGGACACAGCCCGGGACAAGGCCCTCCAGCAGGTGGAAGCCTCTACCAAAGCCGCCAAGACCGCCGCCAGTGAAGCCGCCACCAGTGCGGGCAATGCAGACCAGAGCGCTCAGGAAGCCGCTGGCAGCCTGCAGGAGCTCAAAGACGGCATCGCAAACGGAAACTTCAAAGGCGCGCCCGGCAATGACGGGAAATCTCCAGTTGTAACTGTAACCGACATCGAAAATGGCCATCGTGTCAGCATCACTGACAAAGACGGTACAAAAACAATTGATGTCTTAAATGGTCAAGCTGGCAAAGATGGTACACAAATTGATGATGCCACCGTGGGGCTCGACGCCTGGAGCAGCAAGCACATCATTGACACCCTCTGTCCGCCCATTTCTGAGACCGGCAACCCTGTTGTGTGTTACCCTGTGGAGGGGAGTAAACTGGGCGTTAAGGCGAGCTGGGAGCCAACGCAGGAAGGGAGCGGTGACCCAAGCCCAGACAACATCCGACCTATTTCCGGGCGGGACAGCGTGACGGTGACAAGGTGCGGGGGGAACTTGCTGCCATTTTCAAAGCAAAGTTTAAAATTTACGCAATATTTGGGTCCATATGCAGTCAATTTGAAAGCGGGCACTTATTATTTATCCTGCGGAAATGTTGCGCATGATGGCAAAGAAAACCCTGTGATTACATTTACGGATGAAAAACTTATTACATATTATTTTCTTACCAAGGGAAGTGGCCAAATAGTTAAACTTAATAGAGATTGCCACACCATCTATTTATATGCAAATCATTATGATTTCAATGGTTCTGCGGGCATTACTGCAACCATTGAAGATTTAATGCTTGTCCCTGGCACCACTGCCCCAACCACCTATGCCCCTTACACCGGTCAAACCGCTACCCTCTCCCTGCCCCGCACCATCTACGGCGGCGAGGTGGATGCTGTGACGGGAGATGGGCAGGAGACGTGGCAAGCCAAGTCCTTTAACGGTACAGAAAATTGGGCACTATATGACGATGGTAGTAGCGCCAAATTTTTTTACACGGCTGACTATACCGTAGATAGCGAACCGCTTGATACTATATGTTCACATTTTAGAAAAGCTGCGTTTACTCGGGGGACAATTATCCGCGTTTATACGAGTGTATTTACCGACTTAGATGCGTATAAAGACTACCTCACCGCCCAGTACGCGGCAGGAACACCTGTCCAAATCGCCTACAAGCTGGCAACTCCAACGCCATTCACCGCAACTGGCGCACAGCCCATCCCCGCTCTGAGCGGCGTGAACACGGTTATAACCGATGCCGATAGCGTGACGGTAACCGGCAGAGCAGACCCCATCAAGCGCATCACTGACCTTGAGGATGCAGTAGCATCAATGACCGACACATAAGGAGGTACATACATATGGCAATTAAATCCAAATCCAGACACGATTTGACCCTGCGCTCCATCAAGCGGGAAATTGCAGCAGGACGCGATGTTGCGTTCTGGCTGGATAAAGCATATATGCACTACGACAACGGACTGCTGACCGCAGATGACATCGCAGAGGTGGAAGCTCTTGCACAGGCGTACTATGATGCGCTGGATGCAGAAGACAAGGCGGACGCTGAAGAAATTACACTGTAAGGAGGATATCATGGCAAGCACTACATACGAGCAGAAACGATTTTGTGAAATCAAGAGATGCGGCAAAATCGACCTTTTTGGTAACGTCCCCGTAATGGTGCGCAACGCGGGACAGCTGCCGCAGCCTTTCTGGCTCGGTGCTGCCTGTGGCGGCGGCTCGTGTAGTGCTGCCCGCTGCGCTGCAAGGACTTGACCGACAGAGGATGATCGCCGCCATCAAAAGCGCACCGCTTGGGAGGGTAGACCGTAAGATAGCCTTACTGCGGTACGTTGAGCGGCTCCCACTGCCGGACATTGCAGCACAGACGCATTACAGCCGGACGGCGATAGGCTACCGGCTGAAAGGTATTGAAAAAATGCTGGATGCGTGATATACTGTTTATACTGTCCGAAGTAGAGTACACACACTTCGGAGAAACGTGTATAGAGAGCCAGCGGAAGAACGTTTACCCGCTGGCTTTTCTTTTTGCACGAATTGTGGTATAATAATCTCAACAAATCCTCCCGGCCTCTCGAAGAAGCGCATTAGGGTGGATATCTGAACCCGTTAAGCCTCTCAACGATGCGTATCATGGCGGGTCTTTCATGGCTATGTAGCTCAGTTGGTAGAGCAGGGCGCACCCCGTCTATTGCGCTGGTTCAATTCCAGCCATAGCAAGTCCGAAAATGCTTGAACGGTTTTGAATAGTGCGCATACGTCAAAATTGCGATAGCAGAAGTAGGCATTTTTAGTTGATACAGTCTCCCGCCCGCTTACTTGCAGTGCGTACCATGTGGGAGACGATTTTATACGAATTATGGCAAATAAAATATATCACTTTTTGTCCCGTGTTTTGTTCGCTCTGATTATTTTTGGGGCAACATCAAGCGTTCTAAAAGCCGTCCTTCCGTTTTGGCATAGTGCATTTATAGGCGTGGTTTTATCGGTATATGCGTCTTTGCGTTATACGCCATACGATTTATGATTTGAAAGGCTGCGGCCTTTGTAGAGAGCGGCATTGCCTGTGGGCGGTTCCGCTCTTGATTTTAGACTTCGCCGTTTTGGCAGCACAAAACCCCCGGTGTTCCGTTTGGAGCATCGGGGGTTTCTTTATGCCAGTGCCAGCGCCTCCTTTACCGTTTTGCAACGGCAGGACACGCTGTGCATGAACCGGCTCGCTTCTTCGTAGGTGACAAAGCGAACGGTGGCGTCTGCACCGAGTTCGCCCTTTTCCCGCAGGGTCACAGAGTATACCCTGCCTTCGGGGAAGTCGCTGTTGACCATCGGCTTCCTGTTCGGCATAAACGGAGACGGGATGGAAGTGAGCTCTCCGCTCAAGGTGGTGCAGAACTCGTCATAGTGGCTCATCCCATCTTCCGTGATGAGATAGGGTTTTTTAATTTTATCCATAATGTAAGCCTTCCTTTCGGTTATATATAGCCCACGGATTTCATCCGGTTAAGGCTATAGCAGGTTATAATGCTCTGCCAACAGGAATCGAACGTATGTCGGGCACTCCCTCTCGCCCAGGCACCAGCCCTGCACCGTGCGGCGCGGGATGCCCGCTCCCTTTGCAAAGGCGGTCTGGCTGATGCCGGATGCCACTACCATCTCCCGCACGCTCATGCGTGCTGCTGCCCAGATACGGCCCAGACGGTCTTTTTCGGCGTCCAGATCAAGGTGCCCTTCAAAATCGTCCGAGATGCTGAGGGTGACGTTACCGAGAAAAACTTCTTTCGACTGCTTGGCAGCCATGCCAAAAAGTTCTGCTTTGCTATACATGGTTGACTTCCTTTCTTTCGGGTGATAATATGTTCGTGTACCTCCATGGTACGTCTTTCACAAAAGCCCCGTCAAGTGTTCGCTGCACTTGACGGGGCTTTTTTATTTAGCACATTTGACCGAGGAGCTTAATTTCAAAGTCATCCGGGGTCATGCTGTTGCAGTATTCAAGCGCAAGATGGTTGCGTAGGAACTGCTCTGCCTGCTCGGCATTTGCGCCTACCTGACGGTGCTCCTCGCTTGCAAACTTTTTGCAGGACACGCTGAAAGCAAAAACGTGGTCATTGTTTTTAGGATCCTTGAACGCTTTTTCTGCGATTGCAGCATCGCTTTCGTCAAAAAGACTAAACGCGGTAAGCGCGTCCTTCACCTCGTTATACGCGATCATGCGGCGGGCTATCAGGCTCTGCGCTTTCTTGACACGTTCCGGGTCGCCACATCCCAGCAGATAAGAGTAGTGGTCATTCAACTTGTTCTCCAGATACTCAAAAGCAGCCTCCATGCGTTCAACTTCAAAATTCGTCATAATAAAAACCTCCATGTTGTTGTGTGTTGGTGTCTTTCACTGTCTTTATTATACGCTCATTGAGCGCAAAATACAAGCCTTTTTGTAAAAATTTGCGCTCAATGAGCACTTTTTTTCTTTTGGCAAAATAGAGCATTTTTGTCCTTCGTTGGTCGCTCGTTGCCTCTCCCGCCGGGCGGCTCTGCTACACTGGGCGCAAAGGAGGCAAGCGCCAGTGTGGATCAAGTTCAGCCCCAACCCCAACGGGGGCAGCGTCGGAGACTGTGCTGTGCGTGCGGTAGCTGCGGCCACTGGGCAGAGCTGGGAGCAGGCCTACATTGGATTGGCGCTGACCGGCTTTGCTCTCGGCGATATGCCCAGCGCCAACCGCACATGGGGCGCATACCTCCAAAAGCACGGATTCAAGCGTCGCCTTGTCGAGGCGGACTGCACCACCTGTTACACGGTGGCAGATTTTGCCCGGGAGTACCCGAACGGCGTGTATGTACTGGGCTGCTCCGGCCACGTTCTGGCCGTGGTCAACGGCGACTGGCTAGACAGCTGGGACAGCGGCGCAGAATGCCCGATCTACTACTGGTACAAGGAGGACTAAGCAATGCCGATCTATAACGGATACCCACAAGTGTATTACCCGCAACAGCCGCAGGGGCAGCTTGAACAGCTCAGGGCGGCACAGTACCAGCCCCAGCCCGTCATGATGCCTACAATGCAGGGGCAGGCCGCACCGGCTGACAGCGGTTTTATCTGGGTACAGGGTGAAGCGGCAGCTCGGGGCTATCTGGTCGCCAACGGGAGCCGGGTGCTTTTACTGGATGCCGATTCCGATACCTTTTACATCAAAGAAGTGGGACAGGACGGCAGGCCGTTCCCTCTCCGCATCTACGACTACAAAGAACGCACCAGCGGCCCCAAAGCGTCGATCGCTGCCACGCAAGCCGCAGGCGGGGAGTATGTCACCCGCAAGGAGTTCGACGCGCTGGCGGCAAAGCTGGCGGCGTTGGAGAAGCAGGAAGCACCAGAGCCGGAAAAGGAGAGCTAAACGATGAGCAGCAGCTTGTACAACTCGATGGGCCGACAGACCCAGAACCCCATTGGCGGGCAGTTCCAGCAGTTTATGGGCCAGATGCAGGGAAAGAACCCGCAGGAGATGATAAACCAGATGCTCACCTCCGGGCAGCTCTCACAACAGCAGCTCAACGCCATTCAGCAGCGGGCACAGCAGATCGCGCCGATGCTCAACGGCATGAAAAATATGTTTGGATTCTAAAATGCGGCCGCATTTAGAATAAATTTCAAAATCTAACGTAAAGGAGTAAAACTATGTCTCTTTCTTCTGATAGCACGGTTCTGACCATGCCGGTACAGCCCGCCAACGGTTACAGCAACGGCTTCAACGGCTGGGGCGGCGACTGGATGGGTTGGATCGTCCTCTTCCTGATTTTCGGCATGTTCGGCTGGGGCGGCATGGGCGGCTTTGGCTGGGGCGGCGGCATGGGCGGCGCTTCGCCTTATATGACCAGCGCTGTCACACAGGCAGACCTGCAGCGCGGCTTCGACAACCAGAGCGTCATGAACAAGCTGAACGGGCTGGAAAGCGGCCTGTGCGATGGCTTCTATGCCATGAACACCGGGATGCTTCAGGGCTTCAACGGCGTGCAGCAGGGCCTGAACGGCGTCACCAACGCCATGCAGCAGGGCTTCAACAGCACCAACGTTGCGCTGATGCAGGGTCAGAATGCTCTGGCTACACAGCTGGCAGACTGCTGCTGCAAGACCCAGACCGCGATCCAGGGAGTCAACTACAATCTGGCCACGCAGGAGTGCGACACCCGGAACCAGATGCAGCAGGGCTTCTGCGCAACGCAGAACACCATGAACAACAACACCCGGGACATCATCGAGAATCAGAACAGCAACACCCGCGCGGTGCTCGACTTCCTGACCAATGATAAGATCGCCACCCTGCAGAGCGAGAACAACGAGCTGCGCCGGGCTGCTTCTCAGGATCGCCAGAGCGCGTTCCTGACCACCGCGATGAACGCGCAGACCAACCAGATCATCGGGACTCTGCAGCAGAAAGCTCCCGTGCCTGCCTATCAGGTGCCTAACCCCAACGCCATTTACTATGGCTGTGGGACCGGCTGCGGCAGCTGCGCATAACCGAATCACGGCAACTTTTTCCAAAATGGAAAATGTTCAGCCCCTGAGCTGATTTTGCAAACCAGAGCGCCGGGGCAAAAGCCCCGGCGTTTTTATTATGAAAGGAGCATTTGAATGACCTTAGCAGAGCTGAAACAGCAGTTTGTAGATTATCTGTACAGCATGGATAAGAACAAAATGAGCATGATGGAATTGAACACCTATGTTTTTATTTTGAAAACCCTGCTTGATACGGAAAAAGCAGATCCATCCAATTCTTGGATGGATATCTTAAAAACCGTTTATGCAGTAAATGCGCCTGTTTGTGCAGAAAAGGAGGTTTCGGATAATGGCTGAATTTAGCAACTCTAACACCGTCAGTGTGGCGGCGGGTGAAAACTTTCCCCTGACCGAGACCGCGGTGAAAGCCCCCGCCTGCATCATGCACCGTGAGGGCAGCGGCCTTGTGACCTTGCGGGGCCTGACCAATCAGTGCAAAGCACGCTTCAAGGTGAGCTTTGGCGGAAATATCGCCATTCCCACCGGCGGCACCGTGGGGCCCGTTTCCGTGGCGCTGTCTGTCGGCGGTGAGGCACTCAATAGCGCGACCGCCATTGTCACACCTGCTGCAGTCGAAAACTACTTCAACGTTTTCGTGGCCGCGTTCATCGAGGTGCCGCGCGGCTGCTGCGTGACCGTGGCGGTTAAAAATACCAGTACGCAGGCAGTCAGCATTGCAAACAGCAATCTGATCGTTGAGCGGGTAGCATAAGAAAGGAGATAAAGCCATGCTGGATAAACTGAATCACCTGAAGGATGAGATGTGCGACGAGCTCATGGAACTGACCGACAAAAAGAACCGTTCCCCGGGTGATGTTGAGATGATCGGCGAGATTGTGGATATCATTTTGGACATCCACCGCATCGAGGATTACTGTGAGGGCGGCGAGTACAGTCGTGCGGGCGAGTGGGCTGCTGACATGCGTGGGACTTTCGGCCACGATGCCGGAAACGGTTACAACCGGGGCAGCAGCTATGCCAACCGAGGCCGTCACTATGTTCGTGGGCATTACTCCCGCACGGATGGCCGTGAGCGCATGATCTCTGACATCGAGGACATGATGCAGGAGGCCACCGGCGCAGAGCGCGATGCATACAAGCGGGCCGCTGACATCTTGCGCAACGCATAAGAAAGGGGGCGGCAGGCATGGACATTGACGAGATCAACACCCACATTCACAAACTGAAATGTGGTTCAACGGACTGGCAGAGCGTGGAAAAGCTTGCCGCCCTCTGCACTGTGCGGGACGAGTTGGAAGAAGCACACGCACCTGAAATGCAGACTCAAGCGCCGCCTCCCACGTCGTACCCGGCGGCATACTCCACAAAAGCAAATCCGCAAAGCGAGTTCGTGGAAGCGGCCAGCGCCGCGCCCTTTGGAGGCTTGATGGAAGTGCTTGATGAGCACATGAAGGCCATAAAGCTTGCGTACCCGAAAGAGTATGAGCTAGTCATGCGGAAGATAAGCGACTTGTAAAAAGGCATAGAATGTGCTATTTTTACATAAGCTTCAACGTTGGGACATGTAATATATAATCTAACGGAAAGCCAACAAATAAGTAATTGCTTACGTTAAAACGTCAAATAAATTTGATTTGTAATCAGTGGGTTGCAGGTTCAACTCCTGTCACCAGCTCCAAAAATAAGCGTATAGGCGATAAAAACAAGTCGCCTATACGCTTTTCTTTTTGTTAAAACCGTGCAAAAACACCTGAAAACGTGTGGTAATCTAACAAACAATCTAACAAGTCAGTACTTCATCTTCTGCATTTCCCGCAACAAATATGTCGGGTCGTTGTGTGACACGTACTTATTGGCCGTGGTGGAGAAATTTTTGTGCCCAAGAATGGCCTGTACCGCGGTCTTTTCCAGGCCGCACTCCACCATCTTACTACTGGCCGTGTGGCGCAGCGTGTGTGGATGCACGCCCTCTATATGGCATTCCTGCATCAACGCCCGGAACTTTGTAGCCACGTTGCGCTTATCCAGCTTTGTGCCGGCCTTGGATGGAATCAGCCATTCGCACCCGCTGTTCATCATCCAAAAAGCTACCGTCTTGTAAATCGGTTCAAGAATCGGGATAATGCGGTTTTTGCCTGCCTCGGTCTTTTCGCCGCCCTGCATATACCGCTCTTTCAGATGCACATCCTCGCAGCGCATGGAAAGCAGCTCGTCGATGCGCATGCCGGTATAAAGCAGTACCATTGCGATTTGCGCCGTCTGCCCAAACCTCGGGTCGTCTTGTCGGCTGCTGATCTGCTCGATCTCTTGGGCGGTCAGGGTGCGCTCTGCTTTTCCTGTAGCCGCCGGGAGCTGCAGCAGCATGGCATAATTTTTGTTTATGATGTCCTGCGCCATAGCCCACTCGCAGATCTGGCTGAAAAGTGTGCGCTGCTTTTCGCAGGAGCTTCGGGAAAGCCCCTTTTCCACCATTGCGTCAATGACCTGTTGATAATCTGCCGCTTTCAAGTCCCGCAGCTGTCGGTCGTATAGCGGAGCAGCCTTTGCATAGGCCAGCTCGTACCCCTTTTGCATGTCCGTGCTGAGCTTTTGAAACTTTGGCTGAGCTTTCCATTGGGTATAGGCATCTTCAAAGGTGCATTTCAGAAGCGCAGCGGGGGTGTTCTGGGCGTTGTAAGCGTCCAGCGCTTGTACTGCTTCGCCTGCCGTTTCAAACGTTCCCAGAACATCCCTGCGGGCTGTGAGTGCAACATACGGTCTTGCCCGCGTCCCACTCAGCTTATACACGCTGCCGCTGCCCTTTGGGCGGCGGCGCTTTTTTCTTTGCTGCGGGGCGGCTTCCGGCTGTTTCTTTCCGCACCACGGACAAAAAGAAGCACCATCCGGGATTTCCTTCCGGCAGCATGGTCTCACGCATTTCATGGCTTACTCCTTTTTCTGCCCGATATATCCGAATGCACCATTTTCAGCAGCGGCCCTTCCGGCCTTGTAGTTGATTTTCAGGTCGTTAATGGGAGGATGCGGAGCGTCCGGGCATGGGTCAAGGCCAGCAATCTGCGCATAGGTATACTGGTCTATGATGGTCCCGCACACGCTGACCCGGTTGTTGAGTGGGCAGTGCAGGTTTGCTGCCATCTCGGAGATCACCGCAGGCGGACTGCTGCCGTGTCGGCCCTTCAGAATGAAAAGCAGCAGTCGCTTCGTGATGGGCGGCAGAGCCCTCATCAGCAGATGCAGCTCCCGATCTACAGAATCTTCCAGCCTTTCGATGTCGGAAACCGCATACAGATCTGGGTGCATCATCTCCATAAACACGGTGATGGGGGACACCCCACATGCTGTGCACCAATCCATGACCTCGTCACTGTCCGGGCTGGTGCAGCCTTTTTCCCAGCTCTGTACCGTCCTCTCACCCTTCTCGATGAGCCTTGCGATCTCCACTTGGCTCAGGCCGGCAGATACCCTGGCCTTTGCAAGCGCTTTTCCAATCTGGGTTGCCGTAAAATAACTCATACTTTCGCCCCCGTAAAACCAACGTGTTTTTAACAGAAAATGGCGCAGAAAAAATCTGCGCCATTCGACAAAAAATATCCGTATTTTGTTTTCCAACGGCGCATGGTAGAATTTGGAACATAAGACATAAATGTGCACAAAAGAAAGGGGAAAACAAAATGGATTTTAAGCAAAGAAACGGTAAAGAAACCGAAATGACCATCATCGACGGCATGCCCGCCACCGTTTTGACCGGAACCGACCGCACACCAAAGCCTTGGGAGGACTGACTATGGAGAAGATGAACCACTTTTGCACGCACATTCGCGCCGCGCTTGCCTGCTACGTTGATATGACCCCGGAGCAGCAAGCCCTTGCCACCATGTACGCCGCCCGCAAGATCAATACACTGCACGCATTACATATGACGGCCAAAACGCCCGGCGGCGCAGTGACCGGAGCAGGGGAATTGTTGCAAAAAATGCAACAACTCGATGCAACCCATCAAAAAGAGTGATGGGCAAACCCATTGACTGCAACAACATGCAGTTGTATAATGCGGTTGTAAACAAACTTACATACCAAGCAGCTGAGATTTCTTTGCTGCGTACTCATCCTCGGTGATGGCACCAAGGTCAAGAAGCTGCTTGAATTTCAGCAGTTCATCCGCAACACTTCCAGCCGCCGTTGTCGGTTGCGCGGCCTTTTCCTTCCCAGAGGTGCATTCCTTCAGAAACTCCGTGGTGCCGCCGGGGTACTTCTGGACCGGAAGGACCTGCTCTCCCAGAGGGAGCTCAAAGCGGATAGAGACATTTTCCTTGCTGCGTCCCTTCCGGGTCTCACTTTTGGCGGTGGAAGCGCCCACGATCGCACCGACGGGCCCGGCAACGGCAGCGCCTACCACAGCACGGCCAATGCCGCCAACGGACTGTGTGACCATCACGTCATCCGCATCTGATTCGTACCCGGCGACCTCATCAAAGCTGTAGATCACGCGCGGGCCTTTGTCGCCGCTGCGGTGACCAAAGAAAAAGAGGCGATTGCTTTTGTCGATGGACACAAAAAGAGAATCTCCGTCATAGATGGAATCGGTCTCCTTAAATGCCGCCCGGCGCTGCTCCATCGTTACCCAGTATGCCGCAAGTGCATTTGTCGGCTGCTTTGCAGCTCGGAAGCCCAGTTTTGAGTAAAAGAAGTTGCTGCATCCGGCGCAGATTAGACCGTCGGCGCTCTTTTCGCGGTTGAGTAAGCCCAGCTTTCCACCGCAGACAGGACAAGTATTTGCCATGATTACACCTCGTTTGCCATTTCTTTTCTTGCGCTTTCAAGTTTTTCATATTCGTTTTGAACGGCTTCTGTAAATCGCTTATCGCGCCCGTCAAGTAGAATATAAATAGAATCTTTCCACTTTTGATTGGAGTTTAATCGCCCTCTGTCTGTTTTCAGTGAGCAAATTTTATCCATTTGAGCAGAGGAATTGTTTTCGATTACGATCAAAAACAAACGCAGCTCGTTCTTTTCAACATTCCAGAGCAAAAGGGATGGACTGTAACTAAATTTTGCACCGTGCAATTCCGCAGCGGATAACTGCTGCAAGTCACTTTTAATAAGGTCGATTCTCTCAAAAAATATTGTTACATCCTTTGCGCGTTCAATACAAAGAAAGCCGTCCAAAACTCTTCGCATGACAGCCTGCAAATACCCCAAAGGAAGTTTATCTGCGTCAGATATATCAATATTAAGCGCTTCGGCAATGCGGTTCAAATCATTCCGGAATCCGATTTCTCCCCAATCTAATTTAGGCTTGTTGGGGAAAGCTGGATATTTCTCATCAATTCGCCTTCGGATTGCAGTTTTTTCTTCTTCACTTAAATCGCTTTCAAAAATAATTTCACTTTTTTGAGATAAATCATTTTTATTTTGACTTCCTTCGACTTGTTTCTTTTTGAAGAAAAAGTCAAAAAGACCCACGCAAAACCACCTCACACATATTTATTATAAGGAGGAACAAAAAATGCAGGACACTTCATTCAGCCCGGACGAAATCAGAAAAATCATCGAAAAGCTAAAGAGTGACCCTGCATTTCGTCAGAAAGTCCTCGTTATTCTTAATAAGGATTAGAGAAGTTCTCGGATGGCGTTCTTTTTCGCTTCCGAAGCCCAAAGAATCCGTCTTACAAGCTCAGCGTCTTCAGGAGACAGGCTGGACAAGTCCACGCCCTCCGGGGTGCTGGGCTTTTCTTTTTGCTCTTCGCCGGTCAGCTCTTCGACCGTGACACCGAAGTAAGATGCAACCTTTAATGCTGTGGCATCAGTTGCTCCGCCGCCCTTTTTCCAGCGATTTACTGTAGGTTTTGAAAGCCCCATTTCAAGAGCTGCCGCAGATGGTGTTTTTCCGGCCTTTTTGCACAGCTTCAAATAATTTTCGTAAAATGCCATAAAATACACCACCTTTTTGTGCAGTATGCCAAAGTTTACAAAGTTTACAGAAAACTATTGAAAGTTACTTTAGTTACTGCTATAATGGCGTTGTCAGTTAAAAACGTTTACGAAACACAAAGCCCCAGCGGGTCGCACCGCCTAAGCTTTTTTACTATGTGTCTGCAACTACATAGTAACACACTTTGTAAACTTTTTCAACTGGTATTTGACACGGCGATAAGAAAAAATCTGCCTGCGGTTGTTTCACAGACAGACTTTTCACCGATTTGTCACCAGAACGCACTTGCACCCCGGCGGTAATGCAAACATGCGCGTTTGCACGTCTTTTGCGCCATGCGCGGCGTAAAAGTAACGCCCGGGCTGCAAAAACAACTTGCAGGGCTATGGGTACGCCGCTTCCTTTGGCGGGTCGGCACCGCCTTGTAAGCCCTAGCGCTTCACGCACTTGCTCGTGTCTGGAACTGGCTGGCTCAAAAGTTTGGTCATCGAAATCACCTTCCTTTTGAATCAGTTTAACTAGGAGCCTTGAACAGTATAGCAAATCGGTGCGCCGTTGTCAATTATGTTTCAACTTACGTTTTAAAGGAGGTGTGAAAGTGCCTGAAAAATGGACAGGCCGTTTAGTAGGCCGGATGCACAACAACCAGATTACAGTAGACGACGTAGCAAAGCATCTTGGATTTTCGAGAAGCTACTGTTCACTGATTTTGAACAGCAAGCGCAACCCTCCCGGCATTCGGGAAAAGATGGAAACTGCCGTCAGCGAGATCATCAAGGAAAAGGAGGCAGAGCCGTGAACCAAAACAAAAAGCCCAGCCGTAAGCACGACTGGACTGAACAGGAAATCTTGATTGCGATTCAGTGCTTTACGATTCTGTGCCAAATAATAACCTTTGTTGCGCTGGTTCTGAACCTTATTTTACAGCTGATATAACCGATTTTCACCCCCTCCCGCTCAAGTATAGCACGGGATGGGCAGACCACAAGGAGGTTTATTTTGAACGAGATCATCTTATCCACCCAGAACGGCGAGCCGGTGGCATCCAGCCGCCAGATCGCTGAGAACTTCGAGAAGCGCCACGACCATGTGATGCGCGGTATCGAAGACATTCTGAGGGGTCTCCCCAAAAATGGGGACACCTCCATGTTCTTCAAAACCGAGTACACCAACGACCAGAACGGTCAGACCTACCCCATGTATCTGATGAACCGGGACGGCTTTAGCCTGCTGGTGATGGGTTTTACCGGCAAGGCAGCGCTGGAATGGAAGCTGAAGTACATTGCGGCGTTCAACGAGATGGAAAAGAAGCTGAGTACTCCGCAGATGCCAAAACTCAGCAAGGAGATGCAGGCGCTGTTCCTGCTGGACGACCGCACCCAGAAACAGGAGCAGCGGCTCACGGCGCTGGAGAACACCATGACGGTGGACTACAACCAGCAGCGCGTACTGCGTAAGAGCATCAGCCGGGCTGTGATCAGCGCCCTGGGCGGCGAGGATGCGCCCGCATACATCGACAACCATGTGCGCAGAAAGGTGTACAGCGAGTGCAACCGCGACGTGCAGGACTGGTTCCGGGTAAACAGCGTGGCAACATCCCCCGCAAGCGCTTTGACGAGGCTGTGGAGTACATCCAGCGGTGGAAGCCCAGCACCAACACCGTGATGCTGATCCAGCAGACCAACGGCCAGACCAGCCTGTTTGACCGTGCCTGCGCCCCGGCGGGGCGGCTGATCGTCGCAGAAGTGAGCACAAGAGGGTAAGGAGGACACCATGAGCGAGAAAATTATTGCCTATAAAGCCATGGACAAAAATATGCAGTGCCGTGGCAAGCAGTACGAAGTGGGTAAGACCTACTATGAGGACGAGGCTGACTGTTGCCACGCTGGTATGCACGCCTGCGAGAACCCGCTGGATGTGCTGCACTACTGCCCGTTGAGGGGTGGCCCGCGCTTTTTTGAGGTCGAGTGCGGCGGGAACGTGGATAAAAGCGAAGAGGACAGTAAGCTGGCCTGCACTGAGCTGACGGTGAAAGGTGAGGTGAATTTTGCAGGGCTGGTAAAAGCTACAGTGAATGCCGTTTTTAATCGGGTGAAGGGCAAAGAACCTTTTTCCAGCGGCTATTCCAGCACGGCGGGTTCCAGCGGCTATTCCAGCACGGCGGGTTCCAGCGGCAATTACAGCACGGCGGGTTCCAGCGGCGATTCCAGCACGGCGGGTTCCAGCGGCTATTCCAGCACGGCGGGTTCCAGCGGCTATTCCAGCACGGCGGGTTCCAGCGGCAATTACAGCACGGCGGGTTCCAGCGGCTATTCCAGCACGGCGGGTTCCAGCGGCTATTCCAGCACGGCGGGTTCCAGCGGCAATTACAGCACGGCGGGTTCCAGCGGCTATTCCAGCACGGCGGGTTCCAGCGGCTATTCCAGCACGGCGGGTTCCAGCGGCGATTCCAGCACGGCGGGTTCCAGCGGCAATTACAGCACGGCGGGTTCCAGCGGCTATTCCAGCACGGCGGGTTCCAGCGGCTATTCCAGCACGGCGGGTTCCAGCGGCAATTCCAGCACGGCGGGTTCCAGCGGCGATTCCAGCACGGCGGGTTCCAGCGGCTATTCCAGCACGGCGGGTTCCAGCGGCTATTCCAGCACGGCGGGTTCCAGCGGCAATTACAGCACGGCGGGTTCCAGCGGCTATTCCAGCACGGCGGG
>CDYU01041520.1_pt1 | contig 41998 bp, 24 predicted proteins | sample 480701 | NCBI WGS metagenome assembly CDYU01 (sample SAMEA3182105, study PRJEB8094) | gut metagenome | biome: human; feature: gut; material: Stool; isolation source: human stools | place: Canada | collected 2013-02-26 | reverse complement strand
AACAACATGCGTGACGATTGGTGGAAGCAAGCCGTCGTCTACCAGATCTACCCGCGCAGCTTCAAAGACGTGAACGGCGACGGGTTGGGAGACATCGCCGGCGTCACCGAGAAAATGGATTACCTGAAGAATCTCGGCATCGACGCGATCTGGCTGAGCCCGTTCTACCCGTCCGACCTGGCCGACGGCGGCTACGACGTGATCGACTACCGCAACGTGGACCCGCGCCTCGGCACCATGGCCGATTTCGACGCGATGGCCGCCGCCGCGCATGAAGCCGGCATCAAGGTGATCGTCGACATCGTGCCGAACCACACGTCCAACAAGCACAAGATGTTCATCGAGGCGCTCGCCGCCGGCCGCGGTTCGGCCGCACGCGACCGCTACATCTTCCGCGAAGGCCGCGGCGAGCACGGCGAGCTGCCGCCGAACGACTGGCAGTCGCTGTTCGGCGGCCCGGCGTGGCAGCAGGTCGACGACGGCCAGTGGTACCTGCACATGTTCGCCAAGGAGCAGCCGGATTTGAATTGGAAGAATCCGGACGTGCACGAGGAATTCAAGAAGACATTGCGATTCTGGTCCGACCACGGAACCGACGGCTTCCGCATCGACGTGGCGCACGGCTTGGCCAAGGACCTCGATTCCGTGCCGCTGGCCGACATGGATCCGGCCGCGGTGCAGCATGTGCTGCCGGCGGACGGCGCGTTCAGCCCGCTGTGGGATCGTCCGGAAGTGCACGACATCTACCGCGAATGGCGTCAGGTGTTCAACGAGTACAATCCGCCGCGTTTCGCCGTCGGCGAGGCGTGGGTGAAGGCCGAATCGCAGCATCTGTACGCGTCCACCGACGAGCTCGGCCAGGTGTTCAATTTCGAGTTCGCCGAAGCCAACTGGTTCGCCGACGAGTTCCGTACGGCCATTGCTGACGGCTTGCGCGCCGCCGAGGAAACTCACGGTTCCACCACGACGTGGGTTATGAACAACCACGATGTGCCGCGCAGTCCGTCGCGTTTCGGTCTGCCGCAGGTGAAGGACGCTCCGTACCACCAGCTGGCGCACGATTGGCTGTTGCGTGACGGAGAGACCTACCGCGAGAATCGTGAGCTCGGCACCCGTCGCGCCCGCGCAGCCGCGCTGATGGAACTGGGCCTGCCGGGTTCCGCCTACGTGTATCAGGGCGAGGAACTGGGCCTGTTCGAAGTGGCGAACATTCCGTGGGATCGTCTTGAGGATCCGACGCCGTTCAACACCCGTCGCAACTTCACCGACAAGGGTCGTGACGGCTGCCGTGCACCGATGCCGTGGAAGGCTGCCGATTGCGGCGAACCGGCTTCGTGGAGCCCGGACTTCATCACCGGCGGCACGTTCGGTTTCGGCCCGGAGCAGGGCGATTCCGCCGACGCGCACTTGCCGCAGCCGGCCTGGTTCAAGGATTTCGCGGCCGACGTCGAGGCCGATGACAACGGTTCCATGCTGCACTTGTACCGCAAGCTGTTGCAGTTGCGACAGACGGTGCTGACGGCGACCGGAGACACGTCCGCCGACCTGCTGGACATGGGCGATACGGTGGTCGCCTACTCGCGTCCGGCCACGGAAGGCCGTCGATTCCTGTCCGTCACCAATTTCGGCGACGAGCCGATCGCCCTGCCGGACGATGCGGTCGCCATCGCAAATTCCGTGCCGTTGACGGACGACGGCAAGCTGGATAGCGACGCCTCCGTATGGCTGCTGCTGGGCTGATCGACCGCTGAATCTGGCCGTTGCACTGCTGGCTGAGGTTGCGATTGTTCTCAGGCGGCCTAACCGCTCCCAAATCGCCTTGCATATATGAAAAATTCCGGCCCTCCACAAGGAGGACCGGAATTTTGGTTTGTAAGGAAAGGGGAATGGTAAGTCTAAACGCTACTTCTCGCCGTTCATGATGGCGGCAAGCGATTGCACGCGCGGCAGATCGAACACCTCATCGGTGTGCACCACCTTGAGGTCCGGGCCTGCCAGCGGCACACGCCAGTTGGAGTATTCACTGGACGTGCCCGGCTGGTTCTGCGTGCGCGTCTCGCCCACGCCATCCACCAGCGCGGCCTGCAGCAGCACGGACGGCGACTTGAGCAGCATCTTGTGCATCGCCTCGACGATTTCCTGGATGTGGCCTTCCACATCGCCCGCCACTTCCGGCGTGATCAGGCCGGACTCCACGAGACGGTCCATCATCGCGTCGCGTTCGGCGGTGGCGGAAGCCTGGAACTCCTCGACCGGGCCGGACAGCAGGTGCAGCTGTTCGCGCAGCTTGACGTGCTCGAACTGCAGGTAGCCGGCGGTCGGCGGCAGGTCGTGCGTGGTGACGGAAGCCAGCGCGTACTTGCGGTACGTGGACGGATCGGCGTACGGGTCGCCGGCGTTGGGGGAGTCGTCCACGCGGGCGAACCATTCCACCATGCAGCCCAGCAGGCCGTGCTCGCCGAGTACCGTGCGTACGTAATCAGGCACGGTGCCCAGATCCTCGCCGACCACCAAACCGTTCACGCGGGACGCTTCAATGGTCAGGATCGCGATCATCGCCTCATAGTCGTACGTAACGTACGCGCCACCGCGCGCGCCTTCGCCCTGCGGAATCCACCACAGACGGAATAGGCCGAGTACATGGTCGATGCGCACCGCGCCCGCGTGCGAGAACATGTTGTGCACCATCTCGCGGTACACGCCATAACCAGTTTTGGCCAGATAATTCGGATTGAACGGCGGCTGGCCCCAATCCTGACCCTGCTGGTTGTAGAAGTCCGGTGGGCAGCCCACGGTTACGCTGCCTACTGCGAAACGTTCCGGATTCCACCACACGTCCGCGCCGAGCGAGTGCACGCCCACGGCCATATCCTGCATGAGGCCGAGTGCCATACCGCTGTCACGGGCGGCGTTCTGCGCGGCTGTCACCTGCTCGTCGGCGATCCACTGCAGCCAGCATTCGAAATCGACCATATCGGCGTGCTCGCGCATGAGCTCCACCACTTCAGGCGAATCGCGGTTCGTGTCCTTGAACCACGTGCCTTCCCACGGCGCGCCCCACACCTGGAACGCCACCGACCATGCGGCGAACGCGCGCAGATCCGGACCCGCGGCCTCCTTGAACGCGTCGAACGCGGCCTGACGCTCGACGGAACGCGGCACGTTGTACACAAGCTGCAGCGCCTGGCGCTTGTGCCACCAAGCGGAATTGATGTCGAGCGGCTCGATACTGTCGTTGGCTGGCGAGGCTTCCGCGTGCAGACGCGCCACTTCGGCCTGGTCCGCCTCGTTGAGTTCCGCATATTCAGCGATATCCTGCGGACGGATGTACGTCACATTGAGAAAACGACGCGATTCGGGAAGATACGGCGACGGCTCCAGCGGCGGCACCGGCGCGGTGGCGTGAATCGGGTTGATAAGCATGAAATCGGCATGCGATTTCGTTGCCGCGTCGGACAGCAGCAGCTTCAGATCGCCATAGTCGCCCACGCCCCAGGATTCAGCGGAACGGATGGAATACATCTGTGCCATCCAGCCCCAACGTTGCTTTTCCGCTACTGCTGGCGGCAGTTCGATGCGTGCCGGTGCGCAGATCAGCGCGGCTTCGGCGTGCAGCGGGCCGGCATCGACGGCCAGCGTGTGGTAGCCGGCGGGAATATCGTCCGGCAGCGTCAGTTGCAGCGAGCCGTCATCTGCGTTCGAGCCCGTCAGATACGCGGTCAGATCGCCCGCATATTCCGTGCCGTCTTCCAACGTCAGCTTCAGCGCCACGTCGTTTCCTTTCGCGCGGATTGGCGTGACGGCTTCCTTGCCGATGAACTTCACGACGGTCGGCTCAACAAGTGTGTCTGCGATGCGCTGCTGGGTCGCCGCATAGGAGGCGGTGATCGCTTCGTCGCTGGATGCGTCCACACCGAGTGCGGCCAATACAGAGACGAGCACTTCGTCGCGGATTTCCACATAGGTGCCGAGCTGGTCGATATACGACGTGGAAATGCCATTGAGCTTGGCGAGCTGGATAAGAGGCCGTGCGATGCGTTCTGCGCTTTCGGTCTGCTGGGTCTGTGTCATAGGTCCCTTCTTTCCGCGCCGTTTGTGACGGCTGACATGCTACATTGCTTGCGATTGCCGCAGCTTCGATGCTGGTGGCATTCGCACCAAAGATAACTATATCACGGTATGATATCGTTTTCAAAGCGTGTTTTGCGGTAAGAGAGTGTTGCTATATTGCGATTTTGCTCTAATTTCAGGAATATAGATAACCGGAATTGTTTTTCCATATTGACTATCGTTTGCAATACGAAGGCGCAGCGCTCCGCATTGCAAACGATTATTCCAACGGGGCATTGCTCGTCTGCTACTCGGCTTCGAGAATTGCAAAGCTTTGCAGACCTAGACGCAGCGAAGTGCCGCTAATTTCGTTTTCGCCGATGCTGAAAATCGTCCGATAACTACCATCTGGTAGCTGCAAAGCTTTGCAATCGCGGCTTGGATTGACGGCTATGATCAGCTTCTGCAGGTGGGTGGAACGCTCGAAAACGAACACTCTATCGCGTTCGATTGCATGGAACGTAGCCCCCGACCGCAAGGCGTCGCATTCCCCCTTGACGTGGAGTATGGAGCGCACCGTATGCCACAGTGATTCGGCGTCGGCCTGCTGTGCGGCGACGGTCGGGGCGTCGGCGGACGGGTCGGCGGGCAGGTAGCTGCCACCGGTCACATCGCCAGCCCGAGTGTCCGATTCTGCAGAATCGGACACGTGAAGTGCTCCGGATGCGTCGTTCGCACCCCACTGCATCGGTGTGCGCGAACCGGTGCGCACGTAGCCGCCTTCTTTGCCGGGCAGTGCGCGGTATCGCATGCCGATTTCGTCGCCGTAATACAGGAACGGCACGCCCGGCATCGCGAACAGCGTGCAGTATGCCAGGGCGATTTCGCGCTGCGACAGTCGCGGCGCCACGCGTGCGGTGTCGTGGTTGCAGGTGATGAAATTAAAATTTCCGTCGGCCGTTTCCGCTTCGCGCAGACGCGGCTCGTACTCGTCCAGGAATTTGCTGATCGGCGTGCCGGAATCGGCGTTGAAATAGCTCTTGTCGCCCTTGCGGCTCAACGGGTCGTCCACGTTGCGCAACAGCATGTTGTAGCCGTTGGGAACGCCGTCCCAACGCCAATCGAGATAGAAATCCATGTCGAAGCCGGCGGCCATCGACTCCTCTGGCCGTCCCCATTCCGAAACGAACGCGGCTTCGGGGAAGGCCGGGCGGATCCGGGCGAACATGTACTGCCAGGTGCGGATGGTGTAAGGCTTGCCCTCATCGTCCTTTTTGACGAGGCTGTCGGCCATATCCACGCGGAAGCCGTCTGCGCCACGGGAAAGCCAGAACCGCATGACGTCCACCATCGCGTCGCAAGTGGCCTTCGCGTCCGGACCAAGGGCTGGCTTCTGCCAGCTACGTTCGGGGTGCGCGAAACCGTAGTTGAGCGCCGGCTGGCATTTGAAGAAGTTCAAGATGTAGGTACCGTTGCGGGGCGATTCGCCGCCGATGAATGGCAGTCCGTCGCCACCGGAGATCCATGAGTCTGTCCAGATGTAGCGGTCGGAATAATTGTTTCGTTCGACCTTGCAACTGCGGTGGAACCACTCGTGTTCCTCGCTGGTGTGGCCTGGCACGAGATCGAGGATCACGTGCATGTCGCGCCGGTGGGCGGCGTCGAACAACGCAATGAGATCGTCGTTGGTGCCGTAGCGTGATGCCACCTTTTTGTAGTCGCGCACGTCGTAGCCGGCGTCTTTGAATGGCGAGTCGAAACAGGGATTGAGCCAGATCGCGTTGCATCCGAGATCCTTGATGTAGTCCAGTTTTAAAGTGATTCCGGGGATGTCTCCGATGCCGTCGCCATTGGAGTCGACGAAGGACTGTGGATAGATTTCATAAAAAATTGCGTCGGCAAGCCATTTGGGGTGGGGGTGTTTCGCGGGGGGAAGCATGAGGGTGTGTCTCCTTGATATTTCGCGGTTTGCGGTGTTTCTTTGAAACAATCATAGCGCTGAATTGCAAACGTTGGCAGAAACGTGCTACACTAACAATCACTGATACATTTTTGGTGGCCCCAGTGTTGTTGGTAATCATCCAAGAACGATGATGTGAACGTATGCAGGGTTTTGGTCCGTACCATTTAACCGGAGATGTTGAGGAACACAAGGTTATGTGAGGAAAGGAAGATCAATGAAGATCGATTGGAAGAAGGCAATCGGACTTACTGCTGCCGTTTCTATGCTGGTTCCGCTCGCTGCGTGCGGTGGCTCCTCCGACGGTGGCGATAAGAACGCTTCCGGCTCCACCGAGGCCGTCACGCTGAGCGTGTGGGCCCCGCAGGAAGACCAGGCCAAGGACACCAACTGGCTGGGCAAGGTCGAAGAGAACTTCGCCAAGGCGCATCCGGAATACAATATCACGTGGAAGAATGACGTGGTCTCTGAAGGCGATGCTTCCAAGCAGGTCAGCACTGATCCGTCCGCGGCGGCCGATGTCTATATGTTCGCTTCCGATCAGTTGGGTGTTCTAATGGACGCCAAGGCCATTGGCCAGCTGGGCACCGACGCTGAGAAGCAGGTGAAGGAACAGAACGGTGACCTCGAAGTCAACTCCGTCACCGGCACCGATGGCAAGCTCTATGGCGTGCCGTACACCGACAACACGTGGTTCATGTACTACAACAAGTCCAAGATCACCGAGGATGAGGCCAAGGACTTCGATACCATCCTTTCCAAGGCCAAGGTCGCGTTCTCCCTGCAGAATTCTTGGTACATCAACGGCTTCTATGATGGCCTGAGCCTGTTCGGCGAGAAGGGCAATGATGCTGACGCAGGCATGGTCTTCCCGAAGGACGGCGCCGATATCACCTCTTATCTGGTTGATGTGGTCGCCAACCCGAACTTCTCCAACGACGATGGCGCTTCCGGCCTCGCAGCCATCAAGGATGGCTCCGCCGACGTGCTGTTCTCCGGTACCTGGTCCGCTAAGGACGTGAAGGAGGCCCTGGGTGACAACTACGCCGCCACCTCTCTGCCGACCTTCACCGTGAACGGCCAGAAGAAGCAGATGAAGTCCTTCGCCGCCACCAAGGCCGCTGCTTACAACCCGAACGCCAAGAACCCGAAGGCCGCCGCTCAGTTCGCGGCTTACCTCGGCTCCACCGAAGCTCAGAAGCTGCACTACGAGATGCGCGCCATCCCGCCGACCGACAAGTCCCTGTCCGACCTGACCACCGACGACATCGCAGCCAAGGCCCAGACCGACACCATGGCCAACACCGCCCTCCTGCAGTCCGGTCTGTCCGGCATGAACGATTGGTGGACTCCGGCCGAAACCTTCGGCAAGGCCCTGGTCAACAAGGAAATCACCAAGGACAACGCTGCCGCCAAGTACCAGGATTGGGTCAAGCAGGCCGGTGGCAAGATCGCTGAGTGAAATCAGTAATCCTAAAAATCCAATAACTGAAGAATGCAGGTGGTTGGCACTGCCAAATCCCCCCAGCCATCCTGCAGCTTTGAGAGACGCTTCGAGTCGCGGTGTCTCTCTCCACTTTGCATAGTGGCTCACTCCTCCTCCGAGCTTTGCATTCCCGGGCAAGGTTTTTAAATTCTCCTTCCCCTTGTCCGGGAGCAAAGCTTTTTTTATCTTTCAATATCCATATGAGAGGGCAGTCGAAATGACAGCAACAACTCTTTCCCCGCGGGAGATGAAGCGCCTTCGGAAGCAGGGTGCTGATTATGTTTCTCCGTCGCCTTACACGGTAAGGGCGGCGTTCCGGCGTGGTGACCTGTTCACTAAGCTTTCCGCAGTGGTGTTTGGTCTTGGCGATATCGTGCGCAAGCAGTATGTCAAGGGCATTGCCATGCTGGCGCTGGAAATCGCATACTTCGTGTTCATGGCAATCAATGGTGTGGACTATCTTTCCAAGTTGCCGACCTTGGGCACCAATGCAGGCGGCAAGAAGCTGGTCGACGGCTTCTGGGTCTACACCGAACCTGACCGTTCCGTGGTCATCCTGTTGTACGGTGTCGCCACTCTGGTTATCACCGCTGCCTTCATCGGCCTGTGGGTCATGTCCGTGCGCTCTGCATACAAGTCCCAGGTGCTGCTCGAGGAGAACGGCAAGGCTCCGAGCTTCATGGACGATGTCCGCGAGCTGCTCGATGCCAAGGCTCACGTCCTGCTGATGTTCCTGCCCACGCTGGGCATTGCCGTGTTCACTGTGCTTCCGTTGATCTTCATGATTTCCATGGCATTCACCAGCTATGACCACAAGCACCTCGTGCTGTTCCACTGGGTCGGCTTTGAGAACTTCGCCAAGGTCTTCTCCAACAGCGGCGGCACCGTTAACGCCGCACTGTTCGGACGCGTGCTGGTGTGGACCTTGGTCTGGGCCTTCTTCGCCACCTTCCTGAACTTCTTCTTCGGCATGTTCGTGGCCATGATCATCAACCGCAAGACCACCCATTTCAAGGGTTTCTGGCGTGCCTGCTTCTCCATGTCCATCGCCGTTCCGCAGTTCGTGTCCCTGCTGGTCATGCACACCATGCTCCAGCCGCAGGGTGCGGTGAACCGCATGCTGCAGACGTGGGGTTGGATTGACGGCCCGCTGCCGTTCTTCACCGACGCCACTTGGGCCCGTGTCACCGTAATCGTCATCAACCTGTGGGTCGGTATTCCGTACACCATCATGCAGATCACTGGTATTCTGCAGAACATTCCGGCCGATCAGTATGAGGCGGCGAAGATCGACGGTGCCAACTGGTGGCAGATCTTTACTAAGATCACCATGCCGTACATTATCTTCGTGCTCACCCCGTATCTGATCACCACCTTCACGGGCAATGTGAACAACTTCAACGTCATTTACCTGCTGTCCGGCGGCGATCCTACGCCATTGGGCGATTCCGCAGGCTCCACTGATTTGCTTATCACCTGGCTGTACAAGCTGACCGTGGACAAGCAGGATTACAATCTCGGTGCCGTGATCGGCATCATGACCTTCGTCGTGTTGGCCATCGTTTCGCTGATCACCTACCGCAATTCCGGCTCCTATAAGAATGAGGAGGCATTCCGATGAGCAACAAGCATTCCGCAACCAAAGTGGAAAGCCACGGCCTTCTGCACGACCAGAAGATCCGCCGTATCACCGGCGACGTGTTCGCCCACTTGTTCCTGGCCATTCTGGCCGTCATCTGGCTCGTCCCAATCGTATGGGTGTTCGCGGAGTCGTTCAATAAGAACACCGCCCCGTACACCAGCTCCTTCTTCCCGAAGGAGTGGACTCTGGACAACTATAGGGTGCTGTTCACCGACCGCAACGTGTTGGACTTCCCGAAGATGTTCGGCACCACGTTCATCATCGCCTGCTTCACCTGTGCGATTTCTCTGATCTTCGTGCTCTCCGTGGCATACTGCATGAGCCGTATGCGTTTCCGTGTGCGCAAGACTTTCATGAACGTTGTGCTGATTCTTGGCATGTTCCCGGGTATCATGGCCGTCACCGCCATCTACTTCATCTTGAAGGCCTTGGGCCTGTCAAGCGGCACCATGACTACCGTGGCGTTGATTCTCGTGTACTCCGCCGGTTCCGGCGCTGGCTTCTACGTGATGAAGGGCTATATGGACACCATTCCGACCTCGCTGGACGAAGCCGCCCTGCTCGACGGTTGCACCCGTTTCCAGGTGTTCCATAAGATCATCATCCCGATCTGCAAGCCCATGATCGTCTACCAGGCCATCATCGGCTTCCTGACCCCGTGGCTCGACTTTGTCATGGCCAAGGTGATCTGCCGTACGCAATCCAACTACACCGTGGCATTGGGCCTGTGGCTCATGCTGCAGAAGGAATATATCCAGAACTGGTTTGCCCGCTTCGCCGCGGCCGCGGTCGTGATCTCCGTTCCGATCGCCATCCTGTTCATTGTGATGCAGCGCTTCTATCAGGAGTCCATGTCGGGCTCCGTGAAGGGCTAAAGAAAGGCAAAGGATATGACGCTCGTAGACAGCTTCGCACAGCCGAACACGAGCGTCGCCGAACCGTTCCCGCTGTGTCTGGAACGGCCGCTGGGTGCCGTTGTTACTGAAACCGGCACCCAGTTCGCTCTCTGGGCTCCTTCCGCACAGAAGGTGACCCTGAGACTGTTCTCGCGTGGCTCCATGGGGGAAAGCGGCGACGCTCTGATTGGACAGTACACGATGCGTCCGGAATCCGATGGTTCCTGGACGTACGATTTCGCCGACAACATGCACGGCGTGTATTACGACTTTTTGATCGAACGCGATTGCGGTTCCGTCGACCGCATCGCCGACCCGTGGGCGCGCGGGGCCGGTGTGAACGGCCGGCGCAGCATGGTCGTGGACTTCAGCCGCACCAATCCGGATGGTTGGTACCGCGACCATATGCCGGACGTGCCGCTTGCGCAGACGGTGGTCTGGGAAACCCATGTGGGCGATTTCAGCAATGATCCCGCCGGCGGTTTCCCCGAATCGCATCGGGGCAAGTATCTGGCGTTCACCGACGACGGTACGTCTCTGGACGGGCATCCCGACTTTCCCACGGGCATCGCATATCTCAAGAAACTTGGCGTCACCGCGGTGCAGCTCATGCCGATTTACGATTTCGGTTCCGTGGACGAAGAGACCTGCGATCGCTACAACTGGGGGTACGATCCGGTCAATTACAACGTGCCGGAAGGCTCGTATTCCACCAATCCGTTCGACGGGTCGGTGCGCATCCGCGAAGTGAAGCAGATGGTGCAGGCGCTGCACAACGCCGGCATCAAAGTGATCATGGACGTGGTCTACAACCACATGTTCTCGCCCGATAATTGGTTTGAGCGGTCGGTGCCGGACTATTTCCTGCGCCGTAAGCCCAACGGCGCGCTGGCCAACGGATCCGGCTGCGGCTGCGATATGGCCACCGAACGCAAGATGTTCCGCCGGTTCATCGTGGAATCCGTGACGTTCTGGGCGCGCGAATACCACATGGACGGCTTCCGTTTCGACCTGATGGGTCTGATCGACGTGGACACCATGAATGCCGTGCGTGCTGCTCTGGATGAGATTCCCGGCCGTGGACGCGACATTCTCATGTACGGCGAACCGTGGTCCGCGGGCGCCACCGCGCCGCTGCCCAGCGACACCGTGCTGGCTGACAAGTCAGGCCTGTCGAAGCTTGACAGTCGCATCGGCCACTTCTGCGACACCACGCGAGACACCATCAAGGGCCATGTGTTCTTCTCGGACCGCCCGGGTTATGTGAACGGTGGTATGCACGAGAACGTAGCGGCTGCGCGTGAGGCCGTGGACGCGTGGCGTCGCGGCAAACATTCGGAAGGAGTGGCAGGCCAGGTCATTCAATACGTGTCCGCGCACGACGACCTCACGCTGTGGGACAAGTTGTGCGCGAGCTTTGCGGCTGGTTCGTTGGGCAGCACCGTGGCCGAAGGCGTTAACGAAAACACCGTGGATGTGCCAAAAGTCATGTATGACGCCGATTTCTCGGCGGAAGGGCTGGCCGGTGTCGGTCCGCAGATTGCGGCCGCGCTGACCGACGTGATGGACGCCAACAAGCTGGCTGTGGGTATCACGCTTACCTCCGCTGGCATCCCGTTCATGCTGTCCGGCGAGGAGTTCGCACGTACCAAATTCGGCAGCTCTGATTCTTACGATTCCGCCAAAGAGCTTAACTGGCTCGATTGGAACCGTGCATGGCAGAAGCGCGATTTGATTGAGTATTACGCGAAGTTGATTGCATTGCGCAAGTCTGATCCACAGTGGTTCGACGGCAATCGCAATATCGTCGATACGGAAGGCGACGAACTCGTGTTCCGCGTCGGCGATTATCTGATGGCCGCCAATCCAGGCAGACACGTCGGCGTTATTGACGTGGCCGTAACGGGTTTGGAACCGATTGGCGGAATACGGAGATACTGGTGTGGTCTCGGCTCGTCCGTCAGTCCGGTGGAAGGCAATGTGAGCGCAGGTGATGGCGATTATTTGATTGTTCCACCGCATACGTTTGCAATCTGGCGGTTGCAGTAATACTCTCAGTAGGGAAGCTACAAAACGGCGACCGCAAAGCTGCGGTTGCCGTAACAGATACGGCAATGGGGCCGGAAAACCAGAAAGGATACGACAGTGGGAATCGGAGCGCGCAATCCGCGGTACGAGGTGGTGTTTTTCGACCTGTACGGAACGCTGATCGACATTCGTACCGATGAGCAGAGCGAGGCCGCATGGCAGGCGCTGTACGATTGCGTGACCGAATTGGGCGCGCAGTACGAATCCGTCGACGTGATGCGCGACCAGTTCGAAAAGCTCGAAGCCCGCGAAATGGTCCACCAAGCCGACCGTGCAATCGTTCGCAACGGGTGGGACGAATTCGACATCCTGCCGGTCTACCGGTCCCTGCTCATGAATCGCAGCGAGGAAGCGGAAAAGAAACTCGCGCTACCGCAGGCCGCGCTGAAAGCCGCATGGGCGTTCCGCCAAGGCAGCACCAGCCTGTTCCGGCTGTACCCCGGCGCGCTCGACATGATCGAACAACTGCAGGACGCCGGCATGGTCGTGGCGCTGCTGAGCAACGCGCAGGCCTGCTACACACGCCCCGAACTGGAAGAGACCGGCCTTGCCAGCGTACTGGACGACGTGATCATCTCCAGTGAAGAGAAAATCCGCAAGCCCGCACGCGACCTGTACATGCTGGCGCTCGACCGTGAATTCGTGACCGCCAAGCACGCGCTCATGGTCGGCAACGACGAGCGCAACGACATCATCGGCGCCAATTCCGCCGGCCTCGACGCGGCATACTTCCGCACGGAAATTTCACCGGCGGACGACCCGGAAGTTTCGGCACATGCGGTATGTTCGTTTACCGGAGCCGACTACGACGGGCTGCTGAAATTCGTGCTGGACGCATAAGGCGCGCGGTGGGCGCTGAGCTTAAATCGCATGGGACGTGCGGGAAGCCGCTGTGGCGTGCGGGAAAGTCGCAAGGAAAAGTCGCAAGTCGTAAAAGGCATACGTGCGTAAGGCGTGCGTAAGGTGCACGTGCCACGTGCGACGCGCGGAAAAATCGCAATAGGAGGACATATGGAAGGCTATGCCGAGCAGGGAGCTCGAACCGATTCGACCGACCAAATCGGATTCGGCGGCGCTCGCCGCAACAGGAAAAAGCGTCGCGGACTGACGGTGTTCCAACTTAAGGTCATCGGCGCGGTGGCGTTGGCCTTGTCCGCCGGCAGCACCACCATCGTGCCGCTGTTCTTCGGCTCCGATACCAACAATATGACGTCGCTGACGGCGATGGTCCTGAGCGAAGTGGTGTCCTGGTTCGCCATTCCGATCTACGCGTGGCTGCTGGTGCAGGGTTTCCGTGAAACGCACAGCCGGGTCGCGTACGGCCTGCAGCTGTTCATTCTCGCCGTGGTGTGCGAGGTGCCGTACGACCTCGCCACATCGCATAAGGCTTTCGACCTGGGCTCGCAGAATCCCGTTTTCGGCCTGTTCGTTGCATTTGTTGTGCTTGCCGCGCTCGACTGGGTGGCGTCGCGCTATCAGAAGGCCATGAAGGTGCTGTTGTCGGTCGGACTGGTGGTGATTGGTCTGCTGTGGGACCTGCTGCTGCGTATCGGCCTACGCCAGCACATGATGAGCATCGGTTCGGTGACGCTTGGCTTCGTGCTGATTTTCGCTCTGATGCGCCAGTATGAGAATTCGATGATGTTCACAGCCGGCCTGTTCGGCGCCGTGATGATGATCGCGCCGGGCGTGGGCGTGGCGTTCGTGCACTACTACAACGGCAAGCTGGGCTATAAGCATCAGTGGACGAAATGGGCTTTTTACGCGGTTTACCCGGTTATTTTGATAATTTGTGCGATTTGTGCAACACTGGCGTGATTTTTGACAACGTTCGCAGTATGATAGAAACAGATTGAGAGAGCATCGCCGCTCAAGCGAGTGTTTCCAAGGCTGGGAACGTTTGTGATTATGATGCAGAAACCGCAAAGGGGTTGAGAGATGGATAGAGCAGGCATTCGCGAGGTGGCCAAGGCCGCGGGTGTGTCGATTTCCACGGTATCGCGCGCGTTCACGCGGCCGGAACTGGTGTCCGAACGTACACGTCGCAAGGTGCTGGAAACTGCCGACAAGCTTGATTTCAACATCTCACGTTCCGCGACATCGTTGAAATCGGGTCAATCGTACCGTGTGGCGATGCTGATGAATGAAGAGATCACTAGCTGGTTCAATACGGAAGTGTTCGCTGGAATCGAATCCGTCATGCATAATGCCGGGTATGACGTATCGCTGTTCCAGCACGTCGACACCGCCGAAAACCGCCGCGACTTCTTCACGAATCTGCCGGTCCGCCGCAACGTGGACGCAGTATTCGTGACATCGTTCGGCGTGGAGCCGAAGGAAATCCAGCAGCTCAAGCGCATCCACGTACCGATTATTGGCATCAATACGCCGACGCAAAACGGCTTCGACGCCACCATCTCCATCGACGATGAGGACGGCATGTTCACCGCCGCCCAGCATCTGATCAATCTGGGGCACAAGAATATCGTGTACGTGTGCTCCGATGCGGTCGATTCCATTAATTCCTCCATCGATGCGCGAGGACAGGGCTTCATCCGCGCCTGCAAGACGATGGGGGCCTCCCATGACTTCAAGTGGCGCGTCGTCTCTGTGCCGCGTGGCAAGACCTTCGCCGACTCGGCGTTGACCGCGCTGCTTGCGTTGGACGAGTTCCCGGACGCGATCTGCTGCCAGATGGATATGATGGCGATTCCGCTGGTGTTACGTTTGGAACGTTACGGCCACCACACGCCGAGTGACTATTCGATTATCGGCTTCGACGATTCGCCGTACGCCGACACTGTGAACCTGACCACCATGCGCCAGGATCCGTATGCGATGGGTCGCGCGGCCGCACAAAAGGCCATGAAGCTTATCGAAGGCGAGCCGCTTGAGAACGCGCATGAGATTGTGCGCGCCCAGCTCGTACTACGCGGCACCGATTCCGTGTACGGCACTGGCCGCTGAGAGCCGAGTCTCATTACCCTTCCGCAGCCCGTCAATGCCGACGGGCTGATTGTGATGGCCTGGGGTGGATTGATAAGGGATACCCCCACTGTAGTCACGGTGTGTGGCATACGTTTTCAGGAAAAAAAATGAAACAATTTGCAGTGATGTGTTTCATGACACGCCAATCGGGGGCTGATGAATGATGAATTTCATTCAATGATCAGCATGTGTTTTTTGATTTTGCAATCGTTGACAAACCGTTGAATATCAGGCTTTAAAGCGTTGTCCCCGTGAGAGGGGACGAAAAAACGTATCGGGGGAGGGGGTGTGGGTTCTTTCTGTTTCATTTTGTTTTCATAACTGCAAAGGTTATCATAGTAAACCGTAGGTCAGAGAAAAAGGGAAAACAGAGGTTTCCGGCTGTGTTGCCGGAGATGGGAACAGCGCAGAAGCTATACGTAAAACAGAAGTGATAACGGCATTATGCAAAGGATATCAACCCTCGAGTTGAGGGACTCAGAAGGGTGAACACTTTGCGGATAGGGGACAAGATGAGGCAATGGCGTAATGGTGTCGGCAACGCACCACGACACTATGCAGGAACGCGATCGGCAACCGGTCGCGTGCTTTCGCGTACCCGCTCCCTGACCGCCGCCGCCATAGCGGTAGCCATGATGGCCACCGTAGCAGTAACTTCCCTCCTCCCCACCTACAATGCCAAAGCTGACGAAAGTCGCAATGACGGCGCAATCTGCACACCTACCAGCATTTCCCTTGGCACCGATACCGGTAGCGGAACTGTGGATTCCGGAATCGCCACATATGTTGGCGGTGATATGTATGTAGGCCAGAAAGCCTCATCCGGCAATATGAATAACGTCAATGGGCCGTCTGGTTCATACGCTGCCGAAGCCGAGGGCTTGACCGCGGTGAACGGCAAGCTGCTTATGCATCCGCTTAAGGGGCTATGGACTTCGTATTACACGGATAAAGATGGCGTGAAGAATGGTTATATAAAAGACTACAAGGGCTTCCGTTTTGGCATTGTGGGCTTTGGTGGTCAGTATCGTCCGGCAACAGGTTCCTCCACGCTTGAGGTGAGGGGTAATAGCTCCGATAGCGACATCAGTTGGGTCGGCGGTGCGCAGGCTTGGGGTAATGCCGGATGGGTCGGCCAGACCAAGACTTCGGAGCCACGTTATACGGCTAACATTGCTGGCGCTCCAACCACCGTGTACGGCGGTTCGTCCAATGACATTCTCGGTGCGTCTTCCGGCTCGCAAAATACCAATAAGGATAAGTACACCCAGCGCAATTCTGTTTACGTGCCGAGCGATACAAGCGGTACTGTCAACTGGAATCAGAATGATGATCAGATAGGTTCCACCGGTCAGACATTCACCGAGTTCGGCTCCTATATCAAGACGCTGTCGGGGAATCTGAGCAGCCTCAGCAAGCAGCAGTCAAGCAGTGTCTACGTGGCTGATGCGACAATCTCGTCAGATAACGAAAATCAAAACGGCCTTGTTCGCACGAAGTTCGATGGAAGCTATACCTTCACCATCGACAGCGTGCATGAGAAGATCATCAAGTTTGTAGGCAATGGCACGTCCTCCATGCAGGTGTTCAATCTGCCGGCAAGCATGCTTAACGAGTCCTCGTCGTATACCGGCGTGAGCTTTAGCTTCTCGAATATTCCGGACACCTCTTCTGTGGTCATTAACGTGACCGGGGGAAACGTGGATTTCCACAACGGCTGGCGCTTCTGGTGGACTGATATGAATAATCAGACCAGTGAACTGAGCGGCTCCTACACCGACAACGCTTACGCCAAGCGCGCTCAGCAGATTATGTGGAACTTTGCGGATGCGAGCAATGTAATCATCCGCGGTGGTCAGGGTTCGGGTACTACGACTCGTAATGTCGAGAATTCTGCAGCTGAGGGGAATGATGGCGTGTGGGATGGCTCGTTCCCCATGAAAACCAACGATGACCCGGCTGCGGGCATGCTCGGCAGCATTCTCGTACCGAACGGCAGCTTTGAATCGCATGTGAGTACCAACGGCCGCGTATGGGTCGGCGGGTCTTTCGCCATGTACAACCCTGATGCGGTGGGCAATACTGGTCAGGACGGCAAATTCTATCTGTTCATCAACTACGAACGTAGCCATTCCGCTTCCGCATTGGATATGGATCAGGAGCGCCACAATCTGCCTTGGAATGGTTCGTATTCCACCTCCTGCGCCGCAATCAAGTGGGATAAGGTCGATGCCGAGGGCAAAGCCCTGAAAGGTACTTCGTGGACGGTGTACGGCACGAGGGATAATGCCATGAATGGCACGAACCCCATCACCACGGTTGCCGATGGCGGCTGGAATGATGCGGATGATGCGGATAACGGTAGCGTCACTTTGGACAGTCTCGCAAAGAAGGCCACATACTACCTGAAGGAAAGCGGTACCGGCAGCAGCCAGTATGCGTTGAACACGAACATCTATCGCATCGTCACGCACGACAGTACGGATACCGTTTCAACCATCGACAAGGTGTACAGCGCTACTGGCGCTGAAATCACCGATGACACCGCCAAGCAGCTGCACAATGGCGCCATTGTCAACGTGAGTGCCGGTACTTCCATCGCATGGTCGAAGGTTGACGCAGAAGACCAGAACACGTTGCTCGCGGGTTCCACTTGGGAATTGACCAAGAAGGGCGATCCCGACCAGTCGTGGACCATTACGGATGATGATTCCGACAGCGAAATCGCAAAGATCGTGGTCAAGATCAATGAAGCTGAAGTTAGTTCGTGGAACTTCACGAATTCCACTCCGGTAAGCATTTCTTATGTTGCCGTGGATAAGGATGGCAAGGAGCTCGCCACGAAGGTGCAGTGGAAGTCCGAAAGCCCTGCCGTTGCAGGCATTGCCAGCGATGGCACGCAGTTGCAGCCGTATAGCGACGGCATTACGAACATCGTGTTCACAGCAGGCGACAAGACTCTGAGGTTCCCGGTTACGGTAAACGGTGTGACCGTGGAAAGTGCTGTGAGCATCGATAAGTATACCGAAGGCCAGAAAATCAGCCTGGAACAAGGCAAGACCATGACGCTGACGGCTACCGTGGCACCTGAAGGCAACACGGTGAAATGGACTTCGAACAATACGGATGAGGTGTCCGTAAATCCCACAAGCGGTACCGCAGTCACCGTAACTGCTAAGAACGTGACTTCAGACTATGTGACCATCACCGCCACCGAACAGTGTAACCAGAACACAGCCACTGTGAAGATCAAGGTGACGGAGCCAATGGTCTCTGTGTACTTCAAGAAGTCGAATGTGTCTTGGAACGAATACTGGCTGAAATATAAGAAGAGCACGGACAGCAATAACTGGAGCGGTGATGTACAAAGTTCCAGCGCGTGCGGTGACTATGTGCGTTTCCAGCTGCCGAAGAGTTCTGTTATAACAAATTACCAGTTCTATCTTGGCAATGCTAAAGGGTTCGATCTGCCCAATGACGATAAGTACACCGCCGCGAATCACGGTATGTTTACCTTTACGGGTAAGGATGTTCAGGTTGTGGAGGCATGGAATGATTTCCAAAAAGAAACAGTCCCCTCCGGCTGCACGGTGACCAGCGCATACGTGGAGAATCGTTTCCGTCGTTCCGCGGTGAAGAATGCAGTGTTCTACGATCAGCCGGTGGTGCGCGCTATTACCAACACGACTGCCAAGGCAGCTGACACGCGGCAGGATGAGGATCCGAAGGGCGGCCAGTTCAAGGTGTCCGATCTTACGAATGGTACCTACACGCTGAAGGAAATCATCGCGCCGAACGGTTTCGATGTCAGTAAGACGAAGACTTACACCATCGTTATTGAGAATGGGCAAGTCACGAGTTCCAATCTTCCTAGCGCGGGCAACATTGAGAACTCGCGTCTTACCGGTACGGTGAACTGGAAGAAAACCGACGAGACTGACACCAACAAGCTGCTGGCCGGTTCCGAATGGAAGCTGTACAAGACTAGGAACTTCTCGTGGGATAACGGCAACGCGGTTTATACCGAGACCGGCAGTACTGATCCGGTCGCAACCATCAAGGATTGCGTGAATAGCAGTGAGAAGACCTGCTCCGCGCAGACGGAATGGTATACGGATCGTGATGGCGACGCCGGTAAGTTCTCCATCGTTGGTCTTGAGTGGGGTGAATACCAGTTAATCGAGTCCAAGGCTCCTGACGGGTACAACATCGATACGACTCCGCACGTGTTCCGCATCGGGCCGGCCGAAGGCGCGAACGTGAAAGGCACGTGGTACACGTCTTCCGGTTTCAAGCCGGAGACTACCGCCGACTATCAGAAGTCTGCCGCATTCACCGTTGACGGTGGTTCCATTACCAACACCCCCGGCGTCGTTCTGCCTGGTACAGGCGGCGAGGGAGTAAACAAGATGTACGCTGCGGGATTCCTCGCAGTGGCGATTGCCGTGGCCGGTCTGGCCTTGAGCCTCAGGAGGCGGCAATGATGAACTCGTCTAGGGCAGGGGGGGGGCTGGACCGTAGCGTAGCGACCCAATGCCCACTAGGCAATAACTGAACACACATAACTGAAGATTCAAGATTTCAAACAAGAAAGAAAGGGAGAACAATGAACAAGGTTCTCAAGGGCCTCGTCGCTGTGGCAGCCACCGCGGCAATGGCCGTCGCCGGTTTCGCCGGCGCCTCCACCGCAACTGCGGCTGAGGTCTATACCCTCACTATTAATAACACCGAGACTGGCCACACCTATGAGGCTTATCAGGTATTCAAGGGTCGTCTCGACAACGGCACTCTGAGCGATATCGAATGGGGCACGGGTGTCGACGGTGATACACTGTCTACCGCAAAGTATGACGGCAAGTCCGCCAAGGAAATCGCCAAGAGCCTGAACAATGCGAACGCAGAAGCGTTTGCTAACAACGTTGCCGGTGGCAATGGTACGGATAGCTACCTGAAGACCGCAACTGGCAGTGTTAAGGGTGAAACCAACCAGAGCAAGGAAATCCCTGGTCTGTCCGCAGGCTACTACCTGCTGAAGGACACCATCGACTCCTCCACCGCTGCAAAGCCAGCTGCCTACACCAAGTTCATCCTGAAGGTCGTGGGCAATGTCGACGTTACCCCGAAGACCGACACCCCCTCCGTTGAGAAGAAGGTCCAGGAAAACTCCAGCAAGTACGCTACTGATGGTGGCTACGGTGCCGGATACAACGATGTCGCCGATTACAACATTGGTGATGCCGTACCGTTCAAGCTGATCGGTACTGTGCCGAACATGGAGCGCTACGACACCTACAAGTACACCTTCAACGACACCGCTTCCAATGGCCTGACCCTGCCCTCCAAGGATGGCGTCAAGGTCTACGTTGCCGCTGATAAGGCTGGAACCAATAAGGCTGACATCACCTCTTCCGCTGCTATCGCTGTTAACGGTCAGAATCTTACCGTTGCCTTCTCTGATCTGAAGACCGTTGACGGTGTAGCCGCTGGCAAGTACATCATCGTCGAATACTCTGCGACCCTGAACGGTGAGGCCGAAATCGGTCTGCCGGGCAACGAGAACGCCGTCAAGCTGACCTTCTCCAACAACCCGAACCAGTCCGGCCAGGGTGGCAGCAACCCTCAGGGCGAAACCCCTGAAGACAAGGTCATCGTCTTCACCTACCAGCTGAACGGTACCAAGGTCGATGCAACTGACAATAAAAAGACCCTGGAGAACGCCGAGTTCAAGCTGCAGCGTCAGTCCGATAGCAAGTGGGCTCAGATCGAGGACGGCAAGGTTACCGCTTGGGGTGATGAAGCTAACGCTTCCGTTGTGAAGTCTAACGCCAACGGTAAGTTCTCCGTCGCCGGTCTCGATGATGGCAAGTACAACGTCAAGGAAACCAAGGCTCCTGCAGGTTACGATCTGCCGGCCGATCCGTTCGTGATCACTCTGACCGCTCAGACCAAGAACAATCAGGAATGGGACGGCACCGCTGCCAATGCTCTGCTTAATCACACTGACGGCCAGTTCAACGAGACCTTCATGAACAACGCTGGCTCCAACCTGCCTGAGACCGGCGGCATGGGCACCGTGCTGCTGTACGTGGCTGGCATCGCCGTGTTCGTGCTTGCTGGCGCGACCCTGGTGATGGCTCTGCGTCGTCGCAATGCCTGATCCTCCGGATTCCATAAGAATCTGAAGTAACCATGCGAAACCCGTGAGCCGCGTTGACGCAAGTCAGCAGCGGCTTACGGGAATCGCAATACATAATTTAAAAACTAAAAATTAAATAATAACTGAACCCACATATGCTGGGCTGGACCACCTCAATCCCTTGTACACTGCCTAATTTTCTTGAGTATCCAGCCTGGCTCCATATATTTTCCGGTTTGCCGTTGGGGGCGAATCAAACATGCTTACTTTCCAATCCACAGAAGAGGGGTCGGCAATGAAGGAACGCACGATCGCAAGCCGCGTCATCGCCGCATGCTGCGCAATCGCCGCCACATTCGCCGCGGCAGCCTGTGCATTCATTACTCGCGATGCCGTCGCGGCGCCAACAACAGACTCTGCCAGCGGCAGCATCGCCATTTCGTACCAACATAAAAGCTCGGACTCCGAAACTGGCGACGATTCTACCAACTTCGCCATTTCGGACGCCAGCTTCAACCTCTACAAAGTCGGACAGATCCCGGCAAGCGGCGGAGCCACCTTCGAACCCGTCGCACCGTTCACCGACTCCACCGCCTACCCCGTCGACTGGTCGAAGATGACCGGCAAGGACGCGCAGGTGTGGCGAGACATGGCCAACACGCTCGCCGGACTCATCGCAGTGAACCAACCCGACGCCACGGCAACCGGTGTCACCAACGCTTCCGGACACCTGACCTTCACCGGACTGTCCGACGGCTTGTACCTGGCCGTGTCCGACAGTGTTGACGTGAAGGTCACCAACGCCTCCGGAAAGAACCAGACATGGACGTGCTCTTCCGGCAGCATGCTCGTCGCAGTGCCCGAAGACGGCGTCTCCGGCGGGTCGCGTGTGCTGAGTATCGAACCGAAAACCGAATGTGTGGCGCAACCGCCGAAAACCGTGGAACGCACTGTGCGCAAAATCTGGAATGACCGGAACAATTCCGACGGCAAGCGCCCCGAATCCATCACCGTGAAACTCCTGCGCGACGGCGAGCCCGTGGAAAACGTGAAGCTGAACGAGTCCAACAAGTGGACGCATTCGTGGACGGATCTCGACGCGGACCACGAATGGACCGTGGTCGAAGCGGCGGTGCCCGACGGCTACACCACCATCTCCGATGTGGAAGGCGACTCCACTGAAATCACCAACACGCACACGCCACCCACCACGCCGGACCAGCCGCACACCGGCGCCGACGTGCAGCAGGCCGCTTGGATTGCCGTGGCCATCTTGGGCGCTGGTTTGGTGCTGCTGATCGTTGCCAAGACGGCTTTGCGGAAGCGGGCGTAGCATAAATAACGTGACGGATGAATCGGACGCCAAGCCAGCTGCGCAAGTCGAATTGGATGCGCAGGTTAAACCGGGTGCGCAGGTTAAACCGGCTGCCAAGCATAAGAAATCGAATGCGCTGCTCAATGTGATGATTGCCATTTCCGCAATCGCCATGATCGGCGCGCTGGGCCTCATCGCGTATCCGACATTCAGCGACTGGTGGAACCGCATGCACCAGTCATACGCCGTAGCAGGCTACGTGGAACAAACCAAAGACATGTCCGGCGCCGAACGCAAAGCCATGCTGAAAGCGGCGCACGAATACAACGAACGGCTCGCCGCGAACGGCGACCGGTGGCACATGACCGACGCGCAGAAGCGCGAATATGATGAAACGCTCGACGTGACCGGCACCGGCATCATGGGATACGTGACCATCCCGCGCATCAAAGTGAAACTGCCCGTCTACCACGGCACCAGCGACGGCGTACTGCAGATCGCCGCCGGACACCTGGCCGGAACCTCGCTGCCAGTAGGCGGAGCGACCACGCACGCGGTAGTCTCCGGACACACCGGACTGCCATCCGCGCGACTGCTCACCGGCCTCGACGAACTGAAAAAAGGCGACACGTTCGCATTCCACGTGCTCGACGAAACCTACACGTACCAAGTGGACCAGATCTCAGTGGTGCTGCCGAGCGAAATCAGCAAGCTGAATATTGAGTCCGGGGCCGATTACGCGACGCTGATTACCTGCACGCCGTACGGTGTCAACTCACACAGGCTGCTCGTGCGCGGGCACCGGATTCCGAATCCGAAAGTGCCAGACAAGACGCAATACGACGAGCCGGGCGAAATGACAGCCGTGGCGGCTGCGGTGATCGGACTGCTCGTGTTTGTGGCTGGCTGCGCTTTTGTGGGGCTCGCGCGGCTATGGCGACGCTCCTGGATTGTGCGGCACGGGTTGTGCGCCGGGGCCGGCGCGCGCCATTCGTCTGGTGTTCGGGGGTAGTGTCTAGCCTAGCGCCGCCGCAGGCCGGTGACATCGCTTCTCCGGTGTGCGGGGGTGTGCGTCTGGTCGTGCTCGGTATGTGGTGCGTGGTGTTTGTGTGCTTGTGGTACGTGTTGCGTTTCAGTGTGTGTACTTGTGTTTGCGTGCGTGTGCATGTCTGATGTTGCGCAGGGGTGTTGTTGCGGTGCGCATATGGCCTGAATCGTGCTGAAGCATGGGTTGTGAGCGGATGGGGGTATTATTCGGCCTGTTTCGGACGCTTTTGATGCCCCTTTTGCTCATGACTTGCGGTTTTGACGGTTTTGGCGCGGTTGTGAGCGGATGGGGGTACGGTTCTGGATGTTTCGGGCTGTTTTGATGTTGGGTGGCCTCCCCTTTTGCTCACGACTTGTGAGTTGGGCTGGTTTTGCTTGTCTGTGAGCGGATGGGGGTATTATTCGGCCTGTTTCGGACGCTTTTGATGCCCCTTTTCGCTCATGACTTGCGATTTTGCCGGTCCGCGCGCGGTCGTGTGCGTACGGGGGTGTGTGCAATGGGTCTTGCGTGGGTGTGGGCGTGCGGGTGTGCCGGTGTAGGCGTGGGTGTAGGCGTGCGGTCGTGGTTTTGGCTGGGTATCTGGCTTATAGATGGCGGATTCGGCCGGGTGTCCGGTGGTATCTCGCTTATAGGTGGCGGGTCGGTTTGGGCAATAGGTCGTTAGGGGGTAGCATGCATGCCCCCTAGATGTCTTGTTTCCGCAAGGGGCCGCCATCTATAAGCGAGATACCATCCGTCGATCCCGCGAATCCGCCATCTATAAGCGAGAAAGCGCGTGAACCGGGCGCTGCGGCGGCGAAATCGCAAAATTATGGAATCGGCTGATTGCTGCGCGCGGCAGGTGGGTAGTATCGGGCGCGGAAGACGTGGAAGGAGCTGCCATGTGTGATGAAGGGGAAACTGCGGATCAGGCGGATGCCGTACGAACGGAATCGCAAAAGATGGAATCGCGAGCGGGGGAGACGGCGCTTGACGGGTCGGCGCGCAGCATCATCGTGCTGATTGTGGTCGGCATGTTGGTGGGGGTGCTGTCAGGCATGTTCGGCATCGGCGGCGGCACGGTGATCGTGCCCGCGCTCGTCTGGCTGGGGCTATCTCAACGCAACGCGGCCGCCACGTCCACGCTGGCGATCGTGCCGACCTCCATTTCCGGCGTCATTTCGTACGCGACCGGCGGGCACGTCGACTGGCTCGCCGCAGCTCTGCTGTTCTGCGGCATGTTCATTGGCGGACAGATCGGCAGTTGGCTGCTGTCACGGCTGCCGGAATTGGTGCTGCGGTGGATTTTCGTGGCGTTTCTCGTGTTCGTGGTGATCAATCAGGTGAGTTTTGTGCCGTCGCGCGACCACCAGATCGTCATGAGCGTAACGACCGGCATCTGCCTGGCGTTGCTGGGCGTGATCATCGGCACGTTGGCGGGACTGCTGGGCATCGGGGGTGGTGCGCTTGCGGTGCCGTCGCTGTCGATGCTGTTTGGCGCGTCCGACCTGATTGCGCGCGGCACTTCGCTGCTGGCGATGTTTCCGAATTCGATCACGACCAGCGCGGCGAACTTGAAGCGCAAGCTAGCGCATGTGAAAACCGCGCTGATTATTGGCGTGACGGCGGCTGTGACCGCGCCGCTCGGCACGTGGATTGCGGGGGAGGTTTCGCCACGAGTTGGGGCGATTATGTTCGCCTGCTATCTGTGCGTGCTGCTGGTGCGGTCCGTGTTCGTGGCCGTAAAGGCCACGCGCGCGGCGCGGGTTGCGCGGGGCTGAGTGGCGCGGGCATTTTTCCCAGTGGCTGGATGATTTAGTCGCGTGAGTGGTGCGTCAGAGGTGGTTTTTATCCAGTCACTGGGATTTTTGGCGTGTGAGTGGGGTCTGAGAGGTTGGATTTATCCAGCCAGTGGGGGATTTTGGCTTGTGGGGTGCGGTGGGGGTGTTGTTTGACGGAATATGGCGATTTTATTGGCCGTATTCCCCCTGTTCATGCGGTGGATATGTTGCGGTCATCATATGGCGATGAGTGTTCATCTGTCGTTCTTCTGTAGTGCGGTGTGCGTTGGCTTGCGGCGCATAGCGTGGGCGGTGGCATCGAAAGATCCAAGCAATGCAGCCGCGGAAAGGTTCCGCGCAGCCGGAAAACATGGTCGAAACGGGCGTTACCTAACGGGCGCAACCGAAACGGCAGGTTGGACGGCACGGAAGAAACTGCATGGAAGAAAGAAGAAACATGAGCAAGCACAAAGCTTTGAAGGGCGCGATCGCAGCGGTCGCATCCGTAGCGACGCTCGGCGCGCTCGCCGCACCGGCGCTCGCGGCCGACACCACCTACAGCCCCAACGGCAAGTCCGTTGCGGAACTGGCGCAACACGGCGGCGCGCAGCGCATCGCAGCTATCGGCAACAAAAAAGCCAAGAATGTGGTGCTGTTCATCGGCGACGGCATGGGCGATTCGGAAATCACCGTCGCCCGTGACTATCTGAAGGGCGCCAACGGCCACTTCGACGGACTTGACGCGGTCGGCCAGCCGAGCGCGCTTGGTGACGTGCAGGCTGGTACTGGCCAGTACACCACCTTCTCGGTCGGCAACGGCAGCAAGGACAGCGCTGTCGGCAAGGATGGCGACGGCAAGCTGGTCGCCAACCCCAATCCGGGCAAGCTTACCCCCGTAACCGATTCCTCCGCATCCGGTTCCGCATGGGCCACCGGCACCAAGACCTACAACAACGCCGTTGACGTTGATATTTACGGCAATCCGCAGCTGAACCTCTTCGAGCTGGCCAAGGCGGCCGGCAAAGCCACCGGCAATGTGACCACCGCCGAAATCCAGGATGCTACCCCGGCCGTGCTGGAATCGCATTCGTCCGAACGTGCCTGCTACGGCCCACAGGGCAAGACCGACGGCACGTCCAACAATGCCTCCAAGCAGTGCCTCATCAACCAGCTTAAGGAAAACGGCGGCATCGGCTCCATCTCCGAGCAGCTGCTCGACACCCGCGCTGACGTAACCATCGGCGGTGGTTCCAAGTACTTCCGTCAGACCGTGCAGGGTGGTGAATACAAGGGCAAGACCGTGTGGGAACAGGCCAAGGAAATGGGCTTCCAGACCGTCGAGAACGATCCGGCCGCGATGAACGCCCTGCAGTACAAGGACGGCCAGCCAGTGCTCGCCCTGATGAGCGACGGCAACATGCCGACCAAGTTCAACCCGTCCAAGGCCACCGACAAGGATCCAGCTAAGGACGCCAACCCGACCGTGTGCACCCCGAACGCCGACTGGCTCGGCAATCAGGGCTCCTCGCTCAAGGACATGACCAAGAAGGCGCTCGATTTGCTGAATGACAACCCGAACGGCCAGAAGAACGGCTTCTTCCTGCAGGTCGAGGGCGCCTCGATCGATAAGCAGGACCACGCAGGCAATGCCTGCGGCCAGATTGGCGAGACCGACGACTTCGACCAGGCCATTGCCTACGCCATGCAGAACGTGGACCTCACGAACACGCTGGTGATCGTCACCGCCGACCACGCGCACACCTCCCAGATCCTCAACGCCCAGCCGGCTTACGCACTGTCCACCGTGCTGAAGACCGCTGATGGCAACAACATGGTCGTCTCCTACGGCACCGCCCAGGACGATTCTCGCGATGCAGACGGCGGCTACAACGGCGGCGACATGGAGCACACCGGCACCCAGCTGCGTATCGCGGCTTCCGGCCCTGGCGCACAGCGCGTCATCGGCCTGACCGACCAGACCGACAACTTCTACACCATCGCTGGCGCTCTGGGACTGGCCACTTCCACCGAATCGCAGAAGGCACTGTCTGACAACGGCACTGTGAAGGTCTCTGCTGCCGACGGTAAGTTCACCGCGGACGTCGATGGCTTCAACGGCGACGCTGTGCTCAGCTACGAGCTGAAGGACAAGAACGACAAGACCGTGGCCGCTTCCTCCACTCCGCTCTCCGGCGTGCGCGTCAAGACCGCACAGACCACTCCGATCGCGCTGGACGGCGTCACCGAAGGTTCCGAATACAAGCTCACCGTCACCGGCCGCCAGTCCGGCAAGGCCGTGACCGTCGACTTCCAGGCTCCGGCCGCCAACTCCGCCGATAAGAACAACGGCAAGCCGGGCGCTGGCAACGCTGACAAGAACGGCGTGATCGCTTCCGGCAAGGTCAACAACGATACGAAGGCCGGCCCGTTTGGCGCCGCACTGCTCGGCAAGACCGGCACCGCTGTGCTGGCTGCGGCTGTTGCGATCGCCATGCTGGTTGCCGTCGCGATGCTCATCAAGACCGCGAAGGCCGCCAAGAACGACCGCTGATTGGCTGAATAACCTCCGATAATCCCCGAAACCGCCGCCGCTGAGATGCTCCCCAGCGCCGGCGGTTTTGGGTTTTGCGCAAAGTTGAGTGAGGTGTGCTCAAGAATTTTTGCGATTTCGGGAATAATAACTTGCGATTCAAAGTTGAGTGGTGTAGGCTCAAGTTTTGGAAAGCATGAGAGACGGCAATCCGGAAACGGCGATCCGAAACTCGAGCGAAGAACGAAAAGAACGTATAGCGAACCTATTGCAAAGGAGACCAAATATGGGACGCGCAGTTGGCATCGATCTGGGTACTACCAATTCCTGCATCGCATTATAGATGACAGGCAATGCCAGCTCGTCACTTTCGCAATACAGTGCGGTGGGGGCGGGGTCCATGGTCAGCAATGAATTGAGAATAGTGTTGGTGGCGTCTTCATAGTTGCGGATTGCGATGCGTTCCACCGTCATCTTTCGCTTTTCGGCAGTTTCCATCAGCCCATGCAGACGCGCTTCTGCGCTGAAGACCATGTTCTGGTTATTGTCATTTGATGTCTCGTACGCATAAGCGATACGTCGGTGGCCCATGGAGAACAAGTGCTCCACAGCAACATGCATGGCCTGACGGTCGTCGATACTCACCGTGGCATTGAATCCGTTGATTGATGGAATGTTGATGCCGACGATCGGTACCTTCATGTTCGAAAGTTTTTCGACCTCTTCGGGCACGATGTTGAAGGAGTTTACGATGACCGCGTCGACGTTGCGGCGTACCGGCAACGTTGCGAAGAACTCATGGCGGTCGTGCGCGTCGGCCATCTCGAAGATGGAAATGTCATATCCGGCCGGGTGCAGCACGGAATCCAATCCGGCATAGGTATTGGAATTGAACCAAGTCGAAATCGGATCGCTCATCAATAGCGCGACGCGGAACGATTGACCGGTTTTCAGTGCGGCCGCTGAGCGGGAGATGCGGTAGTCAAGTTTTTCCGCTGCTGCCATCACTTTGCTGCGAGTCTCCGGCAGCACCAGATTCGGTTTGGCGAATGTGCGAGAGACGGTCGAAATCGATACTCCCGCTTCGGCGGCCACGGCTTGGATGCTCGCTTTCATAGAGAATCCTCCACTGACGAACGACATTGCTGTCATGGCAACTGCTAGAGACACGTTAACATAAGTGTTTGCAACGGTTGACGTGCGTGTTCTGCGGATATGAAGAAAAGGGGTGCCGACGAAAATTCCGACAGCACCCCTCATGCGATGAAGTTAATCAGCCTTTGACAGCGCCGGCCATCACGCCCTTGATGATGTACTTCTGGCAGCACAGGTAGAATATGATGATCGGCACAATCGCCACCACCAAGCAGGCCATCATGGCGCCCATGTCCACTGATCCATAACCACCCTTGAGGTACTGAATCGCAATCGACATCGTCTTGAAACGGCGCATGTCCAACGTCAGGTACGGCAGCAGGAAGTCATTCCAGATCCACATCGTCTGCAGGATCGCCACTGAAATCAGGCTCGGGCGCATGATAGGCAGTACGATTTGGAAGAAGATTCTCGGTACCGACGCGCCGTCGATCATCGCAGACTCCTCGAGTTCGGACGGGATGCCCTTGACCACGCCAGTGAAGATGAACACGGCTAAGCCCGCACCGAAGCCTAGATACACAATCCACAGGCCCCATGGGGTGTTCAGGCCCATCATGTCGGCGAGCTTGGAAAGCGTGAACATGACCATCTGGAACGGAACAATCATGTTAAACAGGAACAGTGTGTACAGCAGGCGCGCAGCCCAGTTGTTCGTACGTACAATCCACCAAGCGCACATCGACGTGCACACGATGATCAGCAGGACCGCGCCGACCGTGATGACTACGGTCCAGCCAAAACTGCTGATTAGGTTCGTGCGCTCGATGCCTCTGATGTAGTTCTCCAGTCCCACGAAGGCCTTGCCGGTGGGCAGGGAGAATGCGTTGCGCGAGATGTAAGCCTTCTGCTTGAAGCTATTGATCAGCACCAGCACGATTGGATAGACCCATGCCAGTGAGACGATGGAAAGGAAAACCGTCCAGAATACAGGATGCTTGACCTTGTCGCTCATGCTTGGACCTCCTTGCTGGTGGTGAGCTTGTTCTGGATGAGGGCAATCACGGCCACGATGATGAAGAACACCACGGCCTTGGCCTGGCCCACGCCCTCGAAGCCGGCGCGTCCGTAGAACGTGCGGTAGATGTTCAGAGCCAAGAGCTCGGAGCTATTCGACGGGGCGCCATTGGTCAGGGCGAGGTTCTGGTCGAACATCTTGAAGCCGTTGGTCACCGTCAAGAATGTGCACACTGTGATTGACGGCATCATCAATGGAATCGTCACGTTGAACAGCGTCTGGCGGGAGTTCGCGCCGTCAACCGCGGCAGCCTCGATCACATCGCCGGGCAGGCCCTGCAGACCCGCGATGTAGATGATCATCATGTAACCGATTTGCTGCCAGCAGGTCAGCAGAACCATGCCCCAGAAGCCGTACACGCCCGAGAATGTGATCGAACGACCCCAGTGCGCCAGTACGCCGTTGAGCAGCAGTAGCCAGATATAGCCCAAGATGATGCCGCCGATTAGGTTCGGCATGAAGAACACCGAACGGAACAGCGTGGAGCCCTTGATGGCCTTGGTCAGCATGTACGCAATGGCGAACGCGACTACGTTGATCACCACGGTTGTCACAATCGTGAACAGGATCGTGTACACCAGCGCGTGCAGGAACTCCGGATCCGTGATTGTGTTTTGGTAGTTCGACACGCCCACGAACGTGGCGTCAGTGACCGTGCTGAACTTGCAGAACGACAGGTACACGCCCATGGCGAACGGCACCAGGAAACCAATGACGAAAGCCGCGAACGTGGGTAGCGCAAACAGCGCCCACCACCTGCGAATTGCCTTGCCGGACATCGTAATCATTTCATGCCCACTTTCTCCTCCTTGGGTACACCCGGGGAACACCCCTCGAGTGATTCAACGACACTCAGTTCGACCGTGACCGCAACGTCGGGTTCGAACCGGTTCGATAATACCCTACTTCACAGATAAATAAAAGTCAAACATTGTCATGATTGATAACGTCCGAATTCCTGCGCACTTTCGGTTTTGTTCTTCGTTGAGATGTTGAAGCGGGCATGGCCCGCGTCCTGTGTACGATTTTCAGTCGCCAAACAAAGAATCGCAATTGGAAAGCAGGACGCGCAGCCATGCCCGACAGCAACATCATACAGATCGACCAGAACCTGTTCGAGACCAAACTCGACCGGCTGGTCACCGAGAAGATGACCCAGATCCTCAACGCCATGCTCGACGCCGAGGCCGACGAGATCACCGGGGCCGCCAGATACGAACGCAAGGAGGGGCGCAAGGCGTACAGGGCCGGCCACTACGAACGCACGCTCACGGCAAAGGCGGGCAGGCTCGAGCTCAGGGTGCCGAAACTCAAGGGCGCGGTCTTCGAATCCGCGGTCATCGAACGCTACCGCAGGCGGGAGTCCAGCGTCGAGGAGGCGTTGATGGAGATGTACCTGGCGGGAGTGAGCACCCGTCAGGTCGACGACATCAGCAAACTGCTGTGGGGTGACAGGATGCCATCCCAGACCCTTTCCGACAAGCTCAAGCGCGTGTATGACGACATCGACCGATGGCGCACCCGGCCATTGGAATCCGAATACCCGTACGTGTTCATGGACGGCGTGTGGCACAAGCGCTCCTGGGGCGGAAGCGTGGAGAACGTCAGCGTCCTCGTCGCCATCGGCGTCAACGCGGAGGGCCACCGCGAGGTCATCGGCGTGACGGAGGGCATGAGGGAGGACGCTGCCAGCTGGGAGCAGTTCATACGAAGCATGATCGAACGCGGTTTGAAGGGCGTGCGCCTCGTGGTCGGCGACCGGTGCGCGGGACTCGTCTCCACGGTGAACTCGATGCTTCCCCGGGCGAAGTACCAGCGGTGCATGGTGCACTTCATGCGCAACGTGCTCTCGAAGGTGCCGCCCAACCACCGGGATTGGGCGTCCGCGGCCCTGAAGGCGATATTCGCCATGGAGTCCCGCGAATCCGCCCTCGCCAAGGCCGGGACGGTCGCCGCGGAGATGGAGTCCAGGAAGCTCAAGGCGGCGGCCGGCTGCCTGCGCGAGGGCATCGGGGAGACGACCGCCTACCTTTTGCCGGAATTCCCGACGGAGCACCGCAGGAGGATCCGCACGAACAACATGATCGAACGGCTGAACCGGGAGATCCGGCGTCGCACGCGCGTCGTCGGCAGTTTCCCGGACGGCAACAGCGCGTTGATGCTCATCTGCGCCAGAACCAGGTACGTCACCGCGAACGAATGGAGCACGCGCCGCTACCTCGACATGTCCCGGCTCGATGACAACCTGCAGGAAGCGAACTGATCATCGTCCCATGGACGGGCACGACCCTAAGTGCGCAAACCTTCGGGCACTACCGAGATAGTGCTGCTTTCTGCCGATGCCCCTATTATGCATCACTTTCATCTTTTTTGCAAACGATGGCAGTATTTTGTTGATTTATCACGTTGCAATACCAGGCAATCCGCTATTTGCCGCCATTTTTAGGCATAAAATTAGGCGACACACTATGCAAGCGTTTGCTAAAAAAGTTGTACATCAAACGATTGACTGTAGCAAAAAGCCGCATCCCCTGAGAGACAAGGGATGCGGCTTGAGGTGAGCTACTTATGGATGACGTCAGCGCGGCCAACGTTCCTCGGCGCTAGGTAGTTGCGGAAATGGAGCGTGTGGCCCCTTCTGGTACCAGTAGGCAACTGATGCCACATCATCCTGACGTTCGAAGAATCCGCGGTGACCAACACCGATTTGCTGAACGGTCACCTTCAGGTTGGAACGGAAACGAATCGGATCGGGGATGTGCCAACGGTAGAAGCCACGCATCGGGGGGCAATCATCATTGTGATAATCGTTGTGAATCAGCTCGTCGTGTGAAGAGTAATACGGGTATCCGAGATACGGTGTGCAGTAGTTTTGCTCCACGGTCTTGCCATTGACCTGCTTGGCGAAGCTCCAAGAGCCTCCGAAATAGTCCTCGGTGCCGGTGCCGCAGATCGTGGGGTACTCTTCATCGTCATCGATGTAGAATTTGAATTCGCCTTCACCCCACCAGTAGCGCTCAAGCGTGGTCAGTGCCAGGTAGGTACCTACATAATGCCCTTCACCTTTCACGCCATCAAGCACCACATAGTCTCTCCCCTTTTCAGTAAGGCGCTGGCGCCGCCATTGTGCGTGGAAATAGGCAATGTCATCGTCGAACGGCTCGTCATTCACGGTGTAGTCAATCTGGTAGAAAAATGCGCTGATGGCGTTCTTGTGTTGGTTTTCGAGCGTGATGCGTGCGCGTGCGCCGAACGGCATCGAAAAGTACATGTTGAAACCGCGGTTCGGCACTACGGCGACAGGCATGGAATTTACTAGGCACGCACGGCCGAATCCGCAGCAAAAGAAGTCACCAAGCGGACACTCCACACTTGGTTCCTCCTCGTCATCCCAATAGAAGCGCAGCACAAGGTCCCGCAGTACAAAACAATCGGCATCGGTGGTCTTCTCGTCAACGGTTATCCAGATGTGTCGAATGCAGCCGGGGCCGGTGATATCAGCAAGAGTCGCCGTTGCACCGACGGGTATGTTACGTAGGCAAGGGCTGCCTTTGCGACTTGGGCCAAGCTCACTGGCCGCTATGCCGCCTTTGCCCGGTTCGCCGGTCGGGTTTTCCGCGTTGACTGCGCGGCTTGATTCGTGCCGTATCTTGGTCAAGGATTCTAGTGTCATGTTCGTTCCTTTCATGGCGTATGCTGCGTCTGTTTGCGCGATACATTCATATCTGTGCGTATCAGCTTCGGTCACAGACGTTGTTTGTTTTTTGAATATGAGAAAGTCTCCATCGGCGAGCGAGAAAGCCGATGGAGACTTTGGTCATGCCGTTATGGACCAGGTGAAAATGGCGTTATGCGATTCACCGCAGCCCATAGGCGAATCACTTGTGGGTCGGCGGAAGCATGCCGAAGTTGTTTTCATAATCATTCCAGGCGCTGGTCCAATCGTCCAGATATGCCTTCTTCACGCCATTCCAGTCACCGGTGCCCTGAGCGTACTCGAGCAGTGCATTGGCCACGCCGTCAGCCCATGCCTGTCCCGGAATATAGGCGCCATGAATTGGAGTGAGGCCACCGGACTCAAGCTTGAGCGCGGACTTGGTCAGCGGGTTGTCAGGCTGGAAATCCTCGGAGTCAAAGGTGGTGAACGGAACGGCGAAGCCCATATCCTTGGAGAGAATCTTCTTGGCATCCTCGTCGGAGACCATCCACTTGATGAAATCCTCAGTGGCCTTCTTGTCCTTGTCGGAAGCGTTCTTGTTCACAGACCAGGAGATGTCATAGATGGAGTTCGCGGCGTACTTGCTCTCATTCGGGAAACCCATGTAGTACGGCAGCATGGCCAAGTCTTCATCGGCAACTTCGTTGCCTTTGATCTGGCTATAGGCCCATACACCATTCGGGTAGAAAGCGACCTTGCCGGCGGAGAACTCGGCGGTGGAGTCCTCATAATTCACCGAGCCAAGCATGGTGTTTTCGGTTGGGTTGTCCTTCATCTCGAGATCCCACAGATTCTTGTAGTTATCGAGATAGGTGCCCTTGAGTTCCTTCTCGAAGTCCACGCCCTCGTCAATGTACTCGTAGGCGACTGGCACCTGAGTCATATGCGAAGCATATCGGTAGTAGTTGGATGAGTCCAGACCCGGCGTGGAGAACGCGCCGTCGATGCCCAAATCATCCTTATGCTGTTGCATGCTGTCGGCGACCTTCTTCAAAGTGTTGTAGTCCTTGATGTCGTCGAAGGACTTGATGACGGCGTAGTCCTTTTTGGCATACTCGTTGATGAGCTTCTTGTTGACGATGATACCGAACCATTCGGCGGCATATGGCAGGCCGTACACGTTGTCGCCGTCCTTGTGGGCCATCTGCTTGCCCTGATCGTTGAGAAGCTTGTAAGCCTCAGTATCCTGCAAAGGTTCGAGGTAGTCCTTATATTTGGCATACTGATCGAAGCCGCCGATACCGAACATGGTCGGGGCGTTGTTCTTAGCGAGTTCGGACGACAGAGTGGACTCGTAGCTGCCGGAGGTGGCGCTCTGAATATCCACTTTCACGCCGGTTTGCTTGGTGTACATTTCGGCGAGTTCGTTCCACTGATTGACAACTTCCGGCTTGTTGTTCAGGAAATAGACCTGTCCTTTGTCGTCCGCGGTGTTGGAACCGCAGGCGCCGACGCCCGTCAACATGGCCAACGCGCCGACAGCGGCGATGCCTTTCGTGAGATTCTTCATGGGGTTTCCTTTCCTCCTTGCGACCTTCCTTCGTCGGAAATCACTTGTCAAGGTCATATGCGGGACCTCTCTTGCCTGATGCAATCTGACCGTGGCCTGATTCTTGCAGACGGTCATCGTCTGTGTCGAACCGGTCCGAGATTGATTGTATCGAACCGGTTCGCTACTGTCAAAGTCGGAGGGTTTATGCGTGTTGGCGTATTTTTTTGTTGCCGTATTGCGACATGTGTCGAGACTTTGCCGATACAAGTAGACGCTCTTTTTGGGAGCAATAGTGGCTTCGGACATGCCCAATAGTAGATGGCCATTATCCTCTGCGTGCGACTGCAGCAACATCGGGCGTGATAGCGGAAGATGGAAGGAGGGTTGCGTCATGGGGACGATATGACTGAAAATGATGGGCAGGATCGCCTATTCGGGCCGAATCCGAGTGGGCTGGATGAATCGCCTCACGGCATGATGGTGCTGGTGATTGTCGGCATGATCGTCGGCCTGTTGTCCGGCATGTTCGGCATCGGCGGCGGTACGGTGATCGTGCCCGTACTGGTGTGGCTCGGACTGTCGCAACGCCATGCGGCGGCGACCTCCATGCTGGCGATCGTACCGACGTCGATTTCCGGTGTGATTTCCTATGCGCACAATGGCAACGTCGACTGGGTCGCGGCCGCGCTGCTGAGCAACGCGCAATCCTGCTACGCCCGTGCCGAACTGGAAATGACGGGACTTGCCGGCGTGCTTGACGATGTGATCATCTCCAGCGAGGAGAAGATCCGCAAGCCCGCGCGCGACTTGTACATGCTGGCGCTCGACCGCGAATTCGTGACCGCCAAGCATGCGCTGATGGTGGGCAATGACGAGCAGAACGATATTGTTGGCGCTCGCACCGCGGGCATTGACGGCGTGTATTTCCGCACGGAGATTTCGCCGGCAGATGATCCGGAAACGTCGAGCTATGCGGTGCGTTCGTTTACCGGCGCCGATTATGAGGGATTGCTGGATTACGTGCTGAACGCATAAGCCTGCGTGGTGCATGGGTTTTGACAACGTTTGCAGTATAATAAAAAACAGATTGAAAGGGCGTTGTCGCTCCAAATACCCTCGTACTTGCCATTTTTGATTCACGGTACTAGTGCAGGGGTATTTGCATATGCAGCCCGCTGCTGTCTGTTGTCGCCGTCTGCGCGAATCCCGTTCCGCGTCTGCATCACCCCGGAATCGCTCCCAAATCCGACTTGTGCAGACGGAGGACTTGAATTGTGTGAACGTAAGGAAGTCTTGGAATGGCGTTACTTTCCGAGCATCCAGTCGATTGCGTTGGCAACGGTCACGCCGTCGCTTTTGCCGAGTCCGAAACGATCTAGCGTCAGCACCATTCTTTTCGCAGACAAATCGCGTGCATTCAGCAGTGGTGACAGTTCGCGCTCGCGAGTGTGCTCGTCCAATATGCTGGCGCTCACCTGGATATACAGTTTCTCTTCCGTAAGATCTGCATGTTTCCGAGTCGCAACAAAATCAATTTCAGCTTTACCGATTTTCCCGACGCGAATCTGATATCCGCGAATCTTAAGCTCATTATGTACGGCATTTTTCAGAAGAAATCCGAAATCTTCTATGGAATATCCGAGCAGCATATTGCGAATTCCTAAATCTGCTGGATAATACTTAGCTAATCCTTGTAAATATGCGCCACCTTTAACGTTAATTCGTTGCGCATTGTAGAAAAGAAAAGCATTGAGAAGTCCACTAATATATCGTTCGATGGTCTCATTTGAAGCTGGTCGATGCGCGCTTCTCAATCGATTTTCTATCTTCGAAGTTGAGACTGGAGATCCTGCGGTATCTGCCAAATATCGTGCGACATCGTTGAAAACTAGTGGATTTCTTACTTGCAGAAATTGCGAAATATCTCGCACCAAAATAGTGTCGTAAATTCCGGAAAGCACGGTGTATGCCAGGTTTTGATCGGTGCCTTGATTCACGACCGGCGGCAATCCTCCATATCTTGTGTACCTTTCGAAAGCCGCGTTCTCGTCGGTCAGATCGGCGTACGCCATGAATTCCGCGAAAGAAAGCGGAAATACATTGATCTCCATGTATCTGCCGGAAAGCAGCGTTGCCAGCTGGCTGGAAAGCAGGTAGGCGTTCGATCCAGTGATGGTGATGTCCACGTCGGCATCCGTGTGGAGCGCGTTCACGGCTCGCTCCCACTTGTCCACCAGTTGCACCTCGTCGAGCAGCAGATAATAGTGGTCGTCTTGCTGCATACGGTCGGCGATCGCGTTGTGCAGGTCTTCGAAGGTGAATGACGAGTATTGGAACGATTCCAGGTTCATCATGATGATGTGGTCTTCGGCGATGCCCTGCTGCAGAAGATGCTGTCGGAAGAGTGTGAGTAGTGATGATTTTCCGCAGCGGCGCATGCCCGTGATGACTTTGATGAGGCTGTTGTCTTGCGCCGCGACGAGTTTGCTGAGGTACTGCGGCCTGGGTTTAAGTTTCATGATGTTCAACTTTTGCTAGTGTATCCGGAAAAGTATGTATTCTAATGCGACTTTCACTAGTATACCTTTAAAAGTGTGCTCTGAGATACGACTTTTACTAGTATGACCGGAAAAGTGTGTGCCATAATATGACTTTTGCCGGTATGGCTGGAAAAGTACGGCCGTACGGTTGTGGGCTGGGGGGGTAGGGTGAACTCGCGCAGGCTGCTCATGCGCGGGCATCGCATACCGAATCCGAAGCAATGTGCGCGTGCAAACGGGTGCATGTAACGTTGGGCAAATCTTGGCATGGGAGGGGGCTTTTTCTCTTCTTGCTTTCTCGCAATGTGCCGGGTTTGCGGTGCTGAAATGTGCGGGAATGTACTATCGCAACTATCGCAAGAAGGAAGAAGTGCGATGGTAGGGGAGAGATGAAGAAATCGGATATTTCCAATATTTCGAATGCTGAAAGTGTTGAACGCGCTGAAGATAGCGGGCAGATGAATGCGCAACCGAGCGGGCAGGTGAGTGAGCGGTTCAGCAAGAAAGCGAATCGGCTATTTGGTGCAGATCCTGTGGGGCTCGACGAATCTGCGCGAGGCATTGTAGTGCTGGTGATCGTCGGCGTGGCAGTGGGGCTATTATCCGGCATGTTCGGCATTGGTGGCGGCACGGTGATTGTGCCCGCGCTGGTATGGCTCGGACTGACGCAACGTAATGCGGCAGCGACGTCAATGCTTGCGATCGTACCAACCTCGATTTCCGGCGTCATTTCTTACGCGACTTGTGGCAACGTGGACTGGCTCGCCGCGCTGCTGCTGTTTTGCGGCATGTTTGTAGGCGGGCAGATTGGCAGTTGGCTGCTTTCGCGATTGCCGGAACTCGTATTGCGATGGATTTTCGTAGTGTTCCTCGTGTTTGTGGTGTTCAATCAGATTAGTTTTGTGCCGTCGCGAGATCAGCACATTGCGATGAGTGCGCTGACCGGAGTTTGCCTGGTGCTGCTGGGCGTGGTGATTGGCATCTTGGCGGGACTGCTGGGAATTGGAGGCGGGGCGCTCGCTGTGCCCGCACTATCGATGCTGTTCGGCGCTTCCGATCTGATTGCGCGAGGCACGTCGCTGCTGGCCATGTTTCCGAACTCGATTACCACAAGCGTGGCAAACCTGAAACGAAGGCTGGTGCATGTAAAGGCCGCGCTGATTATTGGCTTGGTGGCTGCCGTTACCGCGCCATTTGGTACGTGGATAGCGGGCGCAGTCTCGCCCCGCGTCGGCTCGATTCTGTTCGCCTGCTACCTGTGCGTGCTGCTGGTGCGGTCCATGTTTGTGGCCGTGAAAGCCACCCGCTCCGCTCATACCGGCCAAGTCTCCGCCTGACTTGCCGCACCTCCGCCTGACTTGCCGCACCTCCGCCTGACTTGCCGCACCTCCGCCTGACCGTTTGCACATCATGCAGCAAAAGCACGAGTCATGATTCAGCCTTGAGGGGATATTGGGGATGACGGTTGACGGAAAGAGGGTTTGAGATAAGTATTCACTTTGTGAAGACGAGAGTTCACGTTTCGTTCGTCTAAAACGTCTCGGAAGTTGGTTTACGAAACCTAGCGTGGAGATTGCAATACAGCGCAGACTGAAGAAAGGAGAAACATGGGCAAGCACAAAGCTTTGAAGGGCGCAATCGCAGCGGTCTCATCCGTAGCGACGCTCGGCGCATTGCAGCCATCGGCAACGGCAACGCCAAGACGAAGTCAGGCTCGCCGATGGCAAGTATGTGGCCGAATCCACCGGATTCAACGGCGATGCAGTGCTTTCCTACGAGCTCAAGGACAAGTCCGGCAACGTGGTCTCCGCTTCCGACAGCTCCACTCCGGTCTCCGGCGTGCGTGTCAAGACCGCCAAGATCAGCCGCTGAAAATCTGAAGTGATCTGAAGATCGCAGATTGGATCCGGATCGCACACATCACAGTGTGGTCCGGATTTTTATCTGCGTTTTTCGATTGCTTTCGATGACGATCGAACCTTGAAATCGTGTCCTGAGATTGCGCTTAAGATTGCACCCGGCAAAAAGTTGAGTGAAGAGAGCTCAACTTTTTTGTAGATTTGGGAATAATCGCTTGCGATTCAAAGTTGAGTGGTGTAGGCTCAAGTTTTGGAAAGTCCGGGAGGCGGCAAACCGAAACTCGGGCGAAAGAACGAATAGAACAGAAAACGCATAGCGAACCTATCTACAAAGGAGACAAGTTATGGGACGCGCAGTTGGCATCGATCTGGGTACTACTAATTCCTGCATCGCAACTCTTGAAGGTGGCCAGCCCACCGTTATCGTGAACGCTGAAGGCGCTCGCACCACGCCGTCCGTCGTGGCATTCAGCAAGTCCGGCGAGATTCTCGTCGGCGAAGTCGCCAAGCGTCAGGCCGTGACCAACGTCGACCGCACCATCAGCTCCGTCAAGCGCCACATGGGCACCGACTGGACCGTTGAAATCGACGGCAAGAAGTGGACTCCGCAGGAGATCTCCGCACAGGTGCTGATGAAGCTGAAGCGCGACGCCGAAGCCTACCTCGGCGAACCGGTCACCGACGCCGTGATCACCTGCCCGGCATACTTCAACGACGCTCAGCGTCAGGCCACCAAGGACGCCGGCACCATCGCAGGCCTGAACGTGCTGCGTATCATCAACGAGCCGACCGCGGCCGCACTGGCCTACGGCCTCGAAAAGGGCAAGGAAGACGAAACCATCCTGGTCTTCGACCTCGGTGGCGGCACCTTCGATGTGTCCCTGCTGGAGATCGGCAAGGACGACGACGGCTTCTCCACCATTCAGGTGCAGGCCACCAACGGCGACAACCACCTGGGCGGCGACGATTGGGATCAGAAGATCATCGACTGGCTCGTCGGCGAAGTCAAGAACAAGTATGGCATCGACCTGAGCAAGGACAAGATCGCCCTGCAGCGCCTGAAGGAAGCCGCAGAGCAGGCCAAGAAGGAGCTGAGCTCCTCTTCGAGCACCTCCATCTCCATGCAGTATCTGGCCATGACCCCTGACGGCACTCCGGTGCACCTGGACGAAACCCTGACCCGTGCCCACTTCGAGAGCATGACCTCCGACCTGCTGGGCCGCTGCCGCACCCCGTTCAACAACGTGCTGCACGACGCTGGCATCGGTGTTTCCGACATCGACCATGTGGTGCTCGTCGGCGGTTCCACTCGTATGCCGGCCGTCAAGGAGCTCGTCAAGGAGCTTACCGGCGGTAAGGAAGCCAACCAGTCCGTGAACCCGGATGAAGTCGTGGCCGTCGGCGCAGCCGTGCAGTCCGGCGTCATCAAGGGCGACCGCAAGGACGTGCTGCTCATCGACGTGACCCCGCTGTCCCTCGGCATCGAGACCAAGGGTGGCATCATGACCAAGCTCATCGACCGCAACACCGCCATTCCGACCAAGCGTTCCGAGGTCTTCTCCACCGCTGAAGACAACCAGCCGTCCGTGCTCATCCAGGTCTATCAGGGCGAGCGTGAGTTCGCTCGCGACAACAAGCCGCTGGGCACCTTCGAGCTGACCGGCATCGCTCCGGCTCCGCGTGGCGTTCCGCAGATCGAGGTCACCTTCGATATCGACGCCAACGGCATTGTGCACGTGTCCGCCAAGGACAAGGGCACCGGCAAGGAACAGTCCATGACCATCACCGGCGGTTCCGGCCTGGGCAAGGACGAAATCGACCGCATGGTCAAGGAAGCCGAAGCTCACGAAGCCGAAGACAAGAAGCGCAAGGAAGACGCCGAAACCCGCAACCAGGCCGAATCCTTCGCCTATCAGACCGAGAAGCTCGTCAACGACAATAAAGACAAGCTCTCCGACGATGTGGCCAAGGAAGTCACCGATAAGGTCAACGAGCTCAAGGAAGCCCTGAAGGGTGAGGACATTGAGAAGATCAAGTCCGCCCAGAGCGAGCTGATGACCTCCGCCCAGAAGATCGGCCAGGCCCTCTACGCACAGCAGGGTGCCGCCGACGCCGCCGGTGCGGCCGGCGCTGCTGGCGCAGGCGCTGCCGGCTCCGCTTCCAACGGCTCCGACGACGACGTGGTTGACGCCGAAGTCGTGGACGACGACAAGGACAACAAGTAATCATGTCCGATTTCAACAAGGACGAGTACCTGAACGACCTGCCCGACATGGATGACCTGTCCGGGCAGGCCGCCCCGGCCGCCGCTTCCGCT
>CDYU01051333.1_pt1 | contig 42524 bp, 47 predicted proteins | sample 480701 | NCBI WGS metagenome assembly CDYU01 (sample SAMEA3182105, study PRJEB8094) | gut metagenome | biome: human; feature: gut; material: Stool; isolation source: human stools | place: Canada | collected 2013-02-26 | reverse complement strand
CTTCAAAACCGGTATCAACGCCCCTTGAGGGAGCGATGATATAATATCCTCATACGGACAGAGAATTTCCTGCTTCTATCTTTGTAGCCAAGTCTACTGCGCACAGACTGGAACCTCTGCCCTGCGGGATGTCACTTATGAGCCGGATGTCGAAGCGATGGATCGCTTTCTTCTAATCTCGCAACAGGTTGTGACCTTCAGCAGCACGAGGAATGTCCGTAATTTGAACACGAGAGGAGCCTATACTATGTACATCGTTGGCATCGACATCGCCAAGAGGAAGCACGAGGCAGCGGTGATCGACGGCGAGGGCACCGTCATCATCAAGCCGTTTTCCTTCACCAACAACTGCTCCGGGTACAATCGGCTGCTGGCCATGCTCACCAAGGCCAAACTGCCGCTTGACGAGGTTTCCTTTGCAATGGAGGCCACCGGACACTACTGGCTCGCTCTTTTTACCAGACTTCAGAAGGAGGGCTTCCGTGTTCAGGTCATCAACCCGGTGCAGACCAACTCCATCCGCAGCTTCTACATCCGTCAGGCCAAAACAGATCCGCGGGACGCCCTGCTGATCGCGGAGGTGATCCGTTTTGGACACTTCTCCGAGTCTACCCTGCATCCCGAAAACATTTATGAGCTGCGGGAGCTGTGCCGTGGACGGCACGCCATCGTTTCCATGCAGGCAGATGTTAAGCGAAAGGTCGTTGCCCTGCTGGATCAGGTCTTTCCTGAATACGAAACAGCTTTTACCAATATGTTTGGCGACACCTCCATGGCAATTTTGCAAACCTGTCCTACGCCAAAGGAATTATCTGAAATGCGTCTTGAGGAGCTTTGCCATCTCATCGAAGTCTCCAGCCACAAGCGCTTCCGCATGGCAAAAGCCCGGGAGCTTCAGGAGCTTGCGCGCGGTTCCTTTGGTTTCGCCATGGCCGGTGACGTTTTCAGCACGATGATCCGGCTCTACGCAAAGCACCTCGATTTCTTAAAACAACAGGTCAGGGAAATGGATCGCAAGATCGCCGAGATCATGGACACCCTGGATACGCCAATCACCACCATCACCGGTATTGGCCCGACCCTTGGCGCGTACATCCTCAGCGAGATCGGAGACATCAGCCGTTTTTCCTCCGCGGCAAAGCTTGCCGCCTACGCGGGGATCGATCCAACCATGCGGCAGTCCGGTGAATACAACGGCGTCAGAAACCGTATGTCCAAACGAGGGTCGCCGTATTTGCGGCACGCTATTTGGCTGGCGGCTTCATCGGCGGTGCTCCACGATCCGGCGCTGAAGCTTTATTTCCAGAAAAAACGGGATGAAGGGAAGCCCTACATGGCGTCCGTGGGCCACGCCTGCAGGAAGATGGTCTCCATCATTTACGCCGTTATGAGAGACAACAAGGCCTACACGCCCTGCATCCCAAATGAGATTTCGGCTTGACAAATTATAGCCGGTCTGTGCTAAAATCGAACGGCCTTCGCCACTCGAAAAACCCTCCTGTAAGGTTCAGCTTTTCGTCCAATAGCGTTCCCGCAAATATCGCCAAAAAGTTACCGCCACAATGCTGTTCCAAACCGCTTCTCATCCCGTTTTTCAACTTCTCGCACAAATGGTCCACGTTTGCCTTCACCCCCGAAAGCGGGTACACAATCAGCTTTCGGAGAAGAATCGCACACAGCGGCTCACACGGCGAAACAGGGGCCTTCCCTCCCTCGACCACAGTGCGGCTTTGTGCCGCCAGCGAAATACCTTATATTCCGCCACGCTTTTATATACATACATTTCCCGGTTCTCTGTGAACCCTCAACACCAGCAGAAGAGAAAAATCTGGCAAAGCTGCTGCCATAAATTTTATCCCCCAACTGTTTTTCATCCTGTTTTTCAACTTCTCGCACAAATGGCCCACGTTCGCTCTCACGGGCGAAAGTGGGTACACCCTCGCTTTTGCTCAGAGGATCGCACACAAGGGCACACACGGCGAAACAGGGGGCGTTTCAGATGGGGGTGGTATCACTACCCTCGGAGCGTTCCACACGTTTCGGAAACCCTGCGTGGCCGGGTATCAGAACGGCGTACTTTGCTGCTTTGGGAACTTGGCCAGGTGCGTTCTCGGAGAACGCAGAAAGCCTCCGGGACAGCGATGCGCTTATGCGCGTCGCTGTCCCGAGGCGTCGCGGCCCCGCTGGGCTGCGTGATCTTTTTTCGTTTCTGTCGAAATTGCGGTTTGTACATCCTGCGCACAGACATGGTAGTGGGAGCACATTCAAGTGTGCTGTATATCGACAACCACTTGGTACATAAGTATAAAACTTGTTACCTCTGTGTTTGCGGATTCTTTCAACAGAACCAAAATGCAAGAATTCAAAAATTTAACTTGGTTAATCTCTAAAGAAGAGTTACAATTGAGTAAAAGAAAATGAACATGAGGGGTTTGTAAATCGTGCTTGAATATGTCTTTGACAAAACGATATATTTTCTTGAAAACATGCCGAAGAGTGTAAGAAAGAAAAAAGGGCAATTTTTTACTTCGGTTGAAACAGCAACGTATATGGCAAAAATGTTTGATTTAACTGGTTTGCCAACGCTTGTTAATATTCTGGATCCTGGATGTGGAACTGGTATCCTCTCTGCTGCATTGATTGATCGTCTACAACAGGAAACTAATATTAAAGAAGCCTTTTTAACGTGTTACGAAACAGATATTGATATCATACCAATTTTGCGCTCTAATTTAAACTATATAAAGGAAAGCGCCAGTATCAGCTTTGATTTTGAAATAATATGTGATGACTATATTCTTTCGCAGAGTGATTATTTTTCGGGGGCATTACATGCGGAACCACATCCGAAAAAATACGATTTAGTAATTGCTAACCCTCCGTATTTGAAGATAATGCGAAATGATCCAGCAGCGATAGCTATGCCAGAAGTTGTACATGGCGCTCCAAATCTTTATTTTCTATTTGCGGCGATGTCACTATTCAATCTGAAAAAGGGGCGCGAGATGGTATACATCATTCCACGCAGTTGGACTTCTGGAGCATATTTCAGAGCATTCCGAAACTACTTTTTACAGGAGGGGAAAATTCAGCAAATTCATCTCTTTATAAGTAGAGATAAAGTGTTTACTGCGGAGCAAGTACTCCAAGAAACAATTATCATCAAAATGAAAAAGACCAAAACTGCTCCAGATAATGTGATTATTACCTCCAGTCAATCAAACCGAGACTTTAATGACGTTTCTTTGTTAAAGGTACCATATAATTCTGTAGTAACTGGCGAAGAGTTATATGTATTCTTGCCAATATCTTCCGAAGAAGTTGCTGCCGTAAATAAAATCAATACATTTTCCTCAACTTTCCCGGACATTGGCTTGAGAATGAAGACCGGCATTGTTGTTGATTTTCGGCAATGGGAAGACTTACGTTCAGAACCGGGAGACCACACTGTTCCTCTCTTTTATAGCCAACATATTCGTGACGGAAGAGTAGGCCATCAACCCTCTGGCAAAAATTGTGATTGGATTGTCGATACTAAGCCAGGATTGATTCAAAGAAACAAAAGCTATGTATTTTGCAAAAGGTTTACTGCCAAAGAGGAACGAAGAAGGCTTCAATGCGGGATTTATCTTGCTGAAGATTTCCCTCAATACCACTCAATAAGCACGCAGAATAAAATTAATTATATAGACAGCACCATTGGAGAAGACTTGTCCAAAGAAGTGGTATATGGTGTTTATGCGTTGTTAAACTCTACGCTCTTTGATACATACTATCGTGTTCTCAATGGTAGCACGCAAGTAAACTCTACAGAAATAAATACCATTCCTGTTCCTCCACTGTGTGTAATCGCTGATATCGGAAAACGCTTAATGCAAAAAAGAAGTCTTTCTACTGCAACGTGCGATGAACTATTAAACGAAGTATACGCATAAATTGGAGGCCCCAGAATCCGACGACGGTTCTGGGGCCTTTGGTTAGCATACCTTGAAATATTTATTAGGGCACTCTCTAATCCAGATGTATGTTCCTGGTGCTAAATTATTTTCACTCTGCTGCCGAGACGCGAGACATTTCCAGGTTTCATATGTAGTAGTTGTTCCTCCATAGATTTTTCCGGAGTTATTACATATTGTTTGTAAACCCTCCACTTTGTGGAGATCCGCTTCACCATCTGATGTTACTGCTTCAATGAACCACAGTTTTTCTTCTGCATGGTTATAGAGTATCGCATCCGGCCACATATCATCTATTGTACCAAATACAATCCCATATTGATCAAGTGTGGCTCGCTCTTCTTCAGTCACCCGGTCTCCATCGGCAAAATCTGTAAACAACGGAATATATCCGGGCAAGAATGCTTGGGCATATACATTGATGGAATCTTGAATGAGTCGCTTATGACCGGATATGCCAATGTTCTCTCTTGATGCTCTTTCGAGTTCAGCAAATACCGCTAACCTCTGATCAACATTGCTAATGTATTCTTCCAAGCTTTCAGCAAAATGATCTGTTTCCACACTGGCTAAGAGTCGTTTGAACGCATCTGTAAGCCTATATGCGGAGTTTGGTGACTTTGCCTTTAAATGACCAGATACAAATACACCATCCGAAAAGGTCACTCGCTCAATTGCAGCAATTTCATCAATAAGTGGTTTTACCCAATAGTCACGTCCCTCACGATCAAGCTTGCCACCATGCCGCATCAGTATACCTACATAGCACCCAATCTGAGCGATTGATGCGCCATCTGCGATAGAATAGCCTGTTGCATTAGCGAAGGGAGAAGGAAAATCCGAATTAAGCAAGCACCAAATAACATCGCGCTTATCATTGGAAAATTGGTTGAGTCTACGGAGCACACTTTCGATATCCTCAAGCGTTATGTTCTGGTAAGAAGCATCAAATTCAAACCCCTCCGCAACTAATCGGGAAAAGTAGTCTTCTAATTTTTCTCCTGTATGCTTTTGAATTTCCATGGATTATCCTCCTTTGTATGTTCTGAATACGAAAAAGAGATAATAGCCTGCATGCCTTTTGATTTATAAATGGAACAGTTAAAACTAAATTGCAAAAATCTTACGTGTAGAGATCTGATACAAGTCTCTTTAGCACAGCCCACATGGTAATCACATTTTCATGATTTACCTCTTCCGACATCCGGATTTCCTTGGCTGGATGAACTACATTTCGGTAATCACGAATATAGTGCCCCAAGTGGTATCCATTTTTGTCAAGTATGTTCTCGATATCTGCAATATAAAGTAATTCATTAAGACTCATTTCAGAAACTGGATGACTCGTTTTCCCCTTACTTACTGCACTAACATCATATTTAGAAATGCCTTGCTCCTTTATTTTCAGCATGAGAAGTGCTTCGATGATGCTGCCACACATAATGGTTGCTGTCTTATCTTGCCCGGCCACCACTGCTATGGCGCATTCCCGCAGATCCCGTTGGAGAATATCTCTCATTTCGTTATCATGAATTAAAAAGAGCTTCCGCTGAAACTCGTCGGTATACCCGATGTTCTCCAACGATTCTACAGATATGGCGTCACTAATGGCACAAACTTCTTCTTCCGTTTTCTCATAAATTAAATTCTTTATACGCGTCAAATTATTTTGATGGATTTTATCATTAGGGGCAAGAGTTACTACCCTTTCATAACAATCCAGGGCTTTGTACAGAGCTCCTGCGTGTTCATAGCACACACCTAAATTGTTTATCGCAGAGGAATTATTAGGCTCTCTCTTTACAATCGCTTCATAGATATCCATCGCTCGCGGTTGCTCTTTTTCAGCATAAGCATATGCACATTCAAATGCATGTTCACTTTTAAGAATGTCGGCAAGAGGCAAATATTCAGCAAGCTCCCTATTTAGATCGTATTGTTTGATATCGTGCAATCGTTCAACAAGAGCGCCAAAAACAGAAGGGACAAATTGATTCGGAGTCCATTCGTCATTTTCCAAGTGCTCAATTGTTTTTCTTTCAATTCGGCACACTTCTTCATCGGACATATTTTCTAATGTCTCAGAGAAATAGATTTCACTCTCTTCGGGATTTTGGTACCGTACTAAGAACTCCCAAAGAATGTCGTATGCATCTTCGAATTGTTTGAAATGGCATCGCATGTGATAAACCGCTACTGCAATTTTTTTATCAAAACTCGTTTTCAGGTAGCGTGTTAACGTAGCAGCATCAGATTTTTTGTAGCGATGGATATCATATGATTCAGAGGGCGAGTACAAATAAAGGCAATATAGAACATTTGCCTTTACCTTTCTGGAGCTATCTTGTGCAAATGTAGATAAGATGCTTTTGAAAATAATGGGATATAGTGTTTCAAAGGATATGGAAATCCAAAGCGGTTGTGCCCACTCATCAAGATCAGTAACAGCGTTACTGACAGGTATTCTATCAAAAAACTCGGTTGCATCGAGTACTCTCCCCAATTTCAGATTAGCATAGATTATTCCCAAGTAATGTGAATAAGCAAGGTTGTTGTCTGTATCAGTCCTTATAACCTTTTCCAACAGGCGTTGTGCCTCGCTGTAGTTAGGGGAATCCGAAAACAAACCAGCATAAGCCTTAATTAAATCCAGATAGTTTTGCTCCGATTCACAAAGATTATTCCCATTTTCAAGCTGAACCGCAAAGTGACAAACATCATTCCATTGATTAACAGATACAAGGTAATCAATCACTGCACTTATCAACCGAGCATCGTTAACATTGCGTTCCTTTACAATTTGAATAACGGCATTTTTATTAGGCGCCAACCGAAAATATTCTAATAGTATTCTGGCATCTTGAGGGAATCGAGCAACTCCCTTTTCCAAATAATTGAGCGCAACATTAGAATCTTCTTCAACTTGAGAATACAGTACATACCCATATGGATGGGGATAATTGCTGTTTAAGTTAAATCGCAGATGTCGCTTGGCTTGATAGTCACTCTTTTCAGTGTAATCATGGCGAGTGTTAATGTAACCTAATATGTGGTGTGCCCTGGCGACTACTTTTTCATCCTTTTCATTTAACAGAGGTATTAAGGAATCTACAGCAAGCTGATACTTTTTTTCGTCTACATGTCTAATAATATCGGTAAACACTGCCCCCAACCCCTCTCTATTTTCATAACACATTTTTAAAATAACATACATTCTTTATTTTTACAAGGAATGATAAAACTTTTTTCTTTAGGATATACTAAGATTAAAACCGTTGCCAAACTTGAAAATATTTCTGTACAATGTTGAAAATTGTGAGGCTGACCCACTTTTGACCCAGAACGCGAAAAAAGCGGACAGGCTTGGACGGAAACAATGGAAGATCCGCCGAGCGAACGGTGGTAAAAAGCACAAATCGGAGCCGAAATGACTCCGATTTGTACGTGAGACAACCTACGGACCAGAAGGCCGGGGGTTCGAATCCCTCACGGCGTACCAAAGGTCCTCGAAATCGTCTGATTTCGAGGACTTTTGCTTTTCATAAGTTGCCATTTTCGGATGTCGCTTTTTTCTGACCCAAACGCTGACCCCAACGGGAGCGGGTAGCGGAAACCGTCAGACGGCACGGGAGAGGATGTTCCCCATCGTCTGGGCGGCTTTGAGCTGGGCGTCGGTGGTGACGTGGGCGTAAGTGTCCAGCGTGAAGCCCGCTGAGTAGTGGCCCAGCATACTGCTGACGGTCTTGACGTCCACTCCGTTTTGCAGTGCCATGGTTGCGAAGGTGTGCCCTTACGGTATAATTACGACAAACCGGAAAAGCCCCGTATATCAAGGGTTTTCGGTTATCTGGCAAGGTTTTTCATCCTTTTCCAAACCGAAAAATCGAGCCGCGAAGTAGTTATATCGTAGGGGGTGTTATAGTAACGACAAAAACTAAATACTGTTTGGGCGGGCTGTCAGCCCGTCCAAGAAATCAGGACATTTCCTCTGAAAAGAAGAAATGTCCTTTTTTTGTACCCAAAATCAGATGCCGACAGGAGGAACACGATGACTGAAAAAACAGCGCAGAAAGAACCGGGCAAAAAGCCCGCGCCATCCAAAAAGCCGAAACCGCAGCAGGAAGTAGTTGTTCAGATTTCGCTCTCTGAGCTGCATCCATTCCCGGATCATCCCTTTCAGGTGCGGGAGGATGCGGCCATGCAGGAAACCGCCGAAAGCGTCAAGGAATACGGCGTCCTCGTCCCCGCGCTGGCGCGGCCACGGGAGGACGGCGGCTATGAGCTAATTGCTGGCCACCGCCGCAAACACGCCTGTGAGCTGGCGGGGCTGGCCACCATGCCGGTCATTGTCCGCAACATCGACCGGGACGCTGCCACCATCATCATGGTGGACAGCAACCTCCAGCGGGAGAACATTCTCCCCTCCGAACGCGCCAAAGCCTACAAGATGAAAATGGAGGCCATCAAGCGGCAGGGCGCACGAACGGATCTGACTTCGCCGAAAATTTCGGCGAAGTTCCGCAGTGATGATGAAGTTGGTCAGGATGCCGGTGTGAGCGGAGATACCATCCGCAACTACATCGCCCTGACGCAGTTAGTCCCGGAGCTTCAGCAGATGGTGGACGAAAAGAAAATCGCCCTCAGTCCGGCGTATCAGATCGCGGCGCTGACACCCAAGGAGCAGGGCTTGCTTCTGGAAACCATCGACAGCGAACAGGCCACCCCCTCACTCTCGCAGGCGCAGCGGATGAAAAAGCTCAGTCAAAGCGGTGAGCTGAATGAGGACACCATGCTCTCCATTATGACGGAGCAGAAGAAACCGGAGAAAAACGACATTACCCTCTCCGGTGAAAAGCTCCGCAAATACTTCCCGCGTTCCTATACCCCGTTCCAGATTGAGAACACCATTTTCAAATTACTGGACGCATGGCAGAAAAAGCGCCAGCGCGACCAGAGCCGTTGAGCGGACAAGCAGTTTGTTTGTCCGCTATTTTCATGTCAAAAGGAGGACGCCATGTATATCAACACATTCAAATATACCCCCAAAGATGTGAGCTGCCAGCTCTGTACCGAGTATGTGAAAAAGCTGGGCTGTACCGCCCTGCGCTGCCCGTGGCTGGCCGAGCGCATTGAGGCCGGTGTGGTCGGCTACCGCGAGGCAGTCTTAGAGACATTTCCCCATGAACGCCGCCTGTTCCAGCGCCTGAACCTGCTGATCAAGCATTATCCCGGAAGCCTCTGGAACAACGAGCAGCATGAGCGCCGAATGCAGTATCAGTGCGCCGTGCAGGGCTACCGCCGCCGCAGGGATACCAACGCCTATTATGCGGCCATGTACCTGCTGACCTCCAACGACGACATTTACCGCCGCACGGCAAACTGCTTCTGCAAGGACGGGATTGAGTTCGGCTATGCGGTGTTGAAAAACACCTCGCCGCACAACTACGCACTGTTCATGGCAGCGCGCGACCTCTGCGACAAGACGGAGGCCGTCACGATGGCAGACTTGGCGGAACCGGAGGTCATTGACCCGGAGGCGCTGCGCCTGGTCGTCAACGCCACTCTGATCGCCCGCTACGGGCTTGCCGCCTTTCAGATCAGAGCGCGAGGTGCCGAATATGAGCGCTGATGATTTTGTCGGCGGGCACAGCATCCTTGCGCTGGAGCGCTTTATGGACGAAACCCGCCACATGATTATTTTTGATGTCCTGTCGTGGAAATCCCCTGTGGGTGAAAAGGGCGAACGGCTGAGGTTGTTCCTCTCCGACGTGGGATATGCCAAGGCGCAGGCATCCGAGAGGCGCGGAGAAATCAAAATTCGCAAACACGCCGACGTCATTGAGGGGCATATCCTCCCTGACCGGAAAAAGCGGCGTCACTAAAATGATTGGAGGAATTACCATGAGCAGAGTTACAGAGCTGGAAAAAGCGCTGACCACGCTGTTTCGTAAGGGTACAGAGGTCGGCTACACGGAAACGGAGATTGACGAGTTTCTGGAAAACATCGACTATCACGCCCTGCTGCAAGCCGTTTGGAACAAGGCTGAAACGGTCTATGCCTACCGCGCAGACGGCAAAAATGCGCTGAGTCTGGATTATCGCAGCTCAGAGCTGTTCAAGCAGCGAGCGACGCTTCTCTATGAGGACGTGGGCGACAGCTATATCGGCGCGGTGTTTGCCGCCCGGTCGATGGAGTTGTGGCTGCTGGAGGATATGGGCTTTGCCGTCGTTGCCAAATTCAGCGTGAACGCCGGAGAAGGCGAATACGTCACCGAGTATCGCGTCTACAAGGGCAGCGATTGGGCAGACAGCGAGATTTCTCTGGATTTGGAGGACTTGGTGGCCGAGCTTGCCGCCCTGTGCGATCCCTACTACGAACACGAGCAGCCCATCTATGAGCTGTGATGTGGGAAAGGAGTGGAAACGGAGAGGCTTTCCTATGCGGGAAACCATTCAGAACGCAAACGGCAAGCAGTTTCACGCCGTCAGCCTGTCCGGTGGCAAGGACAGTACCGCCATGCTGCTTTTGATGATCGAACGGGATATGCCCATCGACATGGTGCTGTCAGCGGACACCGGCATGGAGTTCCCGGAAATGTACGAACACCTTGCCAAACTGGACGAGCATCTTTTCCGGGAGCGCGGCATCCATATTACCACGCTGCGGCATCCCAAGGGCTTTGAATACCTGATGTTCGACGAACCCAAGCAGAAGCCCCGCAGTCTGGAAAACCGCGCAAAGCTGGGCATCCCGCCCTACGGCAACGGCTGGCCGGGTATCCGCGTCCGCTGGTGTACCGGGCAGCTCAAAACGCACCTCATCACCAAGGAGGTCAACCGGCTCAAAGGCGAGCTGGGCGCGATCCACTATGTCGGTATCGCCGCCGATGAAACGTGGCGCTGCAAGGACGAGCGGTATCCCCTTGTGGAGTGGGGCATTACGGAGGTGCAGGCGCTCCAAGCCTGCTATGACCGTGGCTTTGACTTCGGCGGGCTGTATGAGATATACCACCGTGCGTCCTGCTGGTGCTGCCCGTTCCAGCGCATCGACGAGCTGCGGAAGCTGCGAAAACACCACCCGGAGCTGTGGGAAAAGCTGATGGAGCTGGATCGCCGTGCGCTGGCGCAGTTCGGCACCGGCCCGCTGGGACAGTTCAAGCAGAACTGGAGCGTGGAGCGGCTGGACGAGCGATTTGCCAAGGAGGACGGTCAAACAGCCTGACCATTCTGCGGAAAGGATTGAAGCAATATGGCTGTATTTCGCGTTGAACGGACGCGGGATTACACGGTGATGTGCAACCATCACCTGAAAGACAGCAATCTTTCCCTAAAAGCCAAGGGGCTGCTCTCCATGATGCTCTCCCTCCCCGACGAGTGGAATTACACCACGCGGGGGCTGGCTGCAATCTGCAAGGAGGGCGTGGACGCCATCGGGAAAACGCTCAAGGAGCTGGAGCTGGCGGGCTACATCATCCGCCGTCAGCTTCGCGGCAAGGACGGGCGCATTTCCGACACGGAGTACACCATCTTCGAGAAGCCCCGAAAGCCCTCTCCACCGGATACGACTTTACCAGATACGGAAAACCCGTATCTGGATAACCCGGATACGGAGGCACCGGATACGGATAATCCCGCGCAATTAAATACTAAGAAATCTAATACTCAAAAATCAAATACTGATCTATCAAGCACTCATTCATTCTTTCTGCCTGCGGCGGACGGAATGACGGACGGATTTGAGGAAAAAGCGGAGATCAGAGAGCAAATCGAATACGACATTCTCTGTCAGCAGTATGATCGGATGCAGCTTGATGAGCTGGTGGAGATTATGCTGGAGGTCGCTATGAACCGCAGCCCCACGGTCAAGATCGGGCGGGATGCGGAGTATCCCACCGGCTTCGTCCAACAGCGCTTTGAAAAGATCACCTCCATGCATATCGAAAAGGTCATGGACGGTATCCGCGAGAACACCACCCGCGTCTGGAACACGAAAGCCTATCTCATGGCGGCGCTGTTCAATTCCGTTTCCACCATCGACAACCACTATGCCATGCTGGTCAATCACGATTTTCACGGCGGCCCATAAAGGCCGCTTTTTTCATGCCCACTTTTGGGAGAAAGGACTTGATACCGATGAAACGCCCCCTTGCCTACATCACCGCTCCGTGGAGCGAGAATGAATTTGAGAACACCGAAAACGCCGCCAAGTATTGCAGGGCGGTCTATGATGCGGGCTTTTCGCCCGTCTGCCCCACGCTGTTTCTGCCGCTGTTCCTGCGTGATGAGATTCCGCAGGAGCACAAGGACTGCATCGACATGGCGCGGGAGTATCTGCGCCGCGCCCATGTGCTGGTGGTCTGCGGCAGCACCGTGGACGAAAGCGTGAAAAACGACATTGCCGTGGCCGAGCGCCTGCGGATCACTGCCACCACGCTGGACGGCATCCTGACCGTCAAGGGACAGGGGCGCAGAAATGAATAAGCATCTTCTGCACCGGCTGGTGGTTCCGCCTTAGTGTCCCGGCGTTCTCCCTGCAAATCGAAGGAAAGGAGCGTGATAAGTCATGCAGGAAGAAGTTGAACAGAGAATCGTATCCCTGATGATCTCCTGCGGAAAGCTGGGTGAACAGGAATTTCGTAAGGCCGTTGCCAAGCTGCTGGAACAGCTAAAAAACGGCCATCAGAAGCATCAGCACAGCAAAGCCAATCCCCACGGAAAAATGACCGTCAAGCAGCTTGCCGCCAAGGATAAGGGATTGCAGAGCATCGAAGTCACCGATCAGAATATCGGCTCATTCAACCGGATCGCCCGGAAGTATGGCATTGACTTCGCTCCATTCAAGGTCAAGGGCGAAAAGCGGTACATGGTGTTCTTCAAAGCACCGGACGCCGACGCCATGACCGCCGCGTTCAAGGAATATACCGCCAAGCAGGTCAGGAAAGCAGAACGCCCCTCGGTGCTGGAAAAGCTGCAACACTTCAAATCGCTCATTCAGGCGGCTGTGGTGGACAGGACAAAGCGGAAGGAGTTGGAACGATGAAGCAAGTCAACGTCAAAAAGCTCATCCTTCCCAACATCCCGTATGTGTTCATCGCACTGCTGGCCACCAAGGTCAGTGAGGCGGTGCGGCTGGCTCCCGGTTCGGACGCTTCCACGAAGCTGCTGAACATTATGACCGGCCTGAACACGGCGTTCCACTCCCTTGTCCCCAGCTTTCATCCCATTGATCTGTGCGTGGGCGCTGCCGCCGCCATCGCCATTCGGCTGGCGGTCTATATCAAGGGCAAAAACGCCAAGAAATTCCGCAAAAATCTGGAGTACGGCAGCGCCCGTTGGGGAACCGCCGAGGACATCAAGCCCTACGTCGATCCCGCGTTTGAGAACAACATCATTCTCACGCAGACGGAGCGGTTGACGATGAACAGCCGCCCCAAAGACCCGAAAACAGCGCGGAACAAAAATGTCCTGATCGTCGGCGGCAGCGGTTCGGGCAAGACCCGCTTTTGGTTGAAGCCCAATCTGCTGCAATGCACCTCAAAAACCTATCCCACCAGCTTCGTCGTCACCGATCCCAAAGGGGACATCGTGGTTTCCTGCGGCCATGCGCTGCAAAAGAACGGGTATCAGATCAAGATTCTCAATTCCCTGAACTTCAAGAAGTCCATGCACTATAACCCGTTCGCCTACATCCGCTCGGAAAAGGACATTTTGAAGCTGGTCACGACGCTGATCGCCAACACCAAGGGCGAGGGCAAAGCCGGTGACGATTTCTGGGTGAAAGCGGAAACGCTGCTCTACACCGCCCTTATCGGGTACATCCACTATGAAGCGCCGGTGGAGGAACAGAATTTCTCTACGCTCATTGAGTTTATCAATGCGATGGAGGTGCGCGAGGACGATGAGGACTTCAAAAATCCGGTGGACTTGATGTTCGACGAGCTGAAAAAGTGCAAGCCAGACCACTTCGCCGTCCGCCAATATGCCAAATTCAAGCTAAGTGCCGGAGATGTATGCTCTAAGTGACTTCTTAATCATGGTTTATGTCATGGTTAGTGAAGCAGTCACTTAGAGCATTTTCATTTCAGGAGGTACAGCCATGAGAAACGAGAAAATCACCCCACTGTACGAACGATTGAGCCGCGATGACGAGTTACAGGGTGAGAGCAATTCCATAAGTCATCAAAAGCAGATGTTAGAGGAGTTTGCCCGTCGGAATAACCTGCCCAATCCCCGGCATTTTACCGATGACGGTGTATCGGGAACCCGTTTTGATCGCCCCGGATTCCTGGCGATGATGGAGGAAGTTGAGGCGGGGCGTGTAGAGGCCATTGTCATCAAGGACATGAGCCGCCTGGGGCGTGACTATCTGAAGGTCGGTCAGGTCATGGAGATTTTACGGCAGCGCGGCGTCCGGCTGATCGCCATTAACGACGGTGTGGACAGCCTGAAAGGCGACGATGATTTTACCCCCTTCCGCAACATTATGAACGAGTTTTACGCCCGCGACACCAGCCGGAAAATCCGCTCCGTGTTCAAGTCCAAAGGTATGAGCGGCAAGCATCTGACCGGCACCGTCATTTATGGCTACCTGTGGGACGAAAAGCGGGAACACTGGCTTGTGGACGAAGAAGCCGCCGAGGTGGTACGCCGTATCTTTTCTCTGACGATGGAGGGCTACGGTCCCTATCAAATCTCCAAGCTGCTGTCCGAAGCAAAGGTTGAAATTCCCGCTGTCCATCTGGCACGCTTTGACGAAGGAGTAAACAGGACGAAGCCAGTCAAAGACCCCTACGGCTGGGGTTCGTCCACCATTGTGAGCATTTTGAAAAAGCGTGAGTATTTAGGTCATACGGTTAATTTCAAGACCCGCAAGCACTTCAAGGACAAGAAAAGCCACTATGTTGACGAAAGCGAATGGACAATTTTCGAGAATACCCATGAGGCCATCATCGACCAGGAAACCTTTGACAATGTGCAGCGCGTCCGGGGAAACGCCAGACGCTACCCGGACGGCTTTGGGGAGGCATATCCCCTGACTGGCCTAATGTACTGCGCCGACTGCGGCGGCAAGATGTATGTTCACCGCACCTATACTTCATGCCCCGCTGCATCTGCCAGTGCCAGCGGGAGGCTGAGGAGCAGCGCAAGGCTGCTGAAGAACGGCAGCGCCGCATGGAGCGCATCAAGCGCCGGAAGGCCCAGGGCCTGCAAGACCGTTATCTGTATGACTACACATTTTCCAATGATAACGGGCAAAACCCATTGATGGACAAGGCTCATGCCTATGTGGAGAACTGGAAAGAGGCATATAAGAGCAATATCGGGCTTTTGCTGTTCGGGGATGTGGGAACCGGCAAGTCTTTTTTCGCCGGATGTATTGCCAATGCCCTGCTTGACCGGGATGTGCCTGTGCTGATGACGAACTTTCCCACCATCCTGAACCGTCTGACGGGAATGTTTTCCGAGGACAGGTCGGAGTTTATTGCCAGCTTTGACGAGTATGACCTGCTTATCATTGACGATCTGGGAGTAGAGCGCAGTACCGAATATGCTATGGAGCAGATGTTTTTCGTCATCGACAGCCGCTACCGCAGCCGCAGGCCCATGATTATCACAACAAACTTGAAACTGTCCGAGCTGAAAAACCCGCCTGATCTGGCCCACGCCCGTATCTATGACCGTATTCTGGAACGGTGTGCGCCGATTCTTTTTGACGGGAAGAATTTCAGGGAAGAAAATGCCGGTGCTACCCGACAGACAGCAAAAGACATTGTAAACAGTAAGCACGACTGATTTTTTATCGGGCGGCACAGACCCGTTCGGAGAAAGGAGCGCCATGAACAAAGAACCCCGTACTATGCAGGTGGCAGACGCCGCTACTGCGTCCAGAGCGCCGGAAAACACGCCAGCGATGGTAAAGAAAATCGGCAAGACAACCTACAAGGTTCATGTCCATTTCAGCAATACCAGCACAGAAACCATGAGCGATAAAATCAAGCGTATGCTCAAAAATGAAATTCAGCAGATGTGACAGACTGATAAACGAAGCCGCCTTGTGTTAAACTGATGATGGTACACGCCAAAACTTTTAGCCAAGGAGGACATGAAAATGCTGTACACAGAAAAAGAGAAAAATGAGATTGAGCGCGTCCGTAAAGTGTTCGAGAAACACATCCAACAAATGACTGCTTATGATTTGGTTTGGTCGGACAAGGTCGGCTATGTGTGGCTGGCAATATCTATCGACCCAGTCTATATTGATACCGGCAACTGGATAGAGTCCGCTGCTGGCCTTTGTTATGAGTGCTTGAATGATATAGCACTGGATGTTTTTGGAATGACCGGAAACGACCATGACTTCGAGGACGCCGATCCGCTGGAACTGGCCGAGATTAAGCGGCGCTGGAAACCCTATATCGGCCAACTGCCGGAATATGCGTACCTTTGCGACGAACTGTTAAGCAGGAGCAAATAACCCATCCGCAAAAGTGTCAGGAGCTAAAATCTGCTTCTGGCACTTTTTTGTGGCTTTTTTGTGAATTTGATTAAAAAGTCCTTGACAATTTGTCTCTGGCAAGACCGCGAAAAGCATACTTATTTCCTGCGGCGCACGGCTTGCGCCCTTTGACATTCAGGAGCTGCGGGAACTGACGGCCTATGACGAGCTGCAACTGGACACGCTGGGCGACCGGAAAACCGCCCTGTTCATCATCATGTCCGACACGGATGATACCTTTAACTTTCTCATTTCCATGTGCTATACCCAGCTTTTCAATCTGCTCTGCGAAAAAGCCGATGATGTGTACGGCGGGCGCTTGCCGGTTCACGTCCGCTGCCTGATCGACGAGGCGGCAAATATCGGCCAGATACCGAGGCTTGAGAAGCTGGTAGCGACGATCCGTTCCAGAGAAATCTCCTGCTGCCTTGTCTTGCAGGCACAAAGCCAGCTCAAAGCCCTGTATAAAGACAGCGCGGATACGATTGTCGGCAACATGGACTGTTCCATCTTTTTGGGTGGTAAGGAACCCGGTACGCTGAAAGAGCTGGCGGCGGCGCTGGGCAAGGAAACCATCGACAGCTATAACACCGGCGAGAGCCGTGGCCGCGAGGTTTCCCATTCGCTGAACTATCAGAAATTGGGCAAGGAGCTGATGAGCGTGGATGAGCTTGCCGTGCTGGATGGCGGCAAGTGCATCTTGCAGCTTCGCGGCGTCCGCCCGTTTCTGTCCAACAAATATGATCTCACCAAGCATCCCCTCTACCGCTACACAGCGGATTATGACAAGAAATACGCCTTTGACATAGAGCGTTTTCTGTCCCATCGCCTCAAGCTCAAGCCGGATGATGCAGTTGAGGTGTATCAGGCAGACCTTTCCGGTGAACCTGTCGCCTAACGGCGACAGCCTGTTTTGACAACGACTCGATGAAACTTCGTGGAAGAAATGTACCCTCCAAAATCTAAAAACATATTTTTCGGAGGTACTATTTATGGCTTTCTTTAATTCTGCTGTTGGTGTTCTTCAGACCCTCGTTGTGGCGCTGGGCGCTGGCCTCGGCATTTGGGGCGCGATCAATCTGCTGGAGGGCTACGGCAACGACAACCGTGCGATGCGTTCCTGACTGAAAAGGTCAGGCACAGGTCGAAGGACGAATGAAGTCCAAAACCTTGGAGAACTGATATTTCGATGGATGAAATGAGGGGGTAACGCCCCGAAGCGTCCACACTAATACTCCGACTGGCATAGGTGCGCAACCGCCGATTGTCAGAAGCTCGGTGAAGTCGGCAGAAAGATGCCGTAGTTTTGGCTGCAAGGCTGAAATCGAAAGCTGTCCAGAGGTGGATAGCGCATCCTATATGCCGGGTGTCAGCCGCACATGGTTAGTATGTATGGAAATACTGACGAACTTCTGAATGTACAAGTCTAAACGTTGATACCATCGAAACGGTGGTACTCCTTATACGGAGGTATTCGTGGACAAGTAAAAATGGTTGTTATGAAAGTCCATGTGCCGTTACAGGCGGCACGATTCGTAAAGAATTGAATACAGGCTTAGAGGAAGAACCTAAATGCGGCCCATGATAGAAATATCGGAACGCAGGAAGCTGAAAACATTTAGCCTGTTGCAAGGCTGCGAGATGGTGGATGGGAATACCTTCGTGAGAAGGCAATAATCATTCTTTGTTTCAGTGAAAGTAGTGGCGTAGTACCTATGAAGCCGTGAAAAAGTAAACGGTGGAGGAAAGGCCACAAGTCGAATTTGGCAAAAGAAGCACACACAAAGTGTCGCAAGCCCTGTATGACCAAATTCGATGGAACGCCGTGTGCGGTGAAAGCTGCACGCACGGTGTGGAGCCGGGGAAAAGCTGGAGATCATATCAAATGCTTACCTATGGCTATCTGGTGCTAATGCTCATGGTTAATAAAGAAGCACAACAAAACAGGACAAGGACAGTCAGCCCCGCCGCTATTCCGAGCAAGGCAAATTATAGGGTAAAGTCTAAAAAGCATTTGTAACATTTCTATAAACTCTATTGACTTGAACACCTCCGGGAGTTATAATATGTTTTGCTATTTAGGAACGCTAAATAGCAAAACTAAAGTGAGGTAGAGAGTATGGATAACAGGTATGTGCAGCAATTCAAAAAAGGCTCTCTTGAAATGATACTTTTGTGCTTGATCGGACGCAAAGAAACCTACGGCTATGAAATCATTACAGAGCTAAATAACAGCGCGTCCGTTTTGGGCTATGCAAAAGAGGGAACGATTTACCCTATTCTGTATCGTTTGCAGGAAGCCGAGTTAATCCAATGCCGATTAGCCCCGGCAGCGGCAAATGGCGGATCAAAAAAATACTACTCCCTTACCCATAAGGGCAGAGAGGTATTAGACGAGCTGATTTTATTTTGGGCGAGCTATGAAAGTTGTGTAAATGGCTTTATTGCCACCTATCAAACAGCGGAGGTATCAGAATGAAAGAGCAATACATTAAGCAAGTGGAAAAGGAATTGAGTTTAACACGCAAAGCAAAAAAAGAGGTCGTGCGTGATCTGAATGAAGTCTTTGCTTCTGCGTTGGAGCATGGCGAAACGGAACAACAGGTAATCGAACGGTTAGGCACTCCCAAAGAGTTTGCAGAGAATACCGCCGAGCAGTTAGGCATTGACAGCGCAGCACCGCAGAAACGGAAAGGGATTATTTCGAGCGTTGCAGCCCTTGTCGTTGCCGTTGCAGCGTTTGTGATTTACGCCACTACCCAATCCGGGAAAGTGCCGGACGGGGCAATCGGACAAGCAGACGCAATGACAAACATTCAAGTTGAGGGAGCTTTTGGATTTGACGCTTCACAAATCATTTTGGCAGTCGGTGTAATCGCGGTTACAATCGCAATCATTCAGATTATCCGAACCGTCCGCAAAAACAGGAGGTAGCTATGAAAAAATTTGTTTCAATAATCGCTATTTTACTTATGCTTTCTTTGGCTGCCTGTTCCAATCAAGATACGCCGTCCGCTGCGGATAATCCAAGCAATACACAAACAGAAAGCAATACCATGCTTGACGCGGGTGTATGGCCTGTGAATGAATACACCGAGGGGCTTCCCGTCCCGTCCGGTACGGTCGGTTGGGCTATGCTTGATACGGAACATGAGAATTGCAGTATCAGTATTGTGGATATAAGCGAAACCGACTATAACGACTATTTAGAGCTTTTGAAGCAAGAGGGGTTTTCTATAATAGAGGAAGTGTCGGAAGAAATTGAGGGACAGGACTATGTTTCTATCGGTACGCTTTTGTCAAATGGCGAAAAGGGATTGAGTATCAGCTACATTCCCGATAACTTCACAATTTACATTTCTTTCCTTAAATAATGAAAATTAAAATGATTAAATTGCCTGATAGGTGGGTGCTTTGCCCTATTTGTGGAAATAAAACACGAACAAAGATACGCCCCGATACAATACTTGAAAATTTCCCTCTGTTCTGTCCGAAATGCAAACAAGAAACACTAATCAGCGCAAAAGATTTGAATGTAGCTGTAATCCCACAACAAATAGCGGAATCAGCCGGAGCAGTCAACGGTCAAGATGAACGGCGCATAAATGCGCCGCCGTTGACAGCCCTGCCTGTTTCCGCTGATGGGTAATCAAGGGAGCGACAGACTAAAGTGCTGTCGCTCCCCTCACATTATGGAAATGAAAATTGAATATCGATCAAGTTGCAACGCCACAGATTTTTTGAAAGTCCGTGGCGTTTTTTTTGCGCCCATTTTTGGCAGACCGCACATTCCTGTTGTTGTAGAAAGTGACGGGGAAATTTGCCCAAAACGGTCTTGCGTACCGTAGTAGTGATGAAAAGAATACCGCAGCCATTTGGAAGAAAGGTATGGGGCTACCGTAGTAGTGATGAAAAAAATCAAAAGAAGCGTTTGGCATTTTTCGGTTTCTTTCGTGGAGGGGGACAAACAGCGGGCAGAACACGCCGCCACTATCGCTATATTGATGAAACCAGCCATACCGTCCCCCTTGCGAATTGCAGTAAGGGCATAGAAAAAATCCGTTGGATTTTCCGCCTATTTGCCCCGCTGCGGTTTTGTAGGTATTAAGAGCAGCCTCACAGAGGAAAGCGGCAGTTTTTCAGAGCAAGATTCTACCACGGTGCCAAAATCCGCATATCTGCGGTTTTGCCCCTGCGGTAAATCTTGTTGGGGAGTGCCTTCCCCAAACCCTGCCATGCGGCTTGTGCCGCTTGAAAATCCTCAAAATATTTTTTCGGATTTTTCAAAATCCCAACGAAAAAGGCTTAAAAAATCGCCCTCAAAACGGCGGTAAGTGAAAGGAGTGATACCCATAGCCAAGAGATACAACACGCCCCACCGCAGCCATGTAGTCAAGACCCGCATGACCGAGGAAGAATACGCCGACTTCACCGGGCGGCTGGAGCATTACGACATCAGCCAAGCTGAGTTTATCCGGCAGGCTATCACACGGGCGACCATTCGCCCCATTGTCACCGTTTCCCCGGTCAATGACGAACTGCTTGCCGCCGTTGGGAAGTTGACAGCGGAGTACGGGAAAATCGGCGGCAACCTCAACCAGATCGCCCGCACCCTTAACGAGTACGGCGCACCCTATAAAAACCTGTCCGGCGAGGTACGGGCAGCCATAGCCGACCTTGCTGCCTTGAAGTTTGAAGTCTTGCGAAAGGTAGGTGAAGCCGTTGGCGACATTCAAACATATCAGCTCTAAAAATGCCGACTATGGTGCAGCCGAGCAGTATCTAACCTTTGAGCATGACGAGTTTACCATGCGCCCCACCCTTGATGAAACCGGGCGGCTTGTTCCGAGGGAGGATTACCGCATTTCCTCTTTGAACTGCGGCGGCGAGGATTTTGCCGTTGCCTGTATGCGCTCCAATCTCCGCTATGGCAAAAACCAAAAGCGGGAAGATGTGAAAAGCCACCACTATATCATTTCCTTTGACCCACGGGACGGGACAGACAACGGCTTGACCGTTGACCGGGCGCAGCAGTTGGGCGAGGGATTTTGTAAGGCGCATTTCCCCGGACACCAAGCCCTGATATGCACCCACCCGGACGGGCACAACCACAGCGGCAATATCCATGTGCATATCGTCATTAACAGTCTGCGGATTGAGGAAGTACCCTTGCTGCCCTACATGGACAGACCGGCGGACACCCGCGCCGGGTGCAAGCACCGCTGCACAGACGCGGCTATGGAGTATTTCAAAGCCGAAGTCATGGAGATGTGCCACCGGGAAAACCTCTATCAAATCGACCTCTTGCATGGGAGCAAAAACCGGGTGACGGAGCGCGAATACTGGGCGCAGCGCAAGGGACAAGCCAGACTGGACAAGCAGGCCGCAGAGAAAGCCGCCGCCGGTGAGCCGGTGAAGCCTACCAAGTTTGAAACGGACAAGGAGAGGTTGCGTCAGACTATCCGCGCCGCCCTGTCCTCTGCTGTTTCCTTTGATGATTTTGCCGGAAAGCTGTTGCAGCAGGGCGTGACCGTCAAGGAGAGCCGGGGGCGGTTGTCCTACCTTGCGCCGGAGCGCACCAAGCCCATCACCGCCCGGAAGCTGGGGGACGATTTTGACCGCACCGCCGTACTTGCCCTTTTGGAGCAGAACGCCCGCAGAGCCGCCGAAAAAGCCGCAGCCATACCCGAATACCCCCGCACTATCCGGGAGCGATTACAGCAGGGAAAAACAGCGAAAACCACCCCGAAACAGGACGGCATCCAGCGCATGGTTGACCGGGAAGCCAAGCGAGCCGAGGGGAAAGGCGTGGGCTATGACCGCTGGGCGGCAGTCCACAACCTCAAACAGATGGCGGCTACCGTTGCCGCCTATGAGCAGTACGGCTTTACTTCCCCGGAGCAGCTTGACGCAGCCATTACCGCCGCCTATGCGGATCTCCATGACAGCAGCGCAGAACTGAAAACCATTGAAGCGGCATTGCAGGGTAAAAAGGAATTGCAGGGCTATGTGCTGCAATTTGCCAAGACCAAAGATGTGCGGGACGGTCTGAAAGCGCAGAAATCGGACAAGGCAAAAGCCACCTACCGACAGAAGCACGAAAGCGACTTTATCATAGCGGACGCAGCCGCCCGGTACTTCCGGGAGCATGGCATAAAGAAGCTGCCCACCTACAAAGCCCTGCAAGCCGAGATTGAACAGCTTACCGCCCAAAAGAACACCCGGTACAACGATTACCGGGAGAAAAAAGAGCGTGTCCGGGAGTTGCAGACCGTCAAGGGCAATATCGACCAAATGATGAGGGGCGCACCGAGCCAGCAGAAAAGGCACGAACATGACCGATAAACACCGCCCCGAAATGATACCGAAACCATACAAAAACGAGGTATGCCCTGCACCCTACCCGCAATACCACCCGGCTTTTTCAAGGGGCTTACAGGGCAGAAAATCCCTGAAAATGACACCGGGAATATACAGATTTACCGCCGATACCGCCACACCCGGCGAAACGGCAGAAAGGAGCGTCACCCATGCCACGCATGAGCAAGAAGCGGCGGCTGGAATGGTCTTTCTTCCTCAACCACCGCAACCGTATCACCTACAACGACCTATGCCGGGGCTGTACCCACGACTGCAAGCAGAGTTTCCGGGCTATCGTGGTACTCTGCCCCCGGTACTATTCCAAACGCTGGAAAAAGGAGGACACCGCCAATGGCAGATAACCGCAAATATTACTACCTCAAGCTGAAAGAGAACTATTTTGACGAGGACGCTATCGTGCTGCTGGAAAGTATGCAGGACGGGATTTTGTACTCCAATATCCTCTTGAAGCTGTACTTAAAATCGCTGAAGAACGACGGGAAATTGCAGCTTGACGAGAATATCCCCTACACGGCGCAGATGATTGCCACCATCACCCGGCAGCAAGTCGGCACAGTAGAGCGTGCTTTACAGATTTTCTTGAAGCTGGGGCTTGTGGAGCCGCTGCAAAACGGCGCACTCTACATGAGCAACATTGAACTGCTGATAGGGCAATCTTCCACCGAGGGGGAGCGCAAGCGCAGGGCAAGGCTTGAACTGCAAAAAGCCCTGCCAAAGCATGGTGCGGACAAATGTCCACCATACCAAGCGGACATTTGTCCACCAGAGATAGAGATAGAGAAAGAGATAGATATAGAGTTAGAGAAAGAGAGAGAGTTAGAAACGGGACACCCCGCCCCCGCCGCTTATGGCAGATACAGCAATGTTTTTCTGTCAGATACGGAATTATCCGAACTGCAAGAGGAATTACCCGGCAAATGGGAGTTTTATATTGACCGTCTTTCCGGCTATATCGCTTCCACCGGGAAGCAATACCGAAACCACGCCGCCACTATCCGCAGATGGGCGGCAGACGATACCGCAAAGGCAGCCCCGAAGCAGGGCATACCCGATTACACCTACAAGGAGGGACAGAGTTTATGACGAATGAGTTTGAAAAGGTTTTCGATACCGCAGCCGAGCCGCAGGACTACACCGGGGAGGACGGGCTTTTGTACTGCGGCAGTTGCCGGACACCGAAAGAAGCGTATTTCCCGGCAGACAAAGCCGCCCTGTTCGGGCGTGACCGCCACCCGGCAGAATGTGACTGTCAGCGGGCGAAACGGTTAGAGCGTGAAGCCGCCGAGCAGCGCAGGAAACACCTTGACACCGTAGAGGAACTGAAACGCCGGGGCTTTACCGACAGCAAAATGCGGGAATGGACTTTTGCCAATGATAACGGCAAATGCCCGCAGATGGATAAGGCGCGGAACTATGTGGAGCGTTGGGAGCAGATGAAAGAGGGCAACCACGGCTTGCTGCTATGGGGCAAGGTAGGCACAGGGAAAAGCTATTTTGCCGGGTGCATTGCAAATGCTCTCATGGAAAAAGAGATACCCGTCCGCATGACAAACTTTGCCCTAATCCTCAATGACCTTGCCGCCAGCTTCGAGGGGCGCAACGAGTACATTGACCGCCTTTGCCGCTATCCTCTGCTTATCATTGACGATTTTGGAATGGAACGGGGGACGGAATACGGTTTAGAGCAAGTCTACAATGTGATTGACAGCCGATACCGCAGCGGCAAGCTGCTGATCGTCACCACCAACCACACGCCGGATATGCTGGAAAACCCGCAGGACACCGCCCACGCCCGTATCTATGACCGACTGATTGAAATGTGTTCCCCTGTCTGCTTCACGGCAAAGAATTTCCGAAAGGAAGCCGCAAAAGCCAAGCTGGACAGACTGAAAGAACTGCTGAAATGAAAGGAGTTGCCTATGACCGATAAAAAGCACAGCACCGCCAGCCCCACAGACCGCCGCCCAGATTGCGTGACGGAAACCCGCATGGGTAACTCTGTCCTCATTGTTTCCGGCTTTTTCAAGAAAGACACCACCGCCACCGCAGCCGACAAGATGATGAAAGTGCTGGAAGCGGAAACCGCAGCCGCACCAAGACCGCGCTACACCGCATGAGCCGGGGCATGGAAAAGCGGTCATGCCGGGGAGCATGACCGCTTGAATAGGAATGATAATTTTATAGCTATTTTCGCTTCTCTTTTAACCAAAGGAACAGATTTTCAAGGCTCACATCAACACCGCCAAGAACAACAAATCCTCTAACGATGGTATAAACATCAACCTTTTCCCCGGTTATTTCCATAACCAAAAATACGATTGCCATAAGCAAGTAAATGATTGTTCTTAACAATGAGCCGCTTTGTTGTTTGAGAAATGGTGTGGCTATTAAAAACTTGAAAAGCAACCAAATGTAAGCCCCATATAGCATAAATGTTACTCTATTGCTCCATGGAAATGCCGCTTCTGGATGATTGACAGCAACAGCAACAAAACAAAATGCAATTATCAATAAAATCGTTCCAATGGTTAAAGAAACTCTTTTCGTCATAATGCCACCCCCTAAGCACGCAAGTGATTTTGAACAAATAAAGTATATCACAGATTTATGAACTTTTCTACATTTTATGTGACATGACAAGCCTTTTTTGAAAAATCGTCATTATGACGGGCGATAAAGAAGCAGAAACCACTATACAGACCGCCGCCACCTATGGTATAATCTTTGTACGGAATAGCGGGGCGGCTGTCGGAAATGGAGGAAACCATGATTAGACAGACCACCCAATCAGCACCCGTTACCGCCCTTTACGCAAGATTGAGTAAAGATGATGAATTGCAGGGCGAGAGCAATTCCATATCCAACCAAAAGCGCATTTTGGAAACCTATGCCCGTGATAATGGCTTTATGAACTACCGTTTTTTCGTTGATGACGGATGGAGTGGGGCGAATTTTCAAAGACCGGGCTTTATGGAGATGATGGATTGCGTGGAGAATGGCGAGGTAAAATGCGTCATTACCAAAGACCTGTCCAGAATGGGCAGGAACTATCTGCAAGTCGGAATGTTTACGGAGATCACTTTCCCCAAGAAAGGCGTCCGCTTTATCGCCATCAATGACGGAGTGGACAGCGCACAGGGCGATAACGATTTAACGCCGCTGAAAAATCTTTTTAACGAATGGATGGTGAGAGATACGAGCAGGAAAATCAAGGCAGTTTTCAGAAGCAAGGGATTAAGCGGCAAGCCCATTACCAGCCAGCCCGTCTATGGCTACCTCAAAGGCGAGGACGGACGATTTATCATTGACGAGGAAGCCGCCCCGGTAGTCAAGCAGATTTTCAGCTTGTGTCTTGCCGGGAACGGCCCGACCAAAATCGCCCGTATGCTCACCGAGCAGGAAATCCCCACGCCGGGGACGCTGGAATACCGCAGGACGGGCAGCACCCGCCGCTACTACCCCGATTACCCGTACAGATGGGCGACAAATACTGTCGTCCATATCCTTGAACGCAAGGAGTATTTAGGGCATACGGTGAACTTCAAGACCGAGAAAATCTCCTACAAGGTGAAGTCCAGCGTAGAAAACCCGGAGGAAAAGCAAGCGGTATTCGAGAATACCCATGAGCCGATTATCGACCTTGCCACATGGGAACGGGTGCAGGAGTTACGCAAGCAGCGCAAACGCCCCAACCGCTATGATGAAGTGGGCTTGTTCTCCGGCTTGCTGTTCTGCGCCGACTGCGGCAGCGTCCTCTACCAGCAGCGGTATGAGAACAAGACAAGGCGGCAGGATTGCTACATCTGCGGCAGCTACAAGAAGCGTGTCAAGGACTGTACGGCGCACTTTATCCGCACCGACCTTTTGACAGCGGGAGTTACCGCCAACCTGCGGAAAGTGACCGACTATGCGGCAAGGCACGAAAGGCAGTTTATGAAGCTGCTGATCGAGCAGAACGAGGACGGGGGCAAGCGCAGGAACGCCGCCAAGAAAAAGGAACTTGACGCAGCCGAGAAGCGCATAGCCGAGTTGTCCGCTATCTTCAAGCGGCTTTACGAGGACAGCGTGACCGGGCGCATTTCTGATGAACGGTTTGCGGAATTGTCGGCAGACTATGAAGCCGAGCAGCGGCAGTTGAAAGACCGCGCCGCCGAACTGCAAGGGGAACTTGCAAAGGCGCAGGAAGCCACAGTCAACGCCGAGAAGTTTATGAACATTGTCCGCAAGTACACTAGCTTTGAGGAACTTACCCCTACCCTGCTGCGGGAGTTTATCGAGAAAATCGTAGTGCATGAGTGCAGCTATGACGAGAACAAAAACCGCAGGCAGGAAATTGAAATCTATTATTCTTTTGTCGGCAAGGTGGACTTGCCCGAATAATGCCCGACCTGTCCGGCACAGTTGCAAAGTGCCGGATAGGAACGGCAAAAAATTTTACACTTCTATTGCTTCTTTATCTCACATAAACAAAATCTCAGGGCATGAAGCAGCTGATGGCCGGGGGCGGGGTGGCCTTGATTGGCATTACCCTCGTGCCGCTGCTGTCCGGGCTGTTCGGCTAATCAGGCAGCTCGTTTGCTTCCCATAAATCCACGGAGGGTGCCGCTTTCTGGCGGCATCCTCCCGAAAGGAGGGCAACCCTATGGATTTCTTATGGGATAAGATCACGGAATGGCTGAAAGAAATGCTCATCGGCGGTATCGTGAGCAATCTGTCCGGGATGTTCGATGCAACCAATCAAAAGGTTGCCGAGATCTCCGGTCAGGTGGGCTTATCGCCGCAGGCATGGAACGGCAGCATTTTCAGCATGATACAAAACCTGTCGGAAACCGTGATCGTCCCCATCGCAGGCGCAATTCTCGCCTTTGTGATGACGCTGGAGCTGATCCAGCTCATTACCGACAAGAATAACCTCAACGACATGGACACATGGATATTCTTCAAGTGGGCGTTCAAGTCCGCTGCCGCTGTCCTGATCGTAACAAACACATGGACGATTGTGATGGGCGTGTTTGACGCTGCCCAAAGCGTCGTTGCCAGCGCCTCCGGGCTGATTATCGGCGATACCAGCATCGACATTTCAAGCGTCATGGTGGGCATTGAGGATCGGCTGATGGAGATGGAATTGGGGCCGCTCTTCGGCCTATGGTTCCAGTCGCTGTTCGTTGGCATTACCATGTGGGCGCTGACCATCTGCATTTTCATTATCACATTCGGAAGAATGATTGAAATATATCTCGTCACCTCTGTTGCCCCCATTCCGATGGCGACCATGATGGGCAAGGAATGGGGCGGCATGGGACAGAACTACATCCGTTCCCTGCTGGCGCTGGGCTTCCAAGCATTTTTCATCATCGTCTGCGTTGCCATCTACGCCGTTCTGGTGCAGAACATCGCGCTTGTGGATGACATCATCTACGCCATCTGGACTTGCATGGGCTACACGGTGCTGCTGTGCTTCTGCCTGTTCAAAACCAGCAGCCTTGCCAAGTCCGTGTTCAATGCACATTAACGGGGGTGATACCATGCTGACACTCACGCCCGTCGCGCTTGCAACAGCGAACGCATTTGTCAATGCGCATCACCGGCACCATAAGGCAACTGCTGGGCATAAGTTTTCCATCGGCTGTGCCAAGGATGGAGAGCTTGTCGGTGTTGCAATCGTAGGCCGTCCTGTGAGCCGACATCTGGATGATGGCTGGACATTGGAGGTCAATCGCCTTTGCACCACTGGTGAGAAGAACGCTTGCAGCATCCTTTATGCCGCATCCGCGCGGGCGGCAAAGGCAATGGGATACCGCAAGATCATCACCTATACGCTGGATAGCGAGAGCGGCAGCAGTCTCCGCGCCGCTGGCTGGAGCTGCGCAGGTTTGGCAGGCGGCAAATGCTGGACAGGCAGCCGCAAGCCCGCCTCCGCTTTGTACCCGGCGCAGATGAAACTTCGATATGAAAGGCTCTTGTAAGGGGGGATTTCTATGGCCTATGTCAATGTCCCAAAGGACTTAACCAAAGTAAAAACCAAGGTGCTGTTCAACCTCACGAAACGACAGCTCATCTGCTTCGGAAGCGGCGCGCTCATCGGCGTACCGCTTTTCTTCTTGCTCAAGGGCAGCATCGGCACCAGCCCCGCCGCCATGGTGATGATGGTGGTGATGATCCCGGCCATGCTGTTCGCCATGTATGAAAAGAACGGTCAGCCGCTGGAGGTCGTCATCCGCAACATCTACCGCGTGTGCTTCCAGAGGCCAAAGCAGCGCCCGTATAAGACCAACAATTTTTATGCCGTTCTGGAGCGGCAAAACCAGTTAGACCGGGAGGTGTATCAAATTGTCCGAAAAGAAAAAGCTGACCCGCACCGAACGAAAACAGATCGAAGCCGCCATCGCAAGAGCGAACCGAACGGATAAGAAAGAAAAATCGGCGCAGGACAGCATCCCGTATCAGCGTATGTGGCCGGACGGCATCTGCCGTGTGACCAATACGCGCTACACCAAAACGATCCAGTATCAGGACATCAACTACCAGCTCTCGCAGAATGAGGACAAGACCGCCATCTTTGAGGCGTGGTGCGATTTCCTGAACTACTTTGACAGCTCCGTGCAATTCCAGCTTTCCTTTGTGAACCTCTCGGCTTCGCAGGAAACCTTTGCACGGAGCATTTCCATTCCGCCCTGCGGGGACGAGTTTGACGGCATCCGCGCCGAGTACGCCGGTATGCTGCAAAATCAGCTTGCCCGCGGCAACAACGGCCTCATTAAGACCAAGTATCTCACGTTCGGCGTTGAGGCCGACAACCTCCGCGCTGCCAAGCCCCGTTTGGAGCGCATCGAAACCGACCTCCTGAACAACTTCAAGCGGCTGGGCGTTGTGGCTGCGCCGCTGAACGGTTTTGCGCGCCTGCACGTCATGCACGACATTCTGCGGATGGACGAGCAGGAGCCGCTCCGCTTTTCGTGGGACTGGCTGGCTCCCTCCGGGCTGTCCACCAAGGACTTTATCGCGCCCAGCTCCTTTGAGTTCAAGACCGGCAGGCAGTTTCGTATGGGCAAAAAGCTGGGCGCGGTCAGCTTCGTGCAGATTTTGGCACCAGAGCTGAATGACCGGATGCTGGCGGACTTTCTGGATATGGAGAGCAGCGTCCTCGTCAATCTTCATGTGCAGTCCGTGGATCAGGTCAATGCCATCAAGACCGTCAAGCGCAAGATCACCGATCTGGACAAATCCAAAATCGAGGAACAGAAAAAAGCTGTCCGCGCCGGGTACGATATGGACATTATCCCGTCCGACCTCGCCACCTACGGCGCGGAGGCCAAAAAGCTGTTGCAGGATTTGCAGTCCCGCAATGAGCGAATGTTCCTGCTGACCTTCCTCATTCTCAACACGGCGGACACACCCCGGCAGCTCGACAACAACATCTTCCAGACCTCCAGCATTGCGCAGAAGTATAACTGTGCGCTGACCCGGCTGGACTTTCAGCAGGAGGAAGGACTGATGAGCAGTCTCCCGCTGGGGCTGAATCAGATCGAGATTCAGCGGGGCTTGACCACCTCCAGCGTGGCGATTTTTGTGCCTTTCACCACGCAGGAGCTGTTCCAGAACGGTTCGGAGGCGCTGTACTACGGCATCAACGCTCTTTCCAATAACCTCATCATGGTAGACCGGAAGCTGCTGAAAAACCCGAACGGCCTGATTTTGGGTACTCCCGGCAGCGGTAAGTCGTTTTCGGCAAAACGTGAGATCACCAATGCGTTTCTCATCTGCCCCAAGGATGACATCATCATCTGTGACCCGGAGGGTGAATATACGCCGCTGGTGGAGCGTCTGCACGGTCAGGTCATTAAGCTGTCGCCCACCGGCAAGGGCTACGACGGTTCGCCCTGCTACATCAATCCGATGGACTTGAATCTGGATTACAGCGACGATGATAACCCGCTGAGCTTGAAATCCGACTTCATTCTGTCGCTGTGCGAGTTGATCGTCGGCGGCAAGGATGGGCTTGCCCCTGTGGAAAAGACCATCATCGACCGCTGCGTGCGCATCGTCTACCGGGACTACCTCAATGACCCGAAACCGGAGAATATGCCGCTGCTGGAGGACTTGTATAACGCCCTCCGTGCGCAGGATGAAAAGGAAGCGCAGTACATCGCCACTGCTTTGGAAATCTACGTCGCCGGCTCTCTGAATGTGTTCAACCATCACACGAACGTGGATGTGAATAGCCGCATCGTCTGCTACGACATCAAGGAGCTGGGCAAGCAGCTCAAAAAAATCGGGATGCTGGTGGTGCAGGATCAGGTCTGGAACCGTGTGACCATCAACCGCGCCGCCCATAAAACGACCCGCTACTATCTTGACGAGTTCCATCTTCTCTTGAAGGAGGAACAGACGGCTTCGTACAGCGTCGAAATCTGGAAACGCTATCGCAAATGGGGCGGCATCCCCACCGGGATCACGCAAAACGTCAAAGACCTGTTGTCCAGCCGGGAGGTTGAGAACATTTTTGAGAACAGCGATTTCATCTATATGCTCAATCAGGCCGCTGGCGACCGACAGATTCTCGCAAAGCAGCTCAATATTTCGCCGCATCAGCTTTCTTATGTGACCCACTCCGGTGAGGGCGAGGGGCTGCTGTTCTACGGCAACACGATCCTGCCCTTCATTGACCACTTCCCGAAGGACACCGAGCTGTACCGCGTCATGACCACCAAACCGCAAGAGGTGGCGTCGGCATGAAAAGAGAACCGCGTTTGCAGTTTTCCGATGCCGATCTTGTCGAGCCAAAGCTGGAAAAGCCCATCAAGCGGGTGAAAAAAGCGGAGGCCAAGGCGGATAAGGCGCAGGCGAAAATCCCCAAGAAAACCGTGGTCAAAAAGGAACGTGGCTTTGATCCTGCCACCGGCAAGGTCAAAACGCAGCTCCGTTTTGAGGAAGTGGATAAGAAAAAGCCGCCCTCAAAGCTGACCCATGCCGTGCGAGATGCCCCCGCCAACCTCATTCTCTCTCAGGTTCACCGGGAGGTGCGGCAGAGCGAGGATGACAATGTAGGCGTAGAGGCCGCGCACAAGGTAGAGCAAGCCGTGGAGAGCGGCGGGCGGCTGGTGCAGTCTGCCCACCGCGCCCATCAGCTCAAGCCTTATCGTGCTGCCATCCGTGCAGAGAAAAAGCTGGAACGAGCCAATCTTGACGCGCTCCAGAAGAAAGCGGAGATCGACAGCCCCACCAGCAATCCCGTTTCCAAATGGCAGCAGAAGCAGGCAATTAAGAAGCAGTATGCCGCTGCCAAGCACAATCAGGCGGCGCAGACTACGGCAAAGGCGGCAGAGAATACCGCCAAGGCCGCGAAAAAAGCCGCTGAAAAGGCTGAGAAAGCGGGCAAATATGTGTGGGAACACCGGCGCGGCTTTGCCATTGCCGCCGCAATTCTGCTGATGCTGGCGTTTCTGCTCAACGGCCTGTCCTCCTGCTCGGTGATAATGGATGGCGTCGGCTCCGGGATCGCGGCCAGTACCTATCCGTCGCAGGACGCCGATATGCTGGGCGCGGAAGCGCAGTATTGCGAAATGGAGGCAGAGCTTCAGCGCTACCTCGACACCTACGAAAGCACCCATGACTACGATGAGTACCACTTTGATCTGGACACCATCGAGCATGACCCCTATGTACTCATTTCCATGATTACGGCGCTGCATCAAGGGGAATGGACGCTGGATGAGGTGCAGGGTACGCTCCAAATGCTCTTTGACCGCCAGTACATTTTGACCGAGGATGTGGTGGTGGAAACCCGCTACCGCACAGAAACCGACACATGGACGGACGCGGACGGCAACACCCATACGGACACCTATCAGGTGCCGTATGACTACTACATCTGCACTGTCACGCTGGAAAACTTCAATCTCTCTCATGTTCCCGTTTACATTATGAGCGAAGAACAGCTCGGAATGTACGCCACCTATATGGCGACCCTCGGCAACCGTCCCGACCTGTTCCCCGGTTCGGGCTACATCGGCAAGTATGTGGAGGGCAGCTATACCGACTACGACATTCCCCCGGAGGCGCTGGACGATGAGGTATTCGCCGCCATCATCAAGGAAGCGGAAAAGTATCTCGGCTACCCCTACGTTTGGGGCGGCAGCAGCCCCTCCACCTCGTTTGACTGTTCGGGCTTCGTCAGTTGGGTCATCAATCATTCCGGTTGGGATGTGGGCAGGCTGGGCGCGCAGGGACTTTGCAATATCTGTACGCCCGTATCCTCTGCCAACGTCAAACCGGGCGATCTGGTGTTTTTCACCGGAACGTATGATACCCCCGGTGTCAGCCATGTGGGTATCTACGTCGGTAACAATATGATGATCCACTGCGGAGATCCAATCTCTTACGCAAACTTAAATTCAAACTATTGGCAGTCCCATTTTTACCGCTATGGGCGCTTGCCGTAAAGGAGAGTGAACGATATGAACCCGAAAATTATGAAGCTCCGTGGAGAGCTGGAGAAGAACAAAGGCAAAATCTCTGATCTGCAAGGCCGCAACCGCGATCTGGAAAAGCAGATTCGTGAGCTGGAGGACACCGACATCATCGGCATGGTGCGTGAGAACGGCATGACGATGGAGCAGTTTGCCGAGCTGTTCCGCCGTATGCAGGCCGCGCCTGCACCGGCCACTTCGGAAAAGGAGGCGTTGAACCATGACTAAGAACACACCACGCATTTTTATCAGCCTGCTGCTGATGCTCCTGTGCATCGGGATTCTCCCCGTTTCCGCCTTTGCCAGCGGCGGTGATTATCCTGATGATGCGCTGCCCACCGCCGAAAGCAGCGCCGCAGACACGCAGGAAACAAAACAGATCGGCACGGTCACAACCAACGGCGGCAACCTGAACGTCCGCACCGGCGCGGGACTGGACAACACCGCGTTTACGCAGCTCCCCAACGGCACGGTGGTCGATGTGATTGGCAGGGACGGCGATTGGGTAAAAATCCTGCTACCTGCCCGTGTGGGCTATGTGTACGGCAGCTATCTGACCGTCACCGACGCCGCCGACAGCACCGTGAGCATCGGCGGCATTACGCTTCCGTTTGATGAAAAAGAGCTGGCCGACCTCTGGCAGCTCCTTGTCGGCAGCATGACGGGCGGCAGCGACGCGCTGACACCGGACGGCAATCTGACGCTGATCGACGATATTGGCTCCAGCACCAAGGCAGGGAAACAGTTCATTACGCTGGAAAGCAAGAACGGCAATGTGTTTTACATGATTATTGACCGTGACGATGAGGGCGAAGAAACCGTCCACTTCTTAAATCAGGTGGATGAGGCTGACCTGATGGCGCTGACCGACGAGGAAGAAACGCCCGCCACTTGCTCCTGCACCACCAAATGCGTGGCCGGTACGGTCAATACATCCTGCCCCGTCTGCGCGGTCAACATGACCGAGTGCGTGGGCAAGGAGGCAAAGCCAGAAGTCCCCGCTGAGCCGACAGAACCCGCCGCCGAGGAACCGGAGAAAAAGAGCGGCGTGGGCGGCATCCTTGTCGTTCTGCTGATCGTCTCGCTGGGCGGCGGTGCCGCGTTCTACATTTTCAAGCAGAAAAAGGCCAAGCCGCAGACCAAAGGCAGCGCCGATCTGGACGATTATGACTACGGCGAGGACGAATACGAGTTTGAGCCGTATGAGGGCGAACCGGAACAGGATACTACGGAGGATACGGACACATGAGATACTTCACCAATAATCCGCTGGAACGCCTGATGATGCAGAAGCCGAAAGCAGCGCGGGAGGACAGCCCTCCCGACGCTGCCAAGGAACACTTCTGCTACGGCTGCAAGCGCTTCGGACAGAGCTGCGTTCGCCCCTGCTACCGTGACGTAAAGAGAATGGAGGCTGCACCATGCGCCTTGTGATCGCCGAAAAACCATCCGTGGCGCAGAGCATCGCCGCCGTGCTGGGTGCTAAATCACGGCATGACGGGTATCTGGAGGGCGGCGGGTACATCGTGTCGTGGTGCTTCGGGCATCTGGCAGAGCTGGCCGACGCCGCCGTTTACAATGCTGATGATGCCAAATGGACGCTGGCGGCGCTGCCCATCATTCCTACCTCGTTCCGCTTCATCATCCGCTCCGATAAGCAAAAGCAGTTTGATGTTCTTCGGGAACTGATGCGCCGGGAGGACGTGACCGAGGTGGTCAACGCCTGCGACGCTGGGCGCGAGGGCGAGCTGATCTTCCGCACGGTCTACTGCCTTGCGGGATGCTCCAAGCCTATCCTGCGGCTTTGGATTTCCTCCATGGAGGATGATGCCATCCGCAGCGGCTTCCAACAGCTTAAGTCTGGGCGCGACTATGACGGCCTGCATCAATCTGCCCTGTGCCGCGCCAAGGCTGATTGGCTGGTTGGTATCAACGCCACGCGGTATTTCTCCCTGACGTATGGCCGCACATTGAACATCGGGCGCGTCATGTCGCCCACGCTGGCGCTGCTGGTACAGCGCGAGGCGGAGATCTCCGCATTTGTGGCAGAGCCGTTCTACACCGTTCAGCTCGATTGCGGCTTTCCCGCCACGACAGACAGAATGAAGGACAGAAAGGATGCCGACGCTATCGCCAACGCCTGCAAGGGCAAGGCAGTAACCGTCAAAAGCGTGGAGCGCAAGGAAAAGTCTGAGAAAGCACCCGCACTCTACGATTTGACCTCCCTCCAGCGCGATGCCAACCGCGTTCTCGGCTACACCTCTCAGCAGACCCTCGACTATCTCCAAGCGCTCTATGAAAAGAAGTTCTGTACCTACCCGCGCACCGACAGCCGCTTCCTGACCGACGATATGGAGGGCAGCGTCCCCGGCCTTGTCGCCGCCGCTGCCGCTGTCTGCGGCATGGAGAAGCCGCAGACCATCTGCGCCAAGCAGGTATGCAGCAGCAAAAAAGTCACCGACCACCACGCCATTGTCCCCACCGTCAGCGCGGCAAAGGTGGACATGGCCTCTCTGCCGCTGGGCGAACGTGAGGTGCTGAAGCTGGCGGCAAAGGGCTTGCTCCGTGCCGTGGATGAACCCTACCGCTACGCGGAAACGGTCATTACGCTGGAATGTGCCGGTCAGAGCTTTACCGCCAAGGGCAAAACCGTTCTTGCTACCGGCTGGAAGCGCTATGAGCAGGAGCCAACAGAGGTAGCTCCCGCGCTGCCGGTGGTGACGGAACAGCAGATGCTTTCCGTAACTGCCGCATCGGTCAAGACCGGCAAAACCACGCCGCCCAAGCACTTCACCGAAGCTATATGCTGTGAAAGGGGGATAAGAAATCGCCCATAGAAAGGAGAGTTTTTCAATGAAAGCAAAGAAAACGGACAACGGCAAGATAACCGCACTATACGAGCGTCTTTCCCGCGACGACGACCTCACAGGCGACAGTAACAGTATAATCAATCAAAAGAAGCTGCTTGAAGATTATGCAAAGGAGCATGGATTTACGAATTGTGTCCACTTTACTGATGACGGCTGGTCTGGCGCAAACTTTGACCGCCCTAATTGGAAACGCATGATTGCAGCCATAGAAGCCGGAGAGGTTTCCCATGTGCTGGTAAAGGATTTGAGCCGCGTTGGTAGAGATTATCTGCAAGTGGGTTTTTATACCGAAGTTATGTTTAGAGAGCATGGCGTTCGCTTCGTTGCCATTGCAAACGGCGTTGACAGCGACAAGCGCGAAAGCAGCGAGTTTGCACCCTTTTTGAACATTATGAATGAGTGGTATGTTCGGGACTCAAGCCGCAAAATCAAAAGCGTTCTCCGGGCAAAGGGAATGTCTGGCATACACACTAATTCCATTGGTATTTATGGGTACAAGAAAGACCCTAACGACAAAAACCATTGGATTGTTGATGATGAAGCCGCCGAGGTTGTTCGCCGGATTTACCGCATGGCGATAGAGGGAAAAGGCCCGTATGAAATCGCTCGTATTCTTGCTTCGGAAAAAGTTGAAAGACCGTCCTACTACCTTGCACAGCGCGGTTTAGGCAAACATAAAACCAGTTACAACCCCGACGAGCCATACACATGGCGCGGCGGCACAGTTGCAGATATTCTATCCAAGCCGGAATATATCGGGCATACGGTAAACTTTCGGACTTATAAGGAGAGCTACAAGGACAAACACTCCAAAATGACATCAAAAGAGGATTTAGTCATTTTTGAGAATACGCAGGAAGCAATTATTGACAAGGAAACATGGGAGCGCGTTCAGACCTTGCGAAAGACAATCCGTAGGACAGATACCATAGGCACAGCAAATCCCTTAACAGGCTTGATGTTCTGTGCTGATTGCGGGGCGAAGATGTATAACCACAGGGGCAAGGCTGGCAATGCGCGGGATTGGGCAGGGCGACCAACTGGAAAGAAACGTCCAGACCGCGACGAATACAACTGTTCCCGTTATGATTTAGGCAATCAACACTTTGATGATTATTGCACCACACACCTTATCCGTACTGCCGTTGTTAATGAATTACTGCTTGAAGCGATAAAGGAAGTTTGCGACTATGCACAGAACAACGAAGCCGAGTTTATGGCGCAAGTCTGTTCCTCTTCCGAGGACAGACAGGCAAAAGCGGCTAAAGCTATCCGACAGAGGAAACAGCGCAGCGAAAAGCGCACCGACGAATTGAGCCGCTTAATTCGCAAGCTCTATGAGGACAATGTAAATGGGCGGCTTTCAGACAAGCTCTTTGAACAAATGTTGCATGATTTTGAAGCCGAGTTAGAGGGCTTGACCGATAGTATCACACAAGACCAGCAGGAGCTTGACCGCATAAGCAGGGAAACCGTCAATGCCGAGAAGTTTCTTGCTCTTGTCAAAAAATATACGGATTTTTCAGAACTCACCCCCGCAATGATAAATGAGTTTGTTGAAAAAATCCTTGTTCATCAAGCCGAGGGCAAAGGCGCAAGCCGTACACAGGAAGTCGAGATTTTCTTTAACTTTATCGGCAAGGTAGAAATCCCGCACAAAGAAATTGAACTAACAGAGGAAGAAAAGGCAGCATTAGCGGAACAGGAACGACGCAGGGCGAAGAAAGCCGAGTATAACCGCCGCTATATGGAGAAGAAGCGCAGACAATGGAAAGAGCAACAGGAACGGGAGAAAGAACAGCAGGAAGCTCTTGAATTACCCGCTGCTTCCACCGAGAAAGGAGAACGCATAGCATGAGAATACTCATTGACAATGGCAACACCCCCGCCGCCCCGCGCCCGTATATCGGGCATTACGGGCGGTTGCGGAAAGCCTACCTTGAACAGTACCGCCCCGACCTCTACACCGCCCTTGTCGCAAATGAGAAGCTGCATGAGCATTGCGCCGAGATTGACGAAGCCGCCCGGAGCCGGATTGACCTTATCATGCCGCAGCTTGCAAGGAGCGCGGGAGCTACCGAAGCACTCAAAGCTACCGACCCCATGAAATGGGTGGGACTGATGAACGCTTGCAGGGCGCAAGCGGAGGAAATCGCCAAGTTTGAGCTAATCTATGTTTGACGGTCAAGAGCCGGAAAAAACGGAAATCTTGCGATAACAGCCGCCCCGACGATACACTCCTCGTCCGGGCGGTTTCTATTTGAAAATCCTCATTTCCCCCAAGTCAAGAGCCGGGAAAAACACCCGAAAAATGCCCCTACTGCGTAACAGGGGCGCAGAAAGGAGAGTTTATGAGAACAGGGCTTACGAAGCAGGAAAAGACCACCGATATTTGGTTTGACGAGAAATACCCGCTAATCCATATCCGCACCCACAACACCGACTTAAAGAAGCGGCTTGCCGCCTACGCCGGACAGCACCCCGACCAGTGCCGCCAGACCGACACAGACCCGGACACGGGCTGCATGGAGTTTGAAATCCGCAAGGGGCGGTTCTCTTTCCGTCTGACCGCCCCATACAGCGAGGAACGCCGGGAGAGGGCGCGGCAGTACGCCAAAAAGACAATGCAGCTGAACCGCTAAAAGGATATGGAAATGTTCACATCTGTATGGTATAATTCTTTCGACACAGAAAGACAAATCGGGCTTTGTAGAGGTGAACTCGTATGAATATAGTTATAAAAAAGATGGAAACCGATGCCGAGATCAAAGGGAAAGCATACGTTCATTGGAAATCCTGGCAGGAAGCGTATTCCGGTATTGTGGATCAACGGTATCTTGACTCGCTGACATTGGATAAGTGCGAAAAAATTGCTTTTCGTCGGACGGATAATGTCATCATCGCAAAAGACGGCGATTCCGTTATTGGATTCGTCGGCTTTGGCAAATATCGCAATGACGAACTCGAGAACGCCGGAGAAGTTTTTGCTATTTATATTTTATCGCAGTATTACGGAAAAGGCATTGGGTATCGCTTGATGCAGACGGCGCTCTCAGAGCTTGCTGATCATTCGAAAATTGCAGTCTGGGTACTGAAAGAAAACACAAAAGCCATCCGTTTTTATGAACGATGTGGATACCGTTTTGACGGCAGAGAGCAAATCATTGAACTTGGATCTCCTGTCGTTGCGGCAAGAATGGTTTTAGAAAGATAAATTCCAGTTTGCCGCACAGACAACAGTCCCCTAACAACTGAATAACCCACCCACCAAGAGCAGCTATTTTCACACAGAAAACGGCTGCTCTTTTCTTTTGCAAACAGGCAGAAAGGAGCGACCAGCCATGACGAAACCGAGAGAGAAAACCCGCGAGGAATTGACCGCCGAGATTGAGGACAGCAAGAAGAAAATCCGGCAGTTTGAGAACCGAGAAAAGATGTTACGTCAGAAGTTATCCAAAGAGGAACGCAGAACGCGCAGCCACCGCCTTATTGTCCGGGGCGCGGTCTTTGAAAGCATTGTGCCGGAAGCAAAGAACATGACCGACGAGGAAGCCACAACACTTCTCCGGCTTGCCTTGACGAGTGAACCAGCGCGGAAATATCTGAAAAAACGAGCCGAGGGAGCGACAAGCTGAAAATCCCTTAGGAACTAAGGGCGCACTTATACACCCTTGCGGGCGTGTGCGCTCTGCCGAGGGCTTGTCGGCACAGAGAGAAAGCCGCTTGCTTCCCTCTCTGACCGACATTGGCGGCTTTGCCGCAACAAGGGGCTGCACCCCTTGCGCCGCTTACGCGGCTATCCCTGCACACCCACAAAAACGGTACACCCGCCGTTGGCGCCTGTACCATTTTTGCGGGTTTTATTATCCTATCCGGGAGGTGATACCCATAGCCATTTACCATTGGAACATCGGCATTGTGAGCCGAGGAAAAGGCAAATCAGCCGTTGCCGCAGCCGCCTACCGAAGCGGCGAAAAGCTGACAAACGAATGGGACGGAATGACCCATGACTACACCCGCAAAGGCGGCGTTGTCCATACAGAAATCATGCTGCCACCCCACGCGCCACCCTCATTCTCTGACCGTTCAACCTTGTGGAACAGCGTGGAGCTTTACGAGAAAGCCGGGAACGCCCAGCTTGCGCGTGAGATTGACGCGGCACTCCCCATAGAATTATCCAGAGAGGAACAGATCCGGCTTGTCCGGGAATACTGTTCCTCTCAATTTGTTTCCAGAGGAATGTGTGTGGATTTTGCCATTCACGACACCGACAGCGGCAACCCCCATTGTCATATCATGCTGACTATGCGACCACTTGACGAGCGCGGCGCATGGGCGGCGAAATCCAAAAAGGAATATGACCTTGACGAAAACGGCGAGCGTATCCGCTTGCCAAGCGGCAGATACAAGACGCACAAAATTGACCTTACAGGCTGGAATGACAAGGACAACACCCTTTTGTGGCGCAAGGCGTGGGCTGACTTTACCAACGACTTTTTGGAGAGAAACGGAAGCCCGGAGCGTATCGACCACCGCAGCAACGCCGAGAGAGGAATTGACGAGCTGCCCACCGTCCACATGGGCGTGGCAGCTTGCCAGATGGAGAAGAAAGGTATCGCCACCGAGAAAGGCGAATTAAACAGAAATATCCAAAAGGCAAACCGCCTTATCCGGGAAATCCGGGCGCAGATTGGGAAGCTCAAGGAATGGATTGCCGACCTGTTCAAAGCGCGAGAAAATGCCCCGGAGCAGCCGCCGCAATCTCCCAGCCTTGCAAATCTGCTGATGAAATATTTGAGCGTTCAGAGAGAAAAGAGCCGGAAGTATTCGCAGCGTTGGCAACAACAGCACACAGCCGATGAACTGAAAACCATAGCGGCGGCGGTCAACTATCTTTCCGAGCATGGCATCTCTAATCTTGACGAGCTGGACGCTTCTCTTTCCTCTGTCAGCGAGAAATCCGACGCTATCCGCAGCGGCATGAAAGCCGCCGAGCAGCGCATGAAAGAGATTCAAAAACTGATAGAGCAGGGAAAGAATTACCTTGCCTACAAGCCCATTCACGACGAGCATAAACAAATCCGCTGGAAAGGCAAACAGGAGAAGTACGCCGAAGCCCACCGCGCCGAGCTTACCCTATGGGACGCGGCAAGCCGCTATCTCCATGCGAAGCTGCCGGAGGGCGTGAAAACCCTGCCGATCTCCGCGTGGGAGAAAGAATATACTGCCCTCAAAGCACAGCGGGAAGCGGAATATGACACGCTGAAAGAGACCCGCGCCGAGGTTGCCGAGCTTCAAAAAATCCGCAAATGCGTGGATATTGCACTGAAAGCCGAGCAGCCGGAGCAGACACAGAACCGCACCAAGCGGCATGAACAGGAGCGATAAGGAAAAGGACGGGCAAGCGGTTTTGCCTGTCCGTCCTAAATGTTTTCCGATAAAATGGACGCTATTGATTCCTAATATTAAAACCAACTTGCTCTTTCGTCCCTAAATTCGGGCAGGTCACTATGCTCATAAGGATTATAATTATTCAAATTGCAGCCAAACTCTTTCAATGATTTTATTTTATTATCCTTTGTCCATTCAACCAGGGAAATTCCATCAAATTCCTCTATGCTCCCATTGTTCATTTCATTTTTGAAATACCACTCCACAATCGTCTGATTTCCTTTGTGGAAAAATTGTTTGATTTCCCAAGCAACGACTTTGCCACGAGTATTCCATTCCTGAAACCAGTGTTTTACGATTTGACGGTTATTATATTTTGGACTCCAACTTTCAGTATAAATTACATCTTCTGCAAAAATATTATCAATACCTAAATCCTGTTTTGTAAGCCACATTTCAAACCATAAGTGAATATTTTTTTCTCTTTCATTCACAATCCAGCACCTCACTAACTTCCGATTTTTCGGTTTCATTCTACATCAAAACTATGAACAATTCAACCACAGAAAGAGAGGTATCAGCCATGTATTACACCCAAGAACAGATAGACCGAGCGAACCAAGCCGACCTTGTTTCTTTCCTGCAATCACAGGGCGAGCAGCTTACCCGCGCCGGGAATGAATACCGCTGGAAGCGGCACGACAGTCTGACCGTCCGGGGAAACAAATGGTACAGGCACAGCCAGAGTAAGGGCGGCGCACCCATTGATTTTGTCATGGAGTTTTTCGGCAAGAGCTTTACCGAAGCCGTTGAAATGCTGACAGGAGAAAGAGGCGCAGCCCCGCCGCTGGACAGACCAAACCCCGCGCCCCTCTCTGACTTCCGACTGCCGCCCCGCAGCACCGACAACCGCATAGCGAGGAACTACCTCACAGCAGCCCGCCGCATTGATGAAGATGTG
>CDYU01029875.1_pt1 | contig 43499 bp, 40 predicted proteins | sample 480701 | NCBI WGS metagenome assembly CDYU01 (sample SAMEA3182105, study PRJEB8094) | gut metagenome | biome: human; feature: gut; material: Stool; isolation source: human stools | place: Canada | collected 2013-02-26 | reverse complement strand
AAAGAATGAGCGCCTTAATGCAATCTTAATACGGCACACCGGATCATTACACCGTTTTTTTATATTTCATAATATACTCTTTGTAAACAAACAAAAACAGGAGAAGTATATATGCCTGAAATTACACATAGAAAAAAGCGACTGTCATCCTTTAAGCTGATCGTTTTGGGCTTTGCCGGCGTCATAGTGCTTGGAGCGCTGATATTGATGCTGCCGTTTTCATCGACTGCCGGAGTTGTTACGCCGTTTCACGAGGCGCTGTTCACATCGACCTCGGCCGTTTGCGTTACGGGGCTGGTTGTGCAGGATACGGGCAGTTATTGGTCCGCTTTCGGGCAGACGGTAATACTGCTGATGATCCAGATAGGCGGGCTCGGTGTTGTAACAGTTGCGGCATTTTTCGCTATGCTGTCCGGCAGAAAAATATCGCTGATGCAGCGCAGTACCATGCAGGACGCCATCTCTGCCCCGAAGGTCGGCGGGATCGTCCGCCTGACCCGCTTTATTGTACGGGGAACTTTTTTGATCGAGCTTATCGGGATGATCGTTATGCTGCCGACATTTTGCGGAAACTTCGGTATCAAGGGAATTTGGATGGCGGCATTTCATTCGATTTCCGCCTTTTGCAACGCCGGCTTTGACATACTCGGCACCGCCGAAAACAAATACCCGTCTCTTACGGGATACATAGGGGATCCGACGATAAACATTGCCGTTATTTTTTTGATCATCATAGGCGGTATCGTCTTTTTGACATGGGACGATATCTGTACAAACAAGTGGCATTTCAAAAAATACCGTATGCAAAGTAAGGTCATATTGGTAACAACGGCAATCCTCATTATCGCTCCCGCAGTATTCTTTTTCTTCTGCGATTTTACGGGGCTTCCGCTCGGCGAAAGGATTCTTGCGTCGCTTTTTCAGTCTGTCACACCGAGAACCGCCGGTTTCAATACCGCCGATCTTCCCGCTATGACCGGTTCTTCCAAGGCAATTATGATTCTGCTGATGCTCGTCGGCGGCTCGCCCGGCTCCACGGCAGGTGGTATGAAAACGACCACGCTTGCCATTCTGATTCTGAGTGCATTCTCCGTCTGTCGCAAAAAGGACGATGCCGAAGTCTGCGGCAGACGCATTGACGGTTCGGCAGTGAAAAACGCCGCAGCCGTTGCCGTAATGTATTTCCTGCTGTTTTTTGTCGGCGGCATTGTTATCAGCACGGCAGAAGGTCTGCCGCTTAGCACCTGCCTTTACGAAACGGCGTCCGCTGTCGGAACGGTCGGGCTTACGCTCGGAATCACACCGCAGCTCGGTGTTCTTTCTCAGCTTATTTTGATCGTCTTAATGTATCTCGGCAGAGTCGGCGGACTTACCCTGATTTACGCGGCAATTTCCAACAAAAATCAGAGCGGAGCAAAGCTGCCGCTCGAAAAAATCACAGTCGGATAAAGGAGTTACTATAGCGTGAAAAATCACGCTAAAAATAATAAAGACGCCTGTTTCTCACCTTTGTTACCAAAGGCAACCGAAACAGATGCGATATAATAATCACCATTTCAGTGATTTTTATCGCATTTTGTGTCTTAGAAAGAAATGGTGATTATTATGAAGAAAACCCAACAAATACTTACATTGGTTTTGTCACTCGGATTTATTGCGGTTTTTGCCGCTTGGTTTTGGATTTTGCCCGATGCCGATGAATCGACAGTCGAAAGACGGCATTTGGCGAAATGCCCTGCACTGTCTCTTTCGTCGGTTGCGAACGGCAGCTTTATGAGCGGCTTTGAAAAATATATGCTCGATCAGTTTCCGCTGCGGGGCGGCTTTCGGGCGCTCAAAGCCGCCGCAAACGCAGGGGTGTTTATGCAAAAGGATAACAACGGACTTTATTCCGTCGGAGAGCACCTCTCAAAGCTGGATTTTCCGACGGACTTTGACTCGGTCGACCGTGCCGCACAGCGTTTTCGGTATGTGCATGACACTTATCTGCGGAATAACGGAATAAAGACATATCTGTCGGTGATACCCGATAAAAATGTCTTTATCGCATCGCCGAACGGCTATCCCGACAAGGATTACAAGGCTCTTGCCGAACGCCTCGTAAAAGGATTCCTCGAGGCAAAGTATATTGATATTTCAGGGCTTCTGTCGGCTGATGATTTCTATTACACCGATTCTCATTGGCGGCAGGAAAGAATCCTGAAGGTTGCCGACGAAATTGCGGATAAAATGGGCGCGGAGCGGATAGGACAGTGTGAAAAGCATGACGCGGGCGTTTCTTTTTACGGCGTCTATTACGGTCAGGCAGCCCTCCCGCACGCACCGGAGCGCCTTTTCTACCTCGATAACGAGGTGATACGGGGTCTTAAGGTGTATAATGCCGAAGTATCGTCCGACATCCCGGTTTACGATCTCGCTGCCGCCGCGGGACGCGATCCTTATGAAATGTTCCTCGGCGGTGCGCGCTCGATTATCAGGATTACAAATCCGAATGCTGCGAAGGAACGCCGGCTCATCGTTTTTCGGGATTCGTTCGGCAGCAGTATAGCGCCGCTTCTTGCCGCGGGTTATTCCGAGATAACGCTTGTTGATATCCGTTATATCACACCTTCCGCTCTCGGAAGAATGATCGACTTTGCAAAAGCGGACGATGCGCTGTTTCTTTATTCCGCGTCGGTCATCAACAACAGCGAGACGATAAAGTAACGCGGAACCGAGGCTGCGATGAAAATGAAAAGCTGCCCGCACCGTGTGGGAATTCGGTGCGGGCAGTCTCGAAAGGAATATAAAACGAAGGTATTATTATAATGTCTACTGAATAATTGCAAAGGTACTTTTGAATTGTTCGGCAGGCATTATTATAAACGGAACGTTGACTGCTTTTTTACGGCAATGGGTCAGGGCAGCCGGTCTGAACAGTAGGGCAGAGAGGCAAGGGCGCGCAAGCCGTCAATGTCTGTCAGTTCAATACATCCCTTTGATTTGTAAATCAGCTTTTTGTCATTCAGCTTTTTCAGAGTTTTGGTTACTCTTTCTCGGCTCGTTCCTATGTACCGCGCAATATAGTCGTGAGTGAGGTGTATATGTGTCTTTCCGTGTCGGTCATGCTCGGCAAGAAGAAAAACGGCAAGACGCTTTTCCAGACCGTGAAACAGAATCCATTGCACCGAATCCATAACCAGATTAAACCGCTCGGCAATCAGCTCATAGGCAAAGCAGCGAAAATACAGGTTGTTTCGCATCAGCTGCTCCATAATCGACATATTGACAACGAGAACCCTACTGCGGCAGTCTGATGTGAGAAACACCTGAAAGGATATTTGGTTGAACAGACTCAGGGCAGAGAATATACAAATACTTTGATCGTGAAGAGAAAACAGGGTGATCTCTCTGCCGTCGGGCGACAGTAAATACGCACGGATTCTGCCCTCAACCAGCATCATAAGACCGATGTCCTCGCCCGCCATGGAATGAAGGATGTATGAGTCTCTGTCAAAGGTACGAATATAGGCGTTATTGCGAAGCATATCCTTTTCGGCATTGTTCAAATGCTCCCAGAACGGCAGCGCATGAAGATGTTTTGTCGTTGTGCTCATCGGGTACACTCCTCTCAATATATAATTATTATATCATACGTCGGCACCGTTGTACAGTGCCGACGGCACATATGAACCCGAAGCTCGGATTTTAAAGAAATGTTCTGAAGGAACGGCATGAAAAAACCGTAAAGAATTTCCAAAATGGGTTGATAAGAAACGCGGGGGAGGGTATAATATTACTTGTAAAATATCATATTTTTATATTCGGCAAACCTGTCGAAAGACAGGGACGCAAAGTTTAGTGTCTAACCGGAAAAATTCCGTATGATTGACTGACCGCACTTTTTATGGCTGCGGTCAGTCTTTTTTTGTGAAAAAAACGCTCCGAACGGTGCCCGCGCCACATACAGTCGGTTCCTGCAGCACAGACGCTGTACGGCAGTTTCTGTATAATTAAAATACTGTGGTGGGTTAGTTATGCCTGATTCCCGAAAATCATGAGGTTAATTCGGCGGAGTATTCAATTTTCACGGCGATATCAAAGCCGCAAGACAATTTTTTGGAATCTGTAAGGATTAAACGGCGATAACTGAAAAATTCGTTCGGGAGGACTTCTGTATGTCTGAAAGCAAAATATCAAAAAGAATTCTGTTCATTATCGGAGCGGTGTTATGCTGCATTTTCGCGGTAATTCTTGTATGCAACCTGACGATCATCATAAAAGGCGTTGCAAATCCGAGAATTCCGCCGTCGGTATTCGGTGTCACACCGATGGTTGTGCAGTCGGGCTCAATGAGCGGCAATGCCGAGGATCATATAGAAGTAGGCGACCTGATTTTTACGGTAAAGCCCGATACGGACAAGCTGAAGGCAGGCGACATTATCTCGTTTATGGACGGCAATATTGCCGTTACCCACCGCATTATTGAGGTGCAGGCGGGAACTGACGGAAAACGCAGCTTTATAACCAAGGGTGATGCCAACAACACCGAGGACCCGGCAGTCGGCGAGGACGCGGTGTTCGGACTGTATAAGGGGCGTGTTCCGGGACTGGGTGACTTTGCCATGTTCCTGCAAAAGCCGCTGGGTATGGCGGTATTTATCGGCATACCGGTGTGTGCTTTTATTATCTACGACATTGTTCGCCGTCAGCGAAGCTCCGGCAAAAGGGATAAGGAAACCGAGGAACTGAAAGCGGAGCTTGAACGGCTGCGTGCCGCCGCGGGAGAAAAGAATCCCGAAAAAGAAGACGGCGGCAATACATAATAAACGGTATCTTCCGCGAGACCGGTGCCACAGCCGGACAAAGCGGTGATATATATGAGGGTAAGTCCTCGGTTGAGGCGATTTATGTCATCTCACGAAATCCGAATGACGGTATTTTATCGTCTCAACAATTTTTTTAAGGAGGAACATTCCATGATTTTGAAAAACAATCGAACGATGAGAGCAGCGGTTCTCTTGCTCGCTCTCGTACTTATCACCTCATGCTTTGTCGGAGGCACCTTCGCGAAGTATGTAACCAGCGGTGATGCGGCGGATCATGCCAGAGTAGCCAAGTGGGGCGTGACTGTTACCGCCCACGGAACCGGTGATGTCTTTGCAAAAGAGTATGACGCCGTTGCCGGGCAGGATAACACCGTTATCGCCGGCGGCGAGTACAAGGTTATAGCCCCCGGTACAAAAAAAGAAAATGCCACACTGGTAACACTGAGCGGTCAACCGGAGGTTGCCGTAAATGTCACCTATAGTGCCGAGCACTTCAGTCTGACCGGCAATTGGGCAAGCGATGATGCCGGTACATTCTATTGCCCGTTGATTATCACGGTTGGCGACACGGTCATCAAATGTGCGGAAAAGACTAGCGCTGATGATGTCAAAACAGCTGTGCAGGCCGCTGTTGCTGCCTGCAGCGCTAACTATGGAGCCAAAACGGATCTTTCCACAGTGGCAAACGGAGGCCTGAAAATCTCCTGGGAGTGGCCTTTTGAGGGCGGAGCAACAAATCCGAATCAGACCGATGTGAAGGATACATATCTCGGAAATCAGGCAACTAAGACCGCAACTCCCGAAATTCTACCTTCCATTTACATTCCGGTGACAGCCACCGTAACTCAGATCGACTAAGGCTCTGATTTTACGGCTTTTGCACAGTCGTATATCCCCCGCCATGTGGCTGGCGGGGGATAATACTCGGGCTGTATGCAGTGCTCCCGACATCTGCTTGCCGGGAGCACTGCATACAGCCCGAACCCCTGCAGCCCTGCGGTTTTGCCGTTTTTAAACGAGGTGGCATATGAATAACTCTGAAAAATTGAGGGAATGGATGTTTCCCGCCATACTGATACTCTTTATATTACAGGTCATGCTGCTGCCGGTAATGATTGGTCTTACCTATGCCGTACCCGCAGAGAGACCCGAGCATATCCTTACCTACAGGACAGGCTCGCTTGTTTGGGATAAGGCTGCTTCGGTGCGCCCGGACAGCTCTGCTGAGCTTTCATTCTTTGAAACACTGTATAAGAATGTAAACGCCGATAATGCCGAAAGGGTGTTGGCGCCGGGTACGGAAAAGGACAGTGTAATCCGGCTTAAAAACGATACAAATAAAGAGATAACCTATACCGCCGTACTGTATTCGCTCTCGACCTCGCAAAATCTTGATATCGGAGCCTCACTTTCGGGAAACGGCTTTTCGGACACCTCCCGTTATGCGCTCCCCGAAAGTATTAAGAAAGAAACGGTTGTCCGCGCGGTCGGCGGCAGTCTGGCTGCAAAAAAACTGCAGGACTTTGATATAAACTGGTTTTGGAATTTTGAGGACGGCGCAAGCACTGACGGACGGGACGGCATCGACACCTATCTCGGCAATAAAGCCGCAAACGAAAAGGCAGACGAAGCAACACTGGGATTTTACCTTGTTGTATACGACGACAGCGAGATATTGCCTTCTCCGCAAACGGGCGACAATACCGTAATCTGCGGTTATGTTGTGCTGATGCTCATCAGCGGCGGACTGTGCCTTTTCCTTGCCCTTACACGGAAAAGGAGGGAAAGGGATGAAGACTGAAAAGACTTTGACCGTCCTGCGGAGGGTGCTTAAAGCTCTGATTCTTATAATCGTAGGTGTTATCCTGCTTGCAAATCTGTATTGCCTTGTCGCGGGGCGGATATTTAAGGTGAAGGCTCCGACCGTGTTCGGCTGCTCCTCCGCCGTTGTGCTGACGGGCAGCATGAGCGGCACCATAGAGCCTGACGATTTTATCATCACCCATAAGCAAAGCGATTACACGGTCGGCGATATTGTGATGTATCAGACCGGCGGCACACCGGTAACCCACCGCATTATTTCCGAAAACGAAAAGGGCTACCGCACAAAGGGGGATGCCAACAATACCGACGACGGCACCGAAATACCGAAGGAGGATGTGGTCGGGAAAGTGGTGCTGGTGATTCCGAAAATCGGGGCGGCTGTTCGCCTTGCGCGAACACCGATCGGAATGCTCGGCCTGTTTGCCGCGATTATTTTGATTGCCGAGCTGCCGAATCTGATCGGATATATTCGCCGCAAGGACAAAAAACAGGAAAACTGAAAAAACAAGGGGGCGGGAAAATGAAACACAGCGAGAAAACAGAGCAAAAGCCGAAATTCCGGCTTCCTTTTTCCGCCGTTTTGCTTTATCTTGCGCTGATTGCGGCGGCGGTGTCCGGCGTGACCTTTTCAAAATATGTGACGGGGACAACGGTGGGCGATACGGCAAGAGTGGCAATTATGCGGGATATTACCGTTACCGAAACCGGAAATTTTGCAGAGACGGATAAATGGGTTATTACCCCCGGCGTGGATATGATAAAAAATGCCGTTGTGAATTTCGAGGGCAGCGAGATGGCGTGTTATGTGTTCTGCGAGATAAAAACATCGGGCTGGAGCAGACTTGATGAACACAGCTTTGCTTTTTCAGGCGGCGGCGAAAACATCCTCGGCTGGGCAGTAAATAATGATTGGAAATTTCTTTCCGGTAACGGGAGCGAAGCAGTATATTACCGTACAGTCAGCGCCAACACCGTGCTGCAGGCGGATGTGTTGGCTGACGGCGGCAAAATAACCGTCAGCGAGAATATAACCAAAACACAGCTCGGACTTCTGCCGAAGGATATGCAAATTAAAATCAGCGCCGCGGCGGTGCAGTATAACGGCTTTTCCGAGGGTGAATATACGGAAGAACAGAGAGCCTTGGCAGCATGGGAAGCCGTGAAAAACAAATAATCCCCACAGGAAAGCAGGTGAAAGTATGGAAGGAAGATATCGGGCAAAGCATTTTAGGAATGCGGAACATACAGGGTTCAGAAGACTTCTTTCGGTTATTCTGTGCCTTTGCCTGCTTGTGTCTGTTCTTCAAATACAGATGATAACGGCATTTGCCGCAGCAAAGCTTGATTCGGTGACTGTTACACATGAAGGCAAGAAAACGGAAAAGCTGATTCTGCCTCAAAACAAAAGAGCCACCCTCAAAGCCGAATGTTCTCCGAATACGCAGAATATCGCCTATCAATGGCAGATACTTGCGGATATCAAATCAGAGCTTTGGGTGAATATTTACGACGCGACAAAGCAGTCGATGTCTCTGTCCTGCGCCATGCTCGGCTCGCTTTTGGATGAATCGGGCAGCGCCTATATCCGCTGCAGGGCAACAGCGGGGGACAGCAGCCGATATTCCGGCGCGGTCTGTGTGACGGTTGCTTTTAATGCTCTCGCAGATGCCGAACCCGCTGCCGTACGGAGCGGTAACTCCTCGGCGCGAAAGGCTCCTGCCCGCACACCTAGGAGCAATCCGGAATATGTGGACATCGTCATAAACTATTTGGATGCCGTGTCCGGTCAGCCCATCTACACGGGATTTACCGCACAGATACAGTACGGCACTTCCTATCACAATACAGTTATTTCACCGACCTATCTCGGATATGCGCCGTTTTATAATGCGGCTGATCCTTCTGTTACCGTTCCGGAGGGCGGCACGGTGGACGCGAATAACGACGCAACGGTAGTTACTCTGAATATTCCGCCAGACTATACAGCGGCGCAGTATGTCGTAAATGTCTATTATAAGGCAATAGATGTGCCCTATGCCGTGCGGTACTACTTCCAGAATATCAACGACGATATGTATAGCGAGAATATGGGGCTTTACCGCATATCCTCTGCCAAAACCGGCACGATTATTTCCAACGAGCAGCTTGCGGTGCAGGATGAGGAGACGGCAAAGGGCTTTACGAAGCTGTATCATTATCCGGAGGCAGTCGCCGCCGACGGCTCCACTGTTTTTCAGTGCTACTACGACCGCAATTATTACATGGTTAAATTTGATATGGACGGCGGCTACGGCACAGAGCCGATCTATGCCCGCTACGGAACGCCCTTTGTTGTAAATGCTCCTACACGGCACGGCTATGTGTTTGACGGCTGGGACGATGTGACGATCGGCACCGGCGACGGCATCAAAGATACTCTGCCTGATACCGTGCCCGATGAAAACCGCACATATAAAGCTCTTTGGAGCAAGGTTGACACCACATATACGGCGGTGTATTGGCTGCAAAATGCAGATGATGACGAATACAGCTATATCGGCAGCGTCAAGAAAAACGCAAAGAGTGGCGATATTGTTTCGGGCTCGGACAGTCTGACGGCAACCACACCGCTTTGCGGGAATACTCATACTCACACCGCAGAATGCTATCCCGATGATTTCAGCCACTATATTTATGAGCGCGCCGATAAAAACGTCACTGTTAAGGGCGACGGCTCCACTGTTATCAACATCTATTACAAAAGAAAAACATACACCTTGAGGTTTTATTATGTCAGGGAGAAAAACGGCGTCTATCAGCTTGTGGGCGGTTCGACCTATCCCTTCGGGAATAAAGATTCGCAGTTTGCCCGCCCCAATCCGTATACCGTGCAGAACCTGTTGGCTAAGGTGCCGGACGGCAGTTGGGGAAAAATTAAAGCGCTTCCGGTTTTGAAACAGAAATATGCCGATAAATACACCGTGGGAACGCTCATTGATACGGCAAAAGGCTATACCTATTATTATCTTGAATTGAGCGCCCGCTATGATGCAAATCTGACCGATTCCTGGCCGGGCGAAGCCTTTGAACCGATTGAGGTGGATGAAAACCATACCACAAACGGCGCACAGGACCATATGGGCGAAGGTCAGTGGGGGCGTTATGCCTATCTTGCCGGCTGGAACGGTGAATTTAAGGTGAAATACACCAAGGATAAATCCAATTCAACCATTAAGGGTATGTTTCAGAAGCTTGACGAGCATCTTTTGTATGACTCCTCGGAAGGAACCTCGGACATAGTTTCTTTTCTCGCCTTTTTTGAAAACGGAGCTGATATCAGTTGGAGTTATCCTCTCCAATGGCAGTACGAAATGTACGTTCCGGTTCTTCCCGGGGAAACCGGCACTCTTAACTATAACGGTGTGGATTATCTTCTCTATAAGTCCATTGACACCTCGGACAACAATGCAGGTATTGAACATCAGACACAGCCGACTCTCTACGGCTTCACCGCAAACGGAAAGACCTCGTTTCAAAACGCCGATCTTTCCGACGGAAGACATTCCTATACGGCAAGGTTTTTCTATCAGAGAACCTATCATGATCTGACTATGCATAATTATAATCAGATTCATTTGTATAAAAAGCTTCCGTATCAGGATCCGCTGGACGATTACGGCAATACCACGCCGCCGTATCCGTCTACTCTGGAGGAAAACGCATATACCTTCAGCGGTTGGTATTATTCTCCGGGATGCTATGACGGCAGTGAATATAAAGCCGGAGACACAATGCCCGGGAAGAATATCGGTCTGTACGCTAAATGGACGCCCGTAAATCACACGGTACGCTTCTTCCGCACCTATGACGATATGATTGCCTTTGAAACAACAGGCGATAAAAGCGGTATGCTTGAAACACGGGAAATACCGCACGGCAGTGTGCTGGGAAGTGTGAATAACCCAAGCTATGCAGTCGGCGGGCTTGCGTATACCTTCGGTGGCTGGTTTTATATGCGTGCCGGTGACAAGACGGCATATACGCCGCTTGATATGCCTGTTACAAAAGATATGAATGTCTTTGCCGACTGGGGCACACACTCGGCGCAGCCCTACCGAATCCACTACGCTCTGCACGAGGGAGAAGGTGACAGCTCTTGGCTGGGGCTTCTTAACACGGCAGCAAACGCCTCGCCTAAGGACAATAAAACCTATAAGGTATCAAATGACGGCGAGGATCGCACCTATGTATACCTGACATCGGACGGCAAGTATCACCGCCTGATCGCGCCCGATTCCGCCGGCTTTGCCTATCAGGGAAACACCCGCACCTTTTATCCGAAAGCGGGCGAGCCGCTTAATGAGCTTTATCCTGACTATAACAGCGGCTATTACCCGACGCTTGCCAGCCATTCCGTCACAGTGGAATATGAGGAAAACAAGGAAGAACCCGAGCACAATGTGTTTACCTTTACCTATGTGCATGCGGCGAATATAGCCTATCGGGTGGAATACCGCTATGCGGATACCGGCGCCTTGATAACCTCTGCTCCGGGTGGCGGAACGGTGACGAAATATTCAACCAAGGCGGTTGTGACAGAGCGCTTCGAGGTCATTAAAGACTATATTCCCGATGCTTTTTACAAACGCCTGATTCTTGCCGTTACTGATGACGGAAACGGCAACTATGTAGGCTCTCCGGACAATGTAGTGGTCTTCTATTACAGTAAAAATACGCAGAATGCCTTTTACGCCGTACACCATATGCTGCAGAAGATTAATGCCGCAGGGGCGGAGCTTACGCAGGATGAAAGCGGTAATTACATCAACTATACCGAAAGCGATGCCCTTACCGAGGGTATCGGAGATATCGGCTCTTCACATGATATCGTACCGCAGACCTTCAGCGGTTTTACGGTATACGGCACGGGATATATCAAGGATTCCGGCACAACGCAGCTACTTGACGCCGAAACCGATCCGCACTTTACCATTACTGTTCAGGCGCAAGGCACCGAGCTGTATATCTTCTATACACGCAACACACAGAGCTACAGGGTATATTATTTGAAGTACGGCACGGATATCAGCAACCTGCCGCAGCTGACCGATACCTCGCCGGGTGTGCTTCTTCCGATTGAATCCGGCACAGGTACTTTCGGCTCCGCAGTTACGGCATCGGCAAAGCAGGCAGGCGGAATGAACTGTGTATCAAATTTGTCGCAAACGATCATTCTTCGGGCAAACGATGCACAGAACTATATCATATTCTACTATGCGCCTTTGCAATATACCGTGGAATACAAGGTATGGCAGTACGGCGGCGGAACGCTCAGTCAGACTATTGAGGTAGTCAATGGAACGGATCCTTTCATCGGCTCAACGGCGACGGCTAAGATCGGCTATCGGTTTGACGGCTGGTACGCGGACGAAGCGTGTACGGTGCCGGTCGGCGACAAGGGAACGGTAACGGGCAGCAAGCTTGTTCCCGCGACGCCAAAGCTTGACGCCATGCCTAAGGTCAACACCTTTTGGGCAAAGCTCGTTCCTGTTGTCGGAAATATGACGATTGTAAGAGGAAACGGCACCGGGGATGAGGAAAACGGCGACAGAGTATTTGTTTACCGTATAACCGCGGCAGATGATCCCGCTTTTGAGTTGTATGTTTCAATCAAAGGAAACGGCAGCGTGACGATTAAGGATATGCTGTGTCGTGAATACATGATAGAACAGCAAAATGCTTGGTCATGGCGGTATAGCGACACATCGCGGAAGGTGACCGTTTCCGATGGAACAACAACGAAAGTCACATTCGGCGATGCTCCCGTTAATAATAAATGGCTTAACGGTAACAGCAAAAGGATAACGAACAGAAAGGGGTGACGCCGCAATGTCGAAAAGAATAAAGAACCTGCTGATTGCGGGGGCGGCCTTGTCTATTGCGGCGGCTGCGGGCTTGACCCTTGCCTTTATGTTCAAAAAGGCGGAAAAAACAAATCGGTTTATTCCGGCAGAGGTTTCCTGCGCTGTTCATGAGAAGACGGACGGCAGCGAGGTAACCAGTATTGCCGCCGTCGGCAGTGAAAAATCGGATATTCGGGTGGAGAATACCGGCAATGTCAAGGAATTTATTCGCCTGAAGCTGGTTTCGTATTATGTTGACGCAAACGGAGACATTGTGGGAACGGTTTCTTCTCAATACCCGAATCTGACACTTAAAAACGGTTGGATTGCAGGAGCCGACCACACCTACTGTTTTCCCTATCCGGTAGAGCCGGGAAAAGCAACCGAAATACTGTGCGAGCCTTTCACCCTCGGGCAGACACAGCTTGAAAACGGCAGCACTGTGTATCAGGTAATTGAGGTTATTGCCGAGGCTGTTCAGGCAGAACCGATATCCGCCGTGCGGGAAGCCTGGGGCGTAACGGTTACAAATAATACGATCACGGCAGCTCCGTAAAAATTCCCCCTGTTCGGCATATCATGCCCGACAGTAGGCTTTTCTTATGTGTCTGCGGCACATAAAAGAGTAAAAAGAGTAAAAAGAAATTAGGAAAAGTGCCTATTTTCGCTTTACTGTCTATTGACTTTATACCTATTTTTGCTTATAATATTATTAGGAACTCATCCTAATAACGCGGAAAATGAGAAGGCTCACACCAAGCTGCGGTTAAAGTAGCCGGGCGAGCTCGGCGGGACAGAAATAGATCTTGATACGGAGATGAAAACCGATGATTATACGCAGAGAAACAAAACAGCGGCAAATGGTTTTACAGGCGGTACAGGCAAGGAAAGACCACCCGACCGCCGATCAGATATTCAATGATGTGCATAAGCTTGATCCGAAAATCAGCCACGGAACCGTATACCGTAATCTGAACCTTCTTTGTGAGGACGGTTTGATCTGCCATGTGCGGGTGCCCGGAGCGGACCGATACGACCTGCGCACCGATCTGCACTATCATATGTTCTGCGTTGAGTGCAAAAAAGTAAGCGATGCGCCGCACCCGTACAAACCGTATTTGGATGAAGAAATTGCCAAACAGTCAGGCTATAAGATTATCAGACATCGTCTGATTTTTGAGGGAGTGTGTCCGGAATGCCAAAATATAGAGCTTCGACCCCTTCCGGAGCCGGTATTCGTTCATTATCCGGTTCAATCGGCTCCTCATATGCCGGTGCCTGCCTTTGCCGAAACGAAAAAGCCAAACAGGAGAAAATGATTGTACAGACAATCTGGCAGCTATTTCCGCATTGTCCTATGTGAAGGACGGCTTATAAAATGTCTCGGTAAAAGAAGACTCGCTGCTTGCGGCTCTCGGATAAGATAAAAAGGTCAAAGCAAATTAAACGAAGCAGTAAAGGAGGAATAACGGTATGAGAAAAATATTCATGGGCATTGCGATTGAGTTGTTTGCTGTTTTACTGCAGCTTTCGTTTAAAGAAACAGCCGTTTCGCTTATTATCGGGGCATTGGGGCTTTTGGTAGCACTTTTCGGTCTGTTTGCAACCCTCGAAAACAGATAGGCAAAGAAATAAGTATTGTTTCTGACTGCAAGGGATTGCAGAAAAAAATAAAGGAGGAAACTGGCATGATGACGACTTACGAACACTGTGAACACTGCGGACGACTCATACCTGAGGGCGATGTTTACTGTGGCTTTTGCCGCGGTACTGCGAAAACGGATATTTCCGATTTTGATATGATCCATGATCCGGAAACATATCCGCTGCCGCATCATGAATTTCCTGAAACCGACCAACGACCGTTTTCCTTTAAAAAACAAAGGTAAACCGGGCGCTGACAGGTAAACGGTATGAAAGGGGGAGCCGACTGTGCGAAACTGTCGGCTCCGGGACTGAAAATCGTTTTATAACGGAGGGGCAAAAGCATGAAGAAACGGAAAAGGATTATTCTCGTTTGCCTACGGTTGCTGCCGTAGTCGCTGCCGTTTATCTGTTTATCATACGATTGAGGAACGGAGCGATTATATGCAGCAGAAAGTCCGACAATTGAAAAACACGAACGGAGAATTTTATGAAACTGACATTTCTCGGTGCGGCACACGAGGTTACGGGCTCCTGCACCTTGCTTGAAGCCTGCGGCAAAAAGCTTCTGGTTGACTGCGGCATGGAGCAGGGCCCGAATATTTATGAAAATAGCGAGCTTCCCGTGCCGCCCGCCGACATAGACTTTGTATTTCTCACACATGCCCACATTGACCATTCCGGAAAGCTTCCGCTGTTGACCAAAAACGGCTTTCGCGGGAATGTTTACGCAACGACCGCTACGCGCGATCTGTGCGCAATCATGCTAGCCGACGCTGCGCACATTCAGGAAACCGAAGCGGTCTGGAAGAACCGCAGAGCACTGCGCTCCGGTGAGGAGGGCTACACTCCGATGTATACCCTTGACGATGTAAAAAAGCTTATGCCGCAGTTTCGGGTGACTGATTACAAAACGGCGGTGAAGCCGTGTGACGGCATATCGGCTGTCTTTTATGATGCGGGGCATCTTCTGGGCTCGGCAAGCATTAAAATATCGGTAACCGAAAACGGAGAGACTCACCATGTCGTTTTTTCGGGGGATATCGGAACGCCGAGTAGACCGCTTCTGTGCCCGCCGAATGTGCCGGATGAAGCGGACACTCTGATTATTGAATCCACTTACGGAGACAGCCCGCGTCCGCCGCAGCCGAAGGATACCGAGCAAAGGCTTGCCGAAATAATCGATCGAACGATCACCGGCGGAGGAAATGTGGTAATCCCGTCATTTGCGGTCGGGCGAACACAGGAGCTTCTGTATATGCTTCGGCGTATCAAGGAGCAGCGGCTCTCTCTTACCGATTTTCAGGTATATCTTGACAGTCCGCTTGCGATTGAGGCGACCGAAATTTATAAGGATACCCTCCGCAGTTACTTTGATGAGGAAACGAACGAACTGCTTGACAGAGGAGTCAATCCTATCGGATTTGACGGCCTGCATCTTTCGGTAACAGGTGATGATTCCAAAAAGATCAACGCAGATCCCACGCCTAAAGTCATCATCTCCGCCTCGGGTATGTGCGAGGCGGGGCGCATACGGCATCACTTAAAGCATAATCTTTGGAGACCGGAATGTACGGTTCTCTTTGTTGGGTATCAGGTGGAGGGTACCCTTGGCAGACGACTTTTGAACGGTGCACGGTATGTCAACCTGTTTGGGGAAGATGTCAGGGTTGCGGCAGATATTGAAAACCTTGAGGGTATATCGGCACATGCCGACATGTTACGGCTGGTGGATTGGATAGCTTCGATGAAGAAACGACCGACAAGAGTCTATGTTAATCATGGCTCGGACGGCGTATGCGACAGCTTTGCCAAAACAGTTACCGAACGGCTTGGAATTGAAGCAACGGCTCCGTATAGCGGGGATGTTTTCGATCCGGTCGTCGGTACGCAGCTTACCGTCGGCAGCCGACAAAAGGTGCCGCGCGGCGCTTACAAAAGGAAGGGGCGCTCCTCTGCGGTATGGAACAAGCTGTACGCGGCCGGTATTCGTCTTATGGGGATTATTGAGCGCAGCAGCGACTGTAAGAGCAAAGAACTTGTTGTCCTTACCAACCGTATCAACGCTCTTTGCGATAAGCAGGAAAAGGCAATTAAGAAAGATAACACGCGGTGAGATGCTGCGCGGGAAACGGCGGATAAGCTGCATTAAAGCATAATACTGTCGAAAGGCTTCGGAATAAGATCGGGGGAGAGAAAAATGAAAGCAATTGGGGTATTGCCCGAAGATTACGGGGAAATATACTCGCTTAATCTTCAAAAGGATAAAAGGACGGCGATAATCGTTAATTTACTTGCTCTTGCCATTGCGGCTGTTATGGCGGTATCCATGAACTTTTTCGTACCCGTGACCTCCTTTTTTGATATGAGCGGGGGGATAGTCCGCTATTTTTTAAGGCTTGCCGCTTTAATTGTTTTAATGGTGCTGTATATGGTTCTCCATGAGCTGGTTCACGGCATCGCGATGAAGTTATGCGGTACAAAAAGGGTAAAATACGGGTTCACCGGCTTATATGCGTTTGCGGGAAGTGAGGATTATTACGATAAAAAATCGTATATTTTTATAGCGCTGGCTCCCATCGTGCTTTGGGGAACTGTGCTGGCTGCCGTTAATTTCTTTGTCCCGACCGAATGGTTCTGGATCGTTTATATGATTCAGCTTATCAATATTTCGGGAGCAGCGGGAGATCTGTTTGCAGCCGTGAAATTTTCACGCATGCCGAAGAATATACTCATACAGGACAGCGGCGTGAGCATGAGAGTTTTTTATATCGGAAATTAGATATTAAATATAGGTCTGCAAAGATATACAACATAATAATTTTGTATAAAATCAGCCTGTTGCTGTCGGGAAAACCGATAACAACAGGCTTTAATATTAATAAATCCGCATTGTAAAAAGTGTGTATAAACCGTCATAATCAGCCCTTCCTCGGCATATGCTTTACCAAAAGACAGTTTGACTGCCGCGAGTTAAAAGCATATGGAGGAAGAATTATGACAAATGTGAGCATTTATAAGGATATAGCCGCGCGCACCGGCGGAGATATTTATATCGGAATTGTCGGACCGGTGCGCACGGGAAAATCAACATTTATAAAGCAGTTTATGGATAAGCTCGTGCTGCCGAACATAGCCGGAGATTATTTAAAGGAAAGGGCGAACGACGAGCTTCCGCAATCCTCATCCGGCAGAACAATAATGACGACCGAGCCGAAGTTTATACCCGAAAAGGGCGCTGAAATAAGAATTGACGATTCATCGGTAATGAATGTGCGGCTGATAGACTGCGTGGGCTACATAGTGCCGAGCGCGCTCGGATATATTGAGGGCGATCAGCCGAGAATGGTAATGACGCCGTGGTTTGAAGAGCCCATACCCTTTAACATGGCGGCGGAAATAGGTACGCGCAAGGTAATAAACGAGCATTCTACTATCGGGCTTGTCATCACGACAGACGGCAGCATCAGCGATATCCCGCGCAGCGAATACGAGGAAGCGGAGGAGCGGGTGATAGATGAGCTGAAGGCAATAAACAAGCCGTTTGTGATATTGCTCAACTGTATGTACCCCGAATCGGCAGAAGCGCAGGAGCTTGCACAAAGGCTTACCGAAAAATACGGAATCCCGGTACAGCCGGTAAACTGTCTTGAATTATCCGAGGAGGATATAAAGCAAATATTATCGCGCGTTCTTTTTGAATTCCCGATTAAAGAGATATGCATAAGCTTTCCGCGCTGGATAAACTCGCTTCCGCTTGAACACAGGCTGCGCGCGGAGCTTACCGATACGATTAAAAAATCGGCGGAAAATGTACGGCATATAAGGGATATCAGGTGCTTTGAAACGGCGTTCGCAAACAGCGAAAACGCCGACGGAGCAACAATCAACGGAATAAATCTTGGCACAGGCAGCGCGGAGATAACAATTAAAATAAACAGCTCTCTTTTTTACAGCGTGCTTGCCGAAAGCACCGGGCTTAAAATCAATGATGAGCAGGAGCTTATGGAGTGCGTTAAGGAGCTTGCCGAAATCAAGAAGGAATATTCGAGGGTCAAGAACGCGCTTGACGAGGTTGAGGCGACAGGCTACGGAATAATAATGCCCGAAATTGAGGACTTAAAGCTTGAGGAGCCCGAAATTATGAAGCAGGGCGGGCGCTACGGGGTGCGGCTTCGCGCCTCTGCACCGTCAATTCACCTTATGAAGGCCGAAATCACTACCGAGGTAAGCCCGATCGTAGGAAGCGAAAAGCAGTCTGAGGATCTGGTGATGTATCTTTTAAGCGAGTTTGAAGAGGATCCGGTTAAGATATGGGATTCTAATATATTCGGAAAATCGCTCCATGAGCTTGTAAACGAAGGGCTGCACACCAAGCTTTCCCGTATGCCCGCAGACGCAAGGCAAAGGATTCAGGAAACGATAGAACGCGTGATAAACGAGGGCTGCAACGGTCTTGTCTGCATAATCCTTTAAGAAAAAAATCACATAAAACGACCGCTGCCGCAGCAAAGCTGCGGCAGCGGTTATTTAGATATTAGATATTAAATGGTAGATGTCGGATGTGCAAAAAGGTAAGATTTTATATACCTAAAGCTTTTCTCTCCTTCCGTCACGGCTTACGCAATCCACCGTCTCGGCTGCCGCCTCGGTCGGTGCTTCTGCTTCGCAGAGGTGTCCGCCGGACACCCGCACCCTCCCGACACTTACGGCTTTATTCGCTCCAATATTTTTTATCAAGGCTTCTGAAGGAAATCGCTGAGGAAATATGGTTTCGTTTAATAAGCTCGCTTCCGTCAAGGTCGGCTATAGTTCTTGCAATCTTTAAAATTCGGTCGTAGGCTCTTGCGGACATTCCGAGCCTGTCGAACGCAAGCTGCAGGTATCCGTCGGCCGCACTGTCGGTAACGCAGTATTTTTTAAGCATAGCGGGGGTAAGTCTTGCGTTGCAGGATACTCCCGTACCGCGGTAGCGCTCAATCTGCAGCTTTCTTGCGCGGTTTACACGCTCCCTTATTTCAGCCGAGGTCTCCTCCTCAGACGAGGAGTTAAGCTCCTCAAAGTTGACCGGCGGCACCTCGACATGGATATCAATACGGTCAAGCATCGGGCCTGAAATTCTGTTGAGATAATTGCGCACCGCCTTGGGTGAGCAGATGCACTCCTTTGTGGGATGCCCGAAAAATCCGCACGGGCAGGGATTCATGGCGGCAACAAGCATAATCGAGCTTGGATATGTAAGCGTGCCCGCAACACGGGAAATGGTCACCTTGCCGTCCTCAAGCGGCTGACGGAGCGCCTCGGTAACATCGCGGCGGAATTCGGGCAGCTCATCAAGAAAAAGCACGCCGTTATGCGCAAGCGATATTTCGCCCGGCTTCGGAACAGAACCGCCGCCGGTTATGCCTGCGGGCGATACCGTGTGGTGCGGTGAGCGGAAGGGGCGAACGCGGACAAACGGGTTATTTTTATCAAGAATTCCGGCTATGGAATGAATTTTCGTGGTTTCAATCGATTCCTCAAAGGTCATTTCCGGCAAAATTGTGGGAAGCCGCTTTGCAAGCATGCTTTTGCCGGCTCCGGGAGGCCCTATAAGCAGGATATTATGCCCGCCCGCGGCTGCAACCTCAAGAGCCTTTTTGGCGGCGAACTGCCCTTTAACATCGCTGAAATCCACCGCGTCCGAAAGGGCGGGCGCGTTTATTTCGGTAACGGGCATGGGGGTTAAGGTGTCGGTTCCCGTAAGGTGGGCTATCAGCTGCTTTATATTGTTGATTCCGTATACATTTATCCCTTCGATTATTGCAGCCTCCGCCGCGTTTTCCTCGGGGACGAAAACATTTTTTATGCCGCTTTTGAGCGCGGTTATGGTTATGGCGAGAACGCCGCCGACGGGTCTTAATCTTCCGTCAAGCGAAACCTCGCCTATAAAAACGCTGTCTTCTATATCGGCATCCAGCTGACCGGAGGCCTTGAGGATTGCTATAAGCACCGGCAGATCGTATATCGAGCCTTCCTTTTTCAGATCCGCCGGAGCGAGATTTATGGTTATCCGCCCGATGGGGAATTTAAAGCCGCAGTTTTTAAGCGCCGCACGCACCCTGTCGCGCGATTCCTTGACCGCAGCATCGGGAAGACCCACTATATCAAAGGCGGGAAGACCCGAGGATATATCGGCTTCAACCTCAATCATATAAGAATCAATGCCGAAGAGTCCCACGCTTTTAAGCTCCGAAAACATTAACACCGCACCTCGTTTTTTCTTATATACATGCCGCACCTGTCAGCGCAGTATATTAATTATACTTTAATTTACAATTAAAAGCAATACCCGACATATAAACAGAAAAAATCACGGCAATTCGGTGATTACGGAGACCTCGTCCGTTCAGCAGATGTTATACATGTATTTCTTGTTTTTCTTGCTTGAATCGCATAAATAAAAGCTTTTGGCGGCATTTTTAAGCATTGCCTTTTTCACGCACGCCTCTTCCGCGGAGGAATCGGTTATGAACCCGTCCTCTGTATAGCCGCGGCTTGAAAAGAAAAATATATCGGCATTGAAATGAGAAACAAAGGCTTCGGCTTCGGAGCCGATGTAAGCAATCGAATGCTGCAGAAGAAGCCCTCCCGCGCAGTAATTTTTTATGCGTTCCTCGCCTAATTTCAGCGATATTTTGGGGCTGTTAGTCACAACGATTATATCGGTGAAGCTTTTTAAATGCGGTATTATATAGGAAACGGTGGACGAAGCGTCCATAAAAATAATGTCGCCGTTATGTATATATTCCGCGGCTTTTTCCGATATTTTCTTTTTTGAAGCGTTATTCTGCTCCTCGCGCCACAAAAGCGGTATTTCGTTATCGGGGGCATTTCTTATTACTACCCCGCCGTGCGTTCGGATTACCTTTTTCTGCCGTTCAAGCTCGCTCAGATCCCGCCTGACAGTGGGCTGACTTACATAAAGCAGCTTTGAAAGCTTATTAACGCTTATGCTTACATTTTCCGATAAGAGACTCAATATTTTTTCCTGACGCTCTATGCCGTACACAAAATTTCCCTCTTTCGATTTATTTCTTATATGATTGTTTATAATCGATATTTTTGATTTTTAATCAATAGCAGCGCCGTATATTGTTAAAACGCTCATATTTGATTATAATTTTAGCACATAAGAAAACTGTTGTAAAGAGGTTAATGCTATGAATAAAACAGTTAAATGCGCAAAATTATACGGTATAGGCGATCTGCGGTATGAGGAAGCACCTTTTCCCGAATGCGGCGGCGATGAGGTTATAGTGAAGGTGATGAGCTGCGGAATCTGCGGCAGCGATCTTGGCAGAGTATATGTTAAGGGAACCTACACCTTTCCGACTGTAATCGGGCATGAGTTTTCGGGCAGGGTGGTATTCGATCCGCTTGGGCTGATGACAAACGAAAATGTATGCGTTTTTCCGCTTTTGCCCTGCTTTAAGTGTAAAAGCTGCAGGGAGGGGAATTACGCCACCTGTGAAAATTATGATTATTACGGCTCGCGGCGGGACGGCGGAATGACCGAATACATAGCTGTAAAGCGCTGGAACCTTGTAAAAATGCCGTCCGGTTTAAGCTATGACGAGGGTGCGATGTGCGAGCCTGTATCGGTTGCGAGACACGCCGTCGGAAAGCTGAACATATCAAAAGGGGAGAGCGTTTTTATTTCGGGCGCGGGCCCAATAGGTCTTATAGCAGGGCAGTGGGCTGTGCTTTTCGGCGCAAAAAAAGTATATTATACCGATATCGACAAGCGAAAGCTTGAATTTGCGAAAACACTCGGCTTTTATGAGTGGGAAAACGGAACAGTTACCGATTGCGCGCTTGAGGGGACGGGGTATTCGGACGCTCTGCAAAAATGCCTTGAGACGGTAAAGCCGCACGGAAGAATGGTGCTTATGGGAAACCCGGCGGCCGAAGTCACAATGTCACAAAATACATATTGGCAAATTCTCCGCAAGGAGCTGTGTATAAACGGCACATGGAATTCATCTTATAATGACGTCGTTAACGACTGGCATGAAAGCATTACGGCAATGGCTGACGGCAAACTAAATGTCAGGCCGCTTATCACGCACAAATTCCCGCTTTCTGAATGCAATACCGCATTCAAAATGATGAAGAACAAAACGGAATTTTACAATAAAGTAATTTTAAATATGCAGGGAGCAGATTAAACATGAAAAAGAAAATTTCCCCGTCTGTCATGTGCGCCGATTTTTTTGATTTGAAAAATTGCATAAGGCAGTTTGAAGAAAGTAAGATCGATATGCTTCATGTTGATATTATGGACGGCAGCTTTGTGCCGAATTATACTCTCGGCACGGATTTTGTAAAGATACTCAAAGCCAATACTGCCATTCCGCTTGATATTCACCTAATGGTTGAAAATCCCGAAAGTAAGCTTGATTGGTTTCAATTATCTGCGGATGATTATGTAGCGGTGCACTGCGAATCGACTCCGCACATTCATAAAGCGGTTGCGGCGGTGAAAAATAAGGGTTGCCGGGCTTTGGCGGCGCTTAACCCCGGCACGCCGATATGCGCGCTCGAAAATATTACAGACGATATTGACGGGGTGCTTGTTATGACCGTTGACCCCGGCTTTGCGGGACAGAGGCTCATACCCTCCGCTCTTGAAAAAATTAAAAAGCTTCGTGAATATCTTGATGAAAGGGGCTATGAAAATATTGAAATTGAGGTTGACGGAAATGTGAGCTTTCACAACGCGGCGCTTATGAACGAAATGGGCGCGAATATTTTTGTTTCGGGAACCTCCGGCGTATTTTCAAAGGACGGAACAATTAAAGAAAACATCGCAAAATTACGCGGTATTATAAGCTAATGAGGCAGCGGTTTGCACAAACCGTTGTCTTCGGTGTTTGTTACGACTAATCACAATGTGAGTAAAGCTGTTATTCTCGGCTCCCTCGTCAGAGGGAGCCGAGAGAGAATTTATAGGCGAATTTAAATATTTTAGAGACGAAAAAGCAACCCGCCGGTTTATATCCACGGCAGGTTGCTTTTTTGTGTTTTCTTTATTATTCGACTATCAAAAGATATACTTTTTTGACAATTGTGTAGAAACATTATTTAAGCTGATTTCAGTCGTTAAAAATAACAAAATTTGAAAATTTCTCTATTAAGCTATTGATTATTAGGACACAATATGATATATTTTTAATCAGAGTACCAATTATCAAAAAGTAATACCTTTTGATAATTGTGTGTGAAAAAATTTAGCGGAAAAGGGGAAATGTATGCTGCGTTCAACATTTGATAACGCTGTTAATTGTTTTGGCGCGAGTATACCTCGGTTGAAACAAACAGTCGTGAAAACCGGAACAAACGGTATCGCAATTTGAAATTAAGGATAATAAAATGACCTTTGAATACGGCTTGGGAACTGTGAAGGTACAGTTTTATCCGTTTTGCGATAGCATTCGTTCAATATCGGGCGGGCTTTGGCTGTTTAGATATTCAATTGAGTAAAAAGGAATAAAATAGGAGGAAATTAAAATGTTATCTGTTACACAAAGAATTTCAATGGTGTCACAACCGCGTGGTGGATACATAAACCCTAAGACTATGTATTTTAAGCAATTCAGTGACGGAATAAAACTTTACGATATTCCGTTTGAGTATAAATCAATACAGGGACTGGCGGTTGATTATTACACACGGTATTTGACAGGCACTAAACTTGAAGACGCATTTAAGGTCTCGCTTTACGGCGCTAAAAAAATGGATGAAACAGAAAGAGCAATGGAGCTTTTAAAGGGTATTTCCCATGACAGAAAACAGTCAATAATAAATGTCTGTAAATTAGTGGGTTATGATGTTGCTTACAGAAAAGGCAAGAAATTTTTTAAACCGATAGATCAAATTGTGCCGAGTGAAGAATTGATACACAATATAATTGTAATGGTCGAGCGCAGCCTTGATTTTTTTAAGGAATACGGTCCAGTAGTTGAAAGCGGATTTTGTTGTGTGGGAAAATACAGTGGGGTTATAGGCTCCGGCGACGGGGATTATTTGACTAAGGACGCAATATGGGATTTTAAAGCAAGTGAGAATGAGCCTAATTCAGAGAATACATTACAGATTCTTATGTATTATTTATTAGGGTATATTTCATATCTTCGGTGGTTTAGAATTATTAAAAGGATAGGTATTTACAATCCATTGTTAAACAAAATGTACGCAATAAACATATCAGATATTTCTGATGAGGTTATGAATAACGTTTGCCGTGATGTGATAGGATATGATATTTCCGATAATGCTCAGGCTTGGAAACATGCAAGGGGTGTTAATTCTAAGGTTGTTGAGGAAATAACGGATAGATTACCTCGTTTTTCGGTAAGATTTTCTCCTGACAAACTTGAAGACGGGATACATGAAGATATATCTTTGTCCGATTATTGGGATTATTATACGGGTATAACATATTGGAGACCACGCCCTAAATTTAGGACATTGAAATCTATTACGCTTTACAAGAAAAACGGTTATATGATGTTTATTGCCACAACCGATAAAAATAATTTACGTTTAATGCACGGTGGATGGCTTCGTAAGCTGAAATATCCGATAGAATTTTATTATGAATATATGGATGTATATACTAAACGTGTACTTGAGGTATTTTCAAAATACTGGGAAAGACTTTACGGAATATCCGAGCAGTTGAAAAGTATTGAACCGGATAAGCGAAGTGCAAAAAAGGTATATTATCCCCAATTCGGTTTGACCGTAGGGCTTACTTCTGATAAGTATGGCAATTATTTATGCGAAAATTTCAGCGGTGAGGTACACGGCTGCATAGTTGATCTTGATTTTTATAATCATATATTTGTAAATCCTTATGACGGTTCACTGACGCCGTATAATGCCTATTCGAAGATAGAAAAATATGTTTATAAGAATATTCCTGCACTTTTAAAGGCAAAAAGACCTGAAATGCTGAAAGGATTTAAACGAATGGTTAAAAACAACGGTTTATTGTTTTCAAAAAATAACAAGCTAATAGAAAATTCTACAAGTGTTCTAAAGGTAGACAACGATGATGATATAAGTGAAAGGGAAGAACAATGCGAGCTTGTTGTTGATACCGAAATTTATAAAATCTCGGGAAAAATTAAAGCTCTGCAATATATTTATGATAATAAGTTAATTGTAGCGTGGTATGATAATTTGCTGAAATCAAACGGTATTGAAGAATAAGAAAGCGGTTTGATTGCTTCAAAATAAAAATAAAAGACAACAAAGGCTCCCTTCTTTTTGACGTATGTCAAAACAGAGGGGAGCTGTCGTGCATATGCACGACTGAGGGGTATTAATCAAACTTTAGCTTTTATAGCGCTTTAGTCTGTAACAATCCCTCAGTTTCGCTTCGCTCAACAGCTCCCTTTACACAAGGGAGCCGCGGCGGGCTTTTTTGATATGCTTTCCCCCGATAAAACGGGGGGATTTTTTTATTTTTTGAAAAAAATTTTTAAAAAATCGAAAAAAATATTTGACTTTTCCTGACTTTGGTGTATAATTATAGTCAGGAAAGGTCAAAATGAGGTGTAAGCTATGAGAATGAGCGATTTAATAACACAGGAAATAATAAAAATGCTAAACGAGTCGGGTGCGAACACCGCCGAGATTCAGCGCAACGAGTTTGCCAATACCATCGGCTGTGCTCCGAGTCAGATAAATTATGTTCTTTCCTCACGATTTACGCCGGAGCACGGCTATATGATAGAAAGCCGACGCGGCGGCGGGGGATATATAAGAATAAGGCGTGTTGTTATGAGCCATACCTCTGCGCTCATGCACATTATAAATTCCATAGGCGGCGCGGTAGACCCGATGACGACGAGAATTATTCTTGAAAACTGTATAGAATCGGGGATAATATCGCCGGATGCGGCGAAGCTTATTGCCACGGCAGTATCTGCTGCTGTTTTGCAGGCGGTGCCGGTCGAATATCGCGATACGCTCAGAGCGGCGCTTTTAAAACAGCTGCTGCTCACACAAATAAAATAACAAGGAGCGATTTTTATGCTATGTGATAAATGCGGAAAAAACAATGCAACAACGCATATTAAACAGATAATAAACGGCGTGGTGACAGAGCGCAATCTTTGCAGCAGCTGTGCCGCGGAGGAGGGGTACTCGAAATTCCCGCACGGCGGGCTTGCGGATATGTTAGCCTCGATGTTCGGGGATATTTCAGGACTCGGAACAGAAGCTGACGAGACTTGCTGCCCGGTTTGCGGCTCAAGATTTTCGGATATTGCCGAAACCGGCAAGGCGGGCTGCGCCGAGTGCTACAAGACCTTTTACAGTGAGCTTTTGCCATATCTTAAAAGGGTGCACGGCAGCGTGAAGCATGTCGGCAAGGTGCCTAACAGCGCGCCGCTTGCCGTTAAACCGCAGGCGGAAACGGCGGATAGCTTGCGACTGGAGCTTAACCGCCTTGTAAGTGAGGAACGCTTTGAAGAGGCGGCGGTCGTAAGGGATAAGATAAAGAAACTGGAGGAGACAGAAAATGAGTAGCTGGTATACAACTCACGCGCCCGAGGACGATATTGCCGTAAGCACGAGAATAAGGCTGGCTCGGAATTTATCGGGCTTGCCTTTTCCCGCGAGAATGACCCCCGAGCAGCGCAGAGAGCTTAATTTAAAGGTTAAAAACGCCGTGCTTCAAAGCAACACTCCGTTTGCGAAAAGCCTTAAATATATTGATATGGCGGATGTTCCGCAGACTGAAATCGCGGCAATGGTCGAGCGCCACATAATAAGCCCCGAATTTGCCGAGGAAAACGCCGACCGCGCAATAATTATTTCGGCAGACGAGAGCATAAGTATTATGATAGGCGAGGAGGACCATGTAAGAATACAGGTGATTTTAGGCGGCTTGCAGCTTGAAAAGGCTTACGATACCGCAGAGCAGCTCGATTCGCTGCTTTATAACGAGCTGCACTTCGCCTTTGACCGCAGCTTGGGCTTTTTAACCGAGTGCCCCACCAATTTGGGCACGGGGCTCAGAGCGTCTGTCATGCTGCACCTGCCCGTGACCGAATCGAACGGCGAAATATCATCCATTGCCGAAACGGTGGGCAAAATAGGCTTTACCGTTCGCGGAATGTACGGCGAGGGCACAAAGGCAAGCGCCTCGATGTATCAGGTCTCAAACCAGATAACCCTCGGAATCAGCGAGAAGAACGCGATAGATAACCTTAAAATAATAACCGCGCAGCTGATAGATAAGGAACGCAAGGCGAGAAACGGTCTCAACAAAATAAAGCTTGAGGATATGTGCTTCAGGGCGCTCGGTACGCTGCAAAACAGCCGCATATTATCAAGCAAGGAAATGATGGATTTATTATCACGGATTAAACTCGGCATAAGTATGGGCATAATCAAAACGGATGCTCTTCCCATAAAGCTGTTTATAGAGGGTCAGCCCAATATGCTGATGAAGAAATACGGGCAGCTCGAACCCGAGGAACGCGATATATACCGCGCCGCCTTTATTCGCGACGCATTAAAATAAAAAACTAAAATCTTAAAAACCCGATAAGGGAGGTTACATTTTATGAAATACAATTTTAACGGATTCACTACAAAGGCAAACGAGGCTTTAAATCAGGCTATCGGCTCTGCCGAGCAATTGGGTCACACATATGTGGGCAGCGAGCATTTGCTTTTGGGACTTTTAAAAATAGGCACGGGCGTTGCGGCGGCGGTGCTTAACAAAAACGGAATAACCGCAGAAAATATTGAGGAGTTGATCCGCGCTAATATAGGCTGCGGCACCGTAACAAGGCTTTCGCCCGATTACTTTACGCCGCGCGCAAAGCGGGTTATTGAAACCGCTATGGCGGGCTGCGCCAATATGGGCAAAAAGTATGTGGGAACAGAGCACCTGCTCATAGGCATTTTAAGCGAGGGCGATAACTACGCAATACGCTTTATTAACGAGCTGGGCGTGGACGCGGCTGCCCTTACCACCGAGGCGCTTAAAGCCTCGGGCATTGACCCGGAGGACACACAAAGCGTAAATGCTGCAGGTACTGCAAGCGACGACGCCGACCCCAAAGCCCCCACGCTTGTCAAGTACGGCAGAGACTTGACCGCAGCTGCAAAGAAGGGCAAAATTGACCCTGTTATAGGCAGAGAAAAGGAGATAGAAAGGGTAATTCAAATTCTTTGCCGCCGCACCAAAAACAACCCATGCTTAATAGGTGAGCCGGGCGTCGGTAAAACCGCTATTGTTGAGGGCTTGGCGCAGAAAATAGCCTCGGGTGATGTGCCCGATATTCTTGAAAACAAGCGCGTTTTCACACTTGACCTTACGGGAATGGTGGCGGGCACCAAATACCGCGGCGATTTTGAGGAAAGAATTAAATCGGTAATAGATGAGGTTACAAAATCGGGTAACATCATACTCTTTATAGATGAGGTTCATACCATTATAGGCGCGGGCTCTGCCGAGGGCTCGACCGACGCGGCTAATATACTTAAGCCTGCATTGGCGCGCGGTGAATTTCAGCTTATAGGCGCTACCACAATTGCCGAGTACCGCAAGAATATTGAAAAGGATTCAGCCCTTGAGCGCCGTTTCCAGCCGGTAAATGTGGCAGAGCCGAGCGAAGAAGACGCAGTGCTTATTCTTAAAGGCTTAAAGGATAAATACGAGGCGCACCACAAGGTAAAAATTACCGATGCGGCTATTGAGGCGGCGGTAAAGCTTTCAGCCCGCTATATAAGCGACAGATTTTTGCCCGATAAGGCAATAGATTTAATAGATGAGGCAGCCTCCCGCGTGCGTCTTACCGCAAGTGCCGCGCCTGCGGAGCTTAAAGAGCTTGAAGAAAAAATCGCCAATACCGAGGCGGAAAAGGACGAGGCTGTAAATTCGCAGGAATTTGAGCGCGCCGCCGCTTTAAGAGACAGCGAAAACAAGCTGAAAGACGAATACAAGCAGGCAAAGGAAAACTGGCGCAGAGAGAGCAGTCACTCGGGCGGCGAGGTAGGCGAAGAGGAGATTGCCGAAATTGTATCAAGCTGGACGGGTGTTCCCGTGGCGCAGCTTACCGAAGAGGAAAGCGCAAGGCTTTTGCGGCTTGAAGATGAGCTGCACCGCAGAATAGTGGGGCAGGATGAAGCCGTAACAGCCGTTGCAAAGGCGATACGCCGCGGCAGGGTAGGGCTTAAAGACCCGAAACGCCCCATAGGCTCGTTTATCTTCTTAGGGCCTACGGGCGTTGGTAAAACCGAGCTTTGCAAGGCGCTGGCAGAGGCTATGTTCGGCAGCGAAAATATGATGATAAGGCTTGATATGTCCGAATATATGGAAAAGCACACGGTTTCCCGTCTTGTGGGCTCGCCTCCCGGATATGTCGGCTTTGAAGAGGGCGGTCAGCTTACCGAAAAGGTAAGGCGCAACCCCTACTCGGTAATTCTTTTCGATGAAATTGAAAAGGCGCACCCCGATGTTTTCAATATGCTTTTGCAGATACTTGAAGACGGCATACTCACCGATTCGCAAGGTAGGCGCGTTGACTTTAAGAATACAGTTATAATTATGACCTCAAACGTCGGTGCACGGCTTATAACCGATAAAAAGGTATCGTTCGGGTTTGGTGACGCTGATGACGGCTCAGACACCAAGGACGTTAAAGAGGCGGTGCTCGGCGAGCTGCGCAACACCTTCCGCCCCGAATTTTTGAACCGTGTGGATGATATTATAGTATTCTCAAAGCTCAACAAGGAGCAGATTGCCGAAATTGCGGATAAGATGCTTTCAGGGCTTAAAAAACGCCTTGAAGCGCTTAATATAACCCTTAACTTTGATGAAAAGGTTAAATACGCGCTTGCCGAAAAGGGCTTTGACCCCGTTTACGGTGCGCGCCCGCTCCGCCGTGAGATTCAGAATAAAATTGAAGACGCCTTGAGCGAGAAGATACTCGATTCAAGCATTAAAAACGGCGACACGGTGCTTTGCACCGAGCAGGACGGTAAATTTGATTTCACCGTTCAGGGCGGATGAAGGCTTTAAACAAACCTCTGCCTCCCCGGTGTAAGGGTGCGGATGTCCTGCGGACACCTCTGCAAAGCAGAAGCACCGACCGAGGCGGCAGCCGTATGGCTGACGGAAGGGTTGGTACAGGCTAAGCCAAATTGAAAATTGAAAATTTAAACGAATGCCACTCAGTCAACTTCGTGACATCTTCTCACACTGTGAGGAGTCACCCTCGTCAGAGGGAGCCTTTGGTTTGTGCGGAAGCTATGATTTTGCACATCTAATATCTACCTTCTAAAATCTAATATCTAAATTAAAAAACCGCCGCATAAGCGACGGTTTTTAATGTTTTATGAGATTTATTATTTAGTTCCGAAAATGCGGTCGCCGGCGTCTCCGAGACCGGGAACAATGTAGCAGTGCTCATTCAGGTGATCGTCAAGTCCCGCGCAGTAAACCGGTACGTCGGGGTGAGCGGCGGTGAAAGCCTCAATTCCCTCGGGGGCGGCTATAATGCACATAAACTTAATGCGCTTGGGGTTGAATTCCTTGATTCTCGCAACTGCGTCAATAGCGCTGCCGCCAGTTGCAAGCATGGGGTCAAGCACAAAAACATCGCGCTCGTTAAGGTCGGCGGGAAGCTTGCAGTAGTAATCTACCGGCTTGTGCGTTTCGGGGTCGCGGTACATGCCAATATGACCGACCTTGGCTGCCGGGATAAGGCTTAAAACACCGTCAACCATTCCGAGTCCCGCTCTTAAAATCGGCACGAACGCCATTTTTCTGCCGGCGAGCTTTTTGGTTTTGGCAGTGGTTATCGGGGTCTTTATCTCAACCTCGGTGAGCGGAAGGTCTCTTGTGGATTCATAGCACATAAGCATTGCAATCTCGCTTACAAGCTCGCGGAACTGCTTTGAGCCTGTTTTTTCGTCGCGGAGGATGGAAAGCTTATGCTGAATAAGCGGATGATCCATAATAAATACATTATCTTTCATTTTTGCTGCTCCTTTAAGAATTTGATTTTTCAATTTCGGTTATCATATCAATGCGTCTTTGGTGGCGTCCGCCCTCAAATTCGGTATTGACGAAAATATCGCACAGCTCAAGCGCAGTGCCGATTCCTATTACTCTGCCTCCGAGGCATAAAATATTGGAATTGTTGTGAAGACGGGTATATTTTGCGGAAAAATGCTCGCTGCAGGCAGCGGCGCGTATGCCGTTTACCTTATTTGCCGCAAGCGACATTCCGATTCCGGTTCCGCAAACCAGTATTCCCAGCTCGTTTTCACCGTTTTTAATGCTGTTTGCCACCTTGAGCGCTATTTCGGGGTAATCAACCGACTTATTTTCATATATGCCGAAATCTTCAACCTCAAAGCCCTCGGATTTTAAATGCTCCGCTATTGCGTTTTTATGCTCCAATCCGCCGTGATCGCAGCCTACCGCTATTTTCATAAGCTCACCTCTTTTTTCTTTTTAAGCTCGCGTTCTGCCTGGGGCAGCCTTAAATATACGGGCAGCAGCTTGTCCGGCGTTACGGATAAATTGTTTTTGAATATATCCTCCGCCGCAAGGGAAGCGGATACCGCATTCTGATATCTGCGCTCGGGCGACGATTTGCAAACACCCGGTATATTTTCGGCAAAGGGAAAGAACACTTCTGTGCCGTCACCGACTATTATAACACGTTTTTCTCCGTTTTGCGATACTTTTTTTAAATTTTCCGCAAGTTCTTCGCACAAAACCGCTCTGTCCTCGCACAGGCGGGTAATTTTGCCGCCCGAAATTTTAAAAATCGCGTTGTATACCTGGCTGCAGCGTGCGTCCATAACCGCGCACACAATGCAATCGGTATCGCGGTAGTTAAAGGCGAGCGATAATAGGGTAGATACCCCCGCGCAGGGCAAATTCCGAGCGGCGGCAAGCCCCTTTGCGGCGCTTATGCCTATGCGCACCCCGGTAAACGAGCCGGGACCTGCGGTTACGGCTATTCCGTCAATATCGGAAAGCCCAAGCCTTGCCGCGGCAAAAAGCCCCTCTGCCATAGGCAAAAGGGTTTGCGAGTGGGTAAGCTTTACGTTTACAAAGGAGGAGGCTATAACGCGCCCGTCCTCGGTTATTGCAGCGGACGCAGGGCCCGCCGTACATTCAAGAGAAAGTATTTTCATTGTGTTTCAGTCTCCGTTAAATCAAAATCGCGCGCGCCGTCAATATTTATCACGCGTTCGTTTTCGCCCGTTTGCTCAAAGCTGACGGTTACAGTGCCCGCGGGCAGTGCGTTTTCAATGTTTTCGCTCCACTCCGCCGCTATTACCCCACCTTGCTCTGCGTACTCAAAAAAGCCGGTGGAATAAAGGTCTTCCCACCCCGAAATTCGGTACATATCAAAATGGTAAAGCGGCAGTCTGCCGCCGATATATTCGTTTATAAGCGCAAAGGTAGGGGATGTTACTGTGCCCGTAAAGCCGAGCCCGCGCGCAAGCCCCCGCGTAAAACAGGTCTTGCCCATTCCTAAGCCCCCGCGAAAGGCTATGACCTCGCCGCCGCGCAGCGTTTGCGCCAGCTTAAAGCCTATGCTTTCGGTTTCTTCGGGGGATTTTGTTGTGTAGCTTTTCATTTTTTCACCCTTATTTATATGTGTCAACGGCGGCGCATTTGGTTTTAATAAATTCCTTAAAGCTGTTATATTTTATATCTGAGCCGAAGCAGATTGCGGGCAGCAGATAAGCCTGCACCGAGTTAGCCACTAACAGTTGCGGTATTATAAGTAATAAAGTTCCTGAAATTATCGATTCCGCCGAAAAGCCGACCGACGCCGCCGCACAAAAAACATTAAAGTCGGTATAATCCTTATCGGTTAAATCAATATTGAACTGAAACTTCATATTAAACCACTCCGGCTATTATTTTATAACGCATGAGGGATTTTGTCAATATAAGACTGTTTACTTGATAAGCGTTTTATGCTATAATCGGTAATATACAGTAAAAACAGGTGATTAAAGTGCCGGATAAATTTATTTTACATTCCAAATTTCAACCTACCGGAGATCAGCCGGAAGCGATAGAAAAGCTTACAAAAGGCGTTGAAAACGGCTTAAAAGAGCAGGTTTTGCTGGGTGTAACGGGTTCGGGCAAGACCTTTACAATGGCGAATATTATTGCAAATGTCAACCGTCCTACGCTTGTTTTAGCCCACAACAAAACTCTTGCCGCACAGCTTTGCAGTGAGTTCCGCGAATTTTTCCCTGAAAACGCGGTGGAGTATTTTGTATCGTATTATGACTATTATCAGCCCGAGGCGTATATCCCGGGAAGCGACACCTATATTGAAAAGGATTCCGCCATAAACGATGAAATAGACAAGCTGCGCCATTCGGCGACCTGTGCGCTGTCGGAGCGCAGGGATGTTATAATTGTGGCGAGCGTTTCATGCATTTACTCATTGGGAAACCCTATCGATTATAAAAACATGGTGATATCCCTCCGCACGGGAATGGAGAAAAGCCGCGATGAGCTTTTGCGCAAGCTGGTGGATCTGCAGTACGAGCGGAACGATATTAATTTTATCCGCAATAAATTCAGGGTACGGGGCGACACGGTGGAGATATTTCCCGCCAATTCGCAGGAAAATGCCGTTCGGGTTGAATTTTTCGGTGACGAGATTGACAGGATAAGCGAAATAAACACAGTGACCGGCGAAGTCAAGGCGCTGCTTTCGCATGCGGCGATATATCCCGCTTCGCATTATATCGTACCGCATGAAAAGCTTGAAGACGCACTTAAGGAAATCGATGAGGAAATGGAGGAGCGCGTAAGGTTTTTCAACGAAAACGGGCAGCTGATTGAAGCGCAGAGAATACGCCAGAGAACCGAATACGACATTGAAATGTTAAGGGAGATAGGCACCTGCAAGGGTGTTGAAAACTATTCGAGAGTTCTCTCGCGCAGAGCGCCCGGAAGTGTGCCCTCGACCCTGCTCGATTATTTCCCCGACGATTATTTGCTTTTTGTGGATGAATCGCATGTAACGCTGCCGCAGGTGCGCGGAATGTACGGCGGCGACAGGGCTCGAAAGGAAAATCTTGTGCGGTACGGCTTCCGTCTTCCGTCAGCCTTTGATAACCGCCCGCTCAATTTTGAGGAATTCTATTCCCATGTGAACCGGGCAATATTTGTATCGGCTACGCCCGGTCAGTTTGAAAAGGACCACGCGGCGCAGATTGCCGAGCAGGTAATAAGACCTACGGGGCTGCTTGATCCGAAAATTTCCGTCCGCCCGACAGACGGGCAGATTGACGATCTGGTTTCCGAAATAAATATACGCACCGCCAAAAAGCAGCGCGTGCTTATAACCACCCTCACAAAGAAGATGGCGGAGGATCTGACCGAGTATCTGAACGACCTCGGCACAAAGGTGAGGTATATGCATTACGATATCGATACAATGGAGCGTATGGAAATAATCCGCGATCTGCGCCTCGGTGAGTTCGACGTGCTTGTGGGTATTAACCTTTTGCGCGAGGGGCTTGATATTCCCGAGGTTTCTTTGGTGGCTATACTTGACGCGGACAAGGAGGGCTTTCTGCGCAGTGAAACATCACTTGTGCAAACGATAGGCAGAGCCGCCCGAAACGCAGAGGGCGAGGTCATTATGTACGCCGATACCGTGACCGACTCTATGGAGCGGGCTATCAGCGAAACAGAGCGCCGCCGCGATATTCAGAGCCGTTATAACACAGAGCACGGCATCACGCCGAAGACCGTTATTAAGGATGTGCGCGATATAATAGAGATAGGGCAGAAGGTCAAAGACGAAAAGCCGATATCCAAAATGTCGCGAATCGAAAAAGAGACGGAAATCAAGCGCCTGACCGCCGAAATGAAGCAGGCGGCGAAGATTCTTGAGTTTGAGCACGCGGCGTATCTGCGGGATAAGATAAATAAGCTGCGTGAGGGAAAATAACGCTTTGAATTTCCATGCCACAGCTCCCTTGTGTAAAGGGTAAGTTAAATTTAAAAGCAGCGGTCACGATACTGTGGCTGCTGCTTTTGTACTCTAAAATCTAATGTCTAATGTCTAATGTCTAAATTACATATCCTCCGTTAATTCCGAGAACCTGACCGGTTATGTATTCGGCGGCAGGGGAGGAGAGGAAGCGCACGGCGGCGGCTATCTCGTCGGCACTGCCCATGCGGCCGAGCGGAATGTCCTCAACGAAATCGTTAAGCTCCTCTATTGTAAGATTGGAATTCATTCCGGTTTCGATAAGCCCCGGAGCAATGCAGTTGACCGTGATGCCGCTCGGAGCAAGCTCTTTGGCAAGCGCTTTTGTCAAGCCTATAACGCCCGCCTTTGCCGCGGAATACGCCACCTCGCAGGAAGCTCCGACCTGACCCCACATTGATGAAATGTTTACAATGCAGCCCGATTTTTGATTTACCATAACCGGAGTTACCGCCTTACAGCAGTTGAAAACACCCTTTAAATCCACATCTATTATTCGGTCGAAATCGATCTCATCGGTATCGGTTATAAGCCCCTGATACGCAACTCCCGCATTGTTCACAAGCACATCTATGCTGCCGAATTTGTAAAGCGCTTCCTTGACCATTATATCAACCTCGAGCTTGTTTGCAACATTCGCCTTTTGAATGATCGCCGAGTAGCCGTTGCTTACAAGCGAGCGGCAAAGCAGATTTGCCGATTCAAAGGATTCGTTATAATTTATAACCACATTCCAACCGCTTTGCGCAAAGAGAATTGCCGTTGCCGCGCCTATGCCCTTTGAAGAGCCGGTAACAATTACTGTCTTTTTCATAATCAAACCCCACCCGTGCCGCACAAGTCTTGCGGCGTTTATATTTTTTTCCTGAATTAAGTATAACATATTTTCAAAAAAATTTAAAGCCCCAATTACAACAAATTGAGTTTACATAACAGAACACGGCATACATGTTGTGTGGTTTACATAAAGAGTTAACATAAGATTTGATGTATGTAAAATTGGCGGTTGACATAATTATAAAAATGTTGTATAACTATATTGTTGAGCGTAAGCGCAGTATATATCGATTTGCGGTATCGTTATACCCTTGGTTCCGAAAACGGAAATTCAGTTTACATAAAACCGAACAAAACCCATATTTAGCGGTTGAGAAATATAAAATACCTAAATATGGCTTTATTTATTTTTCGGCATATCTTGTCCGAATCCGGCATATTATTTCATAGAAGCCGGAGGGATGAGTATGAAAAAAGGAACTGTTTTAAGCCTTAAAAAAATCAGGCTTTCCGAATTTATTATTAAAAACAATGTGCTGGTGCTGTTGGTGCTGCTGTTTATCGCCGGTATAGCGGTGGGAACCTTTGCCGGGGAAAGGATAGTCGGATTGTCGGATTATTCGGCGGATTATCTTGAACGGTTTGTTGCGGAGCGCAGTGACGCTTCTTTTTTATCTGTCACTTTGAATTCCTTTGCGGGGTCTGCGCTTGTTTTGCTTGCGGTGTTTGCTGCGGGCACGTCGGTTTTGGGTGTTGTTTTGGTGCCGATTGCGGCGGCAGTCCGCTGTGTGCTTTACGGCAGCGTGTCGGCTCTGCTTTACTCGCAGTATTCGGTTAAGGGAATAGCCTTTAACGCCGTGCTGATAATACCCGCGGAAATAGTTTTTGCGGTTTCGCTTTTATTGGCGGCAAGGGAATCGGTCGGTTTTTCTCTCGGAATGGCAAGGCTGACGCTTCCGTCTGCGCCGCCGGTCAATCTTTCGGCGGATTTCCGCAGCTACTGCAGTAAATACATATTAATATGTCTGCTGACATTGCTGTCGGCGATTATTGACGCGGTTATGTCCTGCACGTTCGGGGCAAGCCTTGCTTTGTAAGGGATGTTAATTTTTTAAGGAGGTGCAATATGGCTGATCTGTGCAGCGCTTTCAGGGAATACCTGGTAAGCGTTAAAATGGCGTCGCCGAATACGGTTGAATCGTATATGCGGGACATACATCAGTATTCCGAATATTGCGCTTCAAACGGCGGGAATACCGAAACGGCGGATTCCGCGCTCATAAAAAAATATGTTGAATATTTGTCGGGCAAGGGCAAGTCGGACGCGACTGTCAGCCGCACCGTGGCGTCGGTTCGCTGCTACTACCGTTTTTTAGTTTCAAAAAATATTATAGAGGAAAACCCCGTAAACGGAATTAAGCTTAAAAAAGCCGAAAAAAAGCTGCCGGGAATTCTTGATTCAAACGAGATAATACTGCTGCTTTCCCAGCCCGACGGGGACGATTACAAGAGCATTCGGGATAAGGCGATGCTCGAGCTGCTTTACGCTACCGGTATCAGGGTGTCAGAGCTTACGGAGCTTACCGTATCGGATGTTAATTTGCAGATAGGTATTTTACATATGCATTCGGGCGAAAAGGAACGCATTGTGCCCATGTATCCCGCGGCGGTAAAGGCGGTTGCGGATTATCTTGTGAATGTCCGACCCGTTATAGTTACCGATAAAAACGAGGACAGGCTGTTTACCAATATGAACGGCGGCGCAATGTCGCGCCAGGGCTTTTGGAAGATTATAAAGCATTATTCCGAAAAGGCGGGAATCAAAAAGGATATAACGCCGCACACGCTGCGTCATTCGTTCGCGGCGCATTTGCTTGAAAACGGCGCGCCGCTTAAGGATATTAAGGAAATGCTCGGGCATGCGGATATATCCTCCACACAGGTGTACGCGCGGTTTGTGAAAAGCAAGTACACTGCGGCTTATGCGAAATTTCACCCCCTTGCACGATGAAACTGAATTTTATACAAAGAACCGCCGACCGAAGGGATTCCTTCGGTCTGTTGATAACCCCAAAAATTTTTATCTGCGGCGGTAACGCCGCATTTTTCGTTTTTCCGGCGACAGGTGCGGCGGAAAAACACCTTGTAAGCGAAAAAACGCTTATTCAGCGTTTTTTCAAGGGCACTGGGGTGGTATTGGCGGGGATAGAGTGCAGTCCGAAAATCCGTGATTTTCGAGCGAACGGCATTCCCGTCCAAGAGTGTGTCGACTTTTTCGACACACTCAATCGGTGCTTGACAAACCGTTCCGTGAATGCTATAATAGCAGTGCAATTCAGGGAGCTTGATGAAACTCAGGCTGAGAGGAAGTCCGCTTTTTGCTATGACTTCGACCTATGACCTGATACGGATAATGCCGTCGTAGGGAAATACGCCAACAGTATTGCCGCAGGTCTTTGCCTGCGGCTTTTTTTCGCGGGTAATTGCGATATATAAAAGGAGTGTTGAAAAATGGAAACAAAAAACAAACCCGTCTACAAACTGACCTTCAGCGCCGTTATGGTAGCGCTGGCGTCCGCCTTAAGCCTTATAAAGCTTTACGAGCTGCCCCTCGGCGGCTCGGTAACCCTTTTGAGCATGCTGCCGATCGTGGTTATATCTATTTCCTTAGGTCTTAAATGGGGCGTAGGCTCTTCATTCGTTTATTCGCTGATTCAGCTGTTCTTCGGAATAGTGATGGACGGTCTGCTCGGCTGGGGACTCACACCGGCATATCTTGTAGGCACTATTTTCCTTGATTACATAATCGCCTTTACCGTTTTGGGCTTTGCAGGCGCATTTGCAAAAAAAGGCTATTTCGGAACACTTGCCGGCATTTCGCTTGTGTTCGTGCTGCGCTTTATTTCACACCTGTTTTCGGGAGCTATTCTTTTTGGTATTCCGGAGAAATGGGCGGATAAATTCAACAATGTTTGGCTGTATTCGGCAGCCTACAACGGCTCTTATATGCTTCCCGAGCTTGTAATAACCCTTATTGCCGCAGCAATCATTTTCCGTCTGCCGCAGGTTAAAAAGGCATTTAATCTTAAATAATTTTAAAAATGACAAATGAGGAAACGGGAGAAAAACGGAGCATTTTAAAGAAAAACAGAGATTGCGAACTTTAAATTAAAATTTTGAAAATTCGGTGTTGACTTTATATCCCGAGTGTGGTATTATAATTGAGCTGTTTAAATAACGAAAGATTTTTTGGAGGTTTTGAATTATGTCTACATTTATGGCAAAACCTGCTGAAATTCAGCGTAAATGGTATATAATCGACGCTGCTGACAGACCGCTCGGCCGTACCGCCACCAAGGTTGCGGATATCCTTCGCGGAAAGTTAAAGCCGGAGTTTACTCCCCATGTCGATTGCGGCGACCATGTTGTCGTTATCAACGCTGATAAGGCGGTTTTAACAGGTAAAAAGCTTGAAAAGAAGTTCTATCGCCGTCACACCGGCTATATCGGCGGTCTTAAAGAGGTTAAGTATTCCTCTCTTATGAAGACCCGCCCCGAGCTCGCTATGGAGCTTGCCGTTAAGGGTATGGTGCCGGATACTACGATCGGCCGCAAGGCTCTTACCAGACTTCACATTTACAGCGGCACCGAGTACGCTCAGGTTGCCCAGAAGCCCGAAAAGCTTGAATTTTAAGAAGGGAGACAGAAACAATGTTTGAAGCAAAGCCTTATTTCTACGGAACAGGCAGAAGAAAAAGTTCTGTTGCCCGTGTTCGTCTTTACGCTGGTACCGGAAAGGTTACCGTTAACGACAGAGATATTGACGATTACTTCGGTCTTGAAACACTCAAGCTCATCGTTCGTCAGCCTCTCGTTCTCACCGGCACTGCCGATAAGTATGATGTTGTCTGCCGCGTTGCAGGCGGCGGCGTTACCGGTCAGGCAGGCGCTATCCGCCACGGTATTTCCCGTGCGCTTCTTCAGTCCGACGCAGAGCTTCGCGCCGAGCTTAAGAAGGCAGGCTTCCTCACACGCGATCCGCGTATGAAGGAAAGAAAGAAGTACGGTCTCAAGGGCGCTCGCCGTGCACCGCAGTTCTCAAAGAGATAATTATTTATCACGGAAAACGACTTGCTTGCAGAGCATTTGCTTTGCGGCAAGTCTTTTTTTGTTTGTGGGCTACGAATCTAGACATTGGATTTTAGACGGTAGATATTAGACAACCGAAAACAAAAACTGCGTCCCGCCCCGAAAAAGGGGAGAGACGCAGCTTTTTTCAGAATAGAGCTATCGACAGTTTCCTTAATGTGTAAGGAAGAACATTGCAACAAACAGGGCGGTTACGACCCATGTGCCGATTTTTATCTGCTTTATTTCGCCGCAGAATGCTTTTATTATTACATATGAGAACAGTCCGAAAGCTATACCGTAGGATATATTATATGTGAACGGCATCATAGCGATGGTGAGGAATGCGGGCACGGAAACCGAGACATCCTTCCAGTCGATATCCTTAACGCTGCCTATCATAAGCACGCCGACATAAATAAGAGCTGCACCGTAGGCATAGGGCGGTATAAGCTTTGCAATCGGAGCGAAGAAAAGTGCAACCGCAAAGGCAGCGGCGGTTACAAGGGAGGTGACGCCCGTTTTGCCGCCTGCGGCAACGCCTGCAGAGGATTCCACAAAGGTGGTAACAGTGGAGGTTCCGAGCACAGAGCCGGTACAGGTAGCAACGGCATCTGCCATCATCGCCCTGTCCATATTGGGAACCTCAAGCTCGCCCTTATCGTTCTTAACAAGCAGATTTCCGCCGCGGCAGGCGCCGTACAAAGTTCCGAGCGTATCGAACATATCAACCATGCAGAACGCCAGGGCGGTGGTTATAAACAGAATAACAAGTCCGCCTACCGAATGACCGTCGGCGCTTAAATATGCCGAGAAGTCAAAGCCCTCGGTAAATACCTTGCCGAACGCTTCCGAGGCAAAGGCTGAAAATGGCTTAAACGGATTAAAGGAGAGGGTTTCCGCAAAGCCCTTGTAAAAATCCTTTACGGTGAAGCCTAGGATATAATACAGTCCCGTTCCGCCGAGTATTCCCCAAAGAATAGAGCCCTTAACCTTTTTGTGTGACAGTACGGCTATAAGCAGGAGGGAGAACACCGCAACTATAAGCGGCATGACCGCGCCCCATCCGGCTCCTCCGAGAAGATTAAAGGACGCCAGCGTAACGCCTGTCGATTCGCTCGGGATAACCAGCTTTGCGTCCTGCAGTCCCAAAAAGGCAATGAATAAACCGATACCTGCTGGTATGGCAGCCTTTACAACATGCGGAATGGCATCGAAAATAATCTTGCGAAGACCCGTGGCGGTAAGCAGCACAAAGATGATTCCGTCAAGCAGCACGAAAACAAGTGCGTTTGCGTAGGAAAAACCGAGTGTCATGCAAACCGTGTATACAAAAAAAGCGTTGAGTCCCATTCCGGGTGCCTGCGCGAGCGGCAGATTTGACAAAAGACCGATAAGCACCGTTCCGATAATTGCCGAAAGCGCCGTTGTGACATACATGGCGTCAAAGGATACAGAGCCGAGGCTTGCAAACATTCCCGAGTTTACAATAAGAATATACGCCATTGCAAGGAAGGTGGTAAGTCCTGCGACTACCTCCGTTTTGAGTGACGACCCCATTTCGGTATAACGGAACCTTTTGTCCCAAAACGAGGTGTCTTTAGTTACATCGCTGTTTTTCATAAATCAATTCCCCTTTTTTATCTTGAGATTATTAAGCGTAGCGTTTTTGCAGCGTTCATCTCCTCTTATGTTTTTATTAGCGACAATTAATGTGCCGACACACATATAATACTATTTTATCACATCCTGCCGAAAAAAGCAAAACAAAAATGCGGGGCGCATGAAAATCAATGTAATTACTTCTGCTGCTCTTGAAGACGGTGCTTCCGAAACGGATCTGTTTACCGACAGCTTTTGTTGATGAAAACGGCAATATCTCGGGAGAAGAGCCGTCCGTTTTCCCGAATATCGCACTTAAATACATTAGATGTGCAAATTTGTACAAGCACAAAGAAAGCAAATACAGTCACGATTATAAATATGTCGGCGAATGGCGGAAAATTAATCGGATATAATTGCCGCAGGGAAGCTTAAAGGCTTCCGAATACAAAAGATTTCGTACATTAAAGGAGAGAAAAATAAAAATGTCGGTATTCAGAGTAGAGCGAACCGGTGATTATACGGTAATGTCGAACCATCATTTAAAAAACCGCGCGTTGTCATTAAAAGCAAAGGGGCTGTTATCCTTAATACTGTCGCTGCCCGATGACTGGGATTATACCCTGCGGGGGCTGGCATACATCAGCCTCGAAAGCGTTGATTCCGTAAGAAGGGCTGTAACGGAGCTTGAAAACGAGGGATATATAACCCGCACCCGAACGCGCGATGAGCAAGGCAGACTGCGCGGCACGGAATACATAATAAGGGAGCAGCCCGTGTCGGAAGAGCCGATATCGGAAAAACCTGTATCCGAAAAGCCTATATTGGAAAATCCAACATTGGATAAACCTGCGCAGGCAAAACCTACATTGGAAAATCCAACGCAATTAAATATAAATATATATAATAAAAATAAATCAAGTGTGTATGAAGAAATCAATCAATCAAATCAATCAAAAGAGGCGGCGGAGCTGACCGAAATCTTACAAAAATGCGAATTGGAGGATTTTGAAAAGAAGACCGCGCAGATGCTGGAGGATGCAGTAAGAGTGCTTTACTACAAGCAGAGCATAAAGCTATCTGGCGCAGTACTGCCGCAAACGGAAATACGCCGCCTTTTAAGGCGTGTTGACCGCGATACGCTTATAGACGCGGTAGAGGTACTGCGGTATAGCGAGGGTACTGTGCAAAACCCGCAGGGCTATCTCTATTCGGTTATTTTAAATGCCGTTAACGCCGAGCACACAAGCTCTATACTTGATCTGCCGTGCGATATGATAAATGGGGAAATGCTGTATAATCTTGAAAGCACGGCGTAAAACAACCGACAGCTTTATTTAAATGCAGGAATTAAGCGGCAAGAGGTAAAAAATAAAGATCCCCATTCTGATGAATGAGGATCTATGGCTGGGGAATAGGGATTCGAACCCCAACAAACAGAGTCAGAGTCTGTCGTGCTACCGTTACACAATTCCCCAAAATCATGAACAAGATTTATTATACCATCGTTTTTCAAAAAGTCAAGCATTAATTTGCTTTTTTCAAAATTTTTTTGTATTAAGTAAATTCTCAAAGTAAATGCAAGAGTAGAATTTACGATTGCATTTAGTGAGAGAAAGATTTTGTGGTAGCATTAAGTTTGAGAAAAGGAGGTCTCAGACAATGAGCAAAAACAAACATTTAACCCTTGATGACAGAATAGAAATTCAAGAGAGCTTAGCCAAAGGAATGACATTCAAAGCGATAGCCAATCGGATTGGTAAAAATCAAAC
>CDYU01045535.1_pt1 | contig 44110 bp, 42 predicted proteins | sample 480701 | NCBI WGS metagenome assembly CDYU01 (sample SAMEA3182105, study PRJEB8094) | gut metagenome | biome: human; feature: gut; material: Stool; isolation source: human stools | place: Canada | collected 2013-02-26 | reverse complement strand
CCCCTCCGAAGAGCAACCTAAGTTATGAATTTAGGGCAGACACAAAATTTGAGACACTCCCTTGCTTGGAGCACCATTTTCTTTCCAACGAGCCTCAGCCGCACGTTTACTTTTAATCGACCGCTGCTCTGATAAAAGTTTGTGGTGGGCCTTGGTTTCCAATTCTTCCTGGATAATCGCATCGTAGGCGGCACTCCTCCAGAAACTAGCATCTCGGTTAAAGAATCTCCTCAACACGATGTGAAGAGCGCCTTCTTCTTCATCTGTGTGAGTAGGACACAAACCCAAAACATCTAAGTCTTCCAGAGGAGACTGTTTGATGAGGTAACCTGTGCGCAGAACAAACAAAATACCTCTGTGAAGGATCGGAAGAGGTAGAAAATCTCTAATGAATTCTTCTTGACTAATTGGACTAATTCCCTGTTCAGAATTCTTTTTAGCTGCGGACATTATTGGTTCTCCTTTCCGGGAAAAGTCTCTTTTGCGCAATTTCTTAACATGGCGGAAGGTTGATACAAACCATTCCCATCCTCATTGAAGTACCATCCGAGAACACGTTCCAGTTCTTCTGTTGTACTTAAGTTTTCGTCCACGCTTATCTGAGACAGGGCTTGCCCGAACGAAAACGGACCGCCAAACAGAAAATACAAATTTACTAATCGAGAGAGAATTCCGCTTTGGACCAGCGTGAGATCAAGATGAATTGAAGAACTCTCCAAGGGATCAATTATGTAAGGTCTAATCATTCGTTAATACCTTTTTTAAAGAAAGATTTTCTTCACAAAGATAATAAGTAATTCTTTCCAAGAATAGTAAAGGATTACTTGACAGATTGCAAGCTATCTCATTAGAATGAAGTATCCTTATTGTTTTGCTGGTTCGAGACTTGCTATGTACAAATATTTTGCTTTTACATTAATGCTTTTCTCTTTGTCGTTATCTTCGGGAAATGCTTCAGCTACAACGCTCGAAGACATTGAACAATTTAATAAAGATCAATTTATGGATTATGTTCGCCTGCTGGACAATGTCGAAGCCAACCAAGAAAACTGTCACCTTTGGCGATTAGAAAAAGAACTGATGCACAAAAGAACACAACTTAGCATTCACAAACAGCTCTCTAGCACGGAGAGGCGGCTGGCTTCAGAAAAAATAAGAAATTTTCGCGATCGATGCAATCGATTCAGGGAAACTCAACGGAAATAAAAAATAAGAAGCTTTGGTAGATTCTAAAAATAGACACTCAGAGTTAACCAAAGAATAAAGAGCAACAAAGAGACGAGGAGGAGTTTAATTCTCAAATACCCCCCCCCTTGTGGGTTTTCCGCATTGTGAAACTCCTTCTAAGTTCCTTCAATACACCAAGTATTTCAATTTCTTTCGTTAAATTAGAAATCGTTGGATAATCTGGATTCAGCGGTTTGAGATTGATAATTATTTTATTGTCAATCGCCTGCTCGGTATACTTTCGGAAAAGAATTTTTCCATCATACTCTGCCAAAACAAAACAACCTGGTTGAGCGAGTTCTTTACTCTCGAACAACAATAAATCTCCAGAAAAAAACTCCGGCGTCATAGATTGATCTAGCAAAGCCCAAGCAAACGCGCCCTCAGTTAAAACAAGTGAAGAAGTAATAGAGTTTTTCTCAGAACGCTGATTTTCTGGAATAGTCGTATGGCTAAGTAAATAATCATCAGAAAGGATTGGGAGTTTTGTCTGAGATCCGCCTCCTTCTGTTTCTTTAATTTTGCTACTAAGTGCATTTGCAGATTGAGCTAACAAGGCTAGGGACGGAGATATTTCTTCCAACTTGCAACCTAAACCTTTTGCGAATTTAACGACAACAGCCAAATTCAAAGGAGCCTTCCCAAGAAGGTACTGCGAGACCATAGCTCCAGAGCCGATCCCATAACGCTTGCCAAACTCCCTTTGGGAGAGCTTGTGCCTCTCATTCCACAATAATTTCAACCGTTCACTATCTTTCATATTTGATGAGTTTAGGTATAATTGTGTAAAGAACTTCTTTATTTTTAAGTGAAGAATAACTTATGAATAGGAACCAGAGTCTTTTAGTTGCTATTGGAATAATTGGTTCAGGAGCTAAGCTAGCAAAGCTTCTAGGTGTTTCCCGGGCCGCTATAAGTTGTGCAGTCTGTGGTCGTATGCCCGTCCCCAAATCTTGGTGTCCTGTTATTGAGCTGGAGACCAAAGGTCAGGTTAAGTGCGAGGACTTGTTGCCAGGTATCGATTGGTCCATTTTTAGAAATTTGCCTAAGACCAAAGAAACACATCCGGAAGGAGGAAATTGTGTCGCCTAATCCTTCTTACATTTCCATTGCAACCACGGCTAAGAGACTGAACAAATCCATTCGAACCATATGGCGATGGACCAATCAAAAGAAAGCAGAAGGTTTTCCGCAGCCGATCAAACTCTCTGCCGGAACAACAGTGCTGGACTTTGAAGAATTGCTGCGTTGGGAAGAAAAAAAGAAAACAAGCACTCTCGTGTAATTATTTTTCAAAAAACTTCCCCCGCATAACTAACTAAAAACCCAAGAGAGAACCATGGAGCACGTCACCAGCGCATTCTATTTAACGATACTCGGCTTAGCCTGTATAGCCGCTGCGCCTCTGTTTTTGTTCCAAAAGCATGAGCCGGTTTTTTGCACAGCCCCTCTCTTGTTATTGCTCGGACTCTCGATCCTAATTATCGGACTGGCAGGGCTGAAGGGAGTATCGCCATGAGAACCTTCTTTGAAAGCATTGAAGGAAAAATAAGAAATGAACTGGCTTCTGCTATCGACTATAGGATGCTCTCTGTTTGTTTTATTCACCTCTTCCGGAACAGAAAAATCGTCCATAAGGAAAACCTTTCTGGGAATCTTTCTCTTCCCGTCAGCCTCATTTTGTTTGATGTTGAAAAACCAAGACCGACTTCTTTCCTTGCTGGAAGGGTCGATCCCCTGCGGGTTTTACGAAACACTGAAAGTACACTACGCTCCCGAGATCATAATTTTTCTCTACGGAAGCATCTCTTTGGCAAGTATTTACTTTTGTCTCGATCTCAGTCTTGCTCGGGACTGGTCTTCAAGAAGATGGAATCTCTTTTTTGTCCTGATGACCCTGACTTTTATTCTTCTTTCCCTACTTTTAAAGGTTTTCGACTCAGGATTAAATCTGTTTTGCTCCGTCTGATTTCTTTCGTCTCCCATTTCAGCTACGACAAAGGCAGAAAACAAAGCACACAAAGCAGACATTGCAGTACAGAGAAAATTTACAGCAGCAGGGAATTCGGTCCAGACGAAAAACAGACAAAAGAAGACAAGACCTGCGCCTATCAGCAACCTTTTTACCAACGTTGTTTTCATTTAGATTATCTCCGAGGGTTGGATAGAAAGTTATCTTTGCAAACTAAATTTTATTCTTATCCTCGGAGACCTCTTTTCCTCGGGGCTTTAGGGAAAGCTAAAGCCCTTTTAGCGCCGCGTGCGTGTCTGAAAACTATGCTGCTGCAAGCATTTGCTTTGAGGTATAGCGCTTGGTCTCAGTATTTGTGCATAGCAAAATTCTCTTCCCATTTGTTCAGAACACGATCTGGCCGGATCGGCCAGCGGCGCTGTTTCTTATTCCGGTGGTCTGTTGGCAACAAAAGAATGAGTGGAGGGTTGTGTGATGTCTCCATGTGAAGTTGCATTTTTATTAACATGCTTTTTCCTATTTGTTCCGGCTTGGGTGCTTGTGATCTCCATGAGTAAGAAAAGTTACCCGACTGAAAAGGCTTTCATAATCTCAACTATTTGTTTCCTTTTAGGAGCTTATCTTGAGTTTATTCTCTACAGCGGCTGCAACTTAATATTCCGTTGTGCCCCCTCGGTAGAGGTAAGAGTCAAGTTAATCAACAGTTCTGATTTTGATTTTCCGTTAATAAGGGAACACGTTTTATCCCTGGTGCAAAACTCACCGTTTTTGAATAGAGCTTGCCCTCTACTGTGTCCAAAAATGATTGGAGAAAATGGAGGGGCAAAATGACATCTCGTTTGTTAGAACTGCCTGGAAAAACGGTCATTCCCTATGTCAACTCTATTATTCCTGACATTTTGTTCTTCTTTGTTTTGTGTTTTTTGTTGCTCTCAGTATTTGAAACTTTCTATTGTTTTTTTCTTTTGCAATCAGAAAATGCGGAAAGGGTCAAGAAAGAATTTTTAAAGTTGCTGGTTGTCACCACATTCCTGCTACAAAGCGTTGGAGCCTACTTTCTCTTTAAAGCAATTCTTTCGCCAGCGCCTTCGTGTGCTTATTTACACAATGACGGCTGCAATCTTAATAGAGCGCTGTTTCTTAAAGCTGCGATAGGTATGGGAGGCTAAAGATGGAATGTCTTTATTACTTGCTCGGAGCTTTTGCGCCACTAGCCATAGCTTTCTTCTTATGGTCGATAGGAAGAGACTATCTAATCGAATCATTTTTAAAAGCATGGGCTCTTATCTGCTTTATTGCTCTTGTTGTTTTAGCTCTGAAAGAACCTTGTGAACCTCTGACAACTGAAACTCCTGCAAAGAAAAATAACAGCGAAAGTTCATGCTGGTTTCAGCTTGAACAAAAACATCTATCCGGCCCACTTTTTGGGTTTTCCACCTATCGGGTAGGTAATCCACTACAAATTGCCAAGCAGGAGAATGAGTTATGAGAGTTTTATTCAGTTCTATCCGCTTGACAATTTCACCGGTGTTTGAAAGGAACCTTCCTGAGATACTTGTAATGGACAGCACAATGACCTGTTCGTCTTTGGCTGACATGGATAAAAGAACTTTTCGGTGCCATTTTCCGATATTTTTATCAGCCATTGCAGAGACTCTAAACATATTTCTGCGAATTTCATATCCGCCTTTAAAACTATTAAAAAATAGTGTAACCAATGCAGCAATACCACCGACAGAAATAACGGTTGAGAGTTCACTCATTTTTCTCCTCCGAGGGTTGATTAGCAATTTGAGTCTGTCAACTAAATTCTATTCTTCCCCTCGGAGACCACTACCTATCGTGTTTTGAGGACTCAATAATGAAAACAATCCATCAAATCCCAAAACTTAAAACACTTTTGACTGCTGCCATTGTCAGCAGCGGTCTTTTTGCAATCGGTTTTCATGCGTTGGCTGAGGATGCCGATTACTCCAAAATCCCCGGGATGCCGAAGCTGGAAATTATGTCTGGCAATGATCGCTGGGGATGTGAAGTTCTCCTTTGCCTAGCCAATCCTAACGGCCCTCGTGCTGTTTCTGAATGCCGTCCTCCGATTGACAAACTTTTTGATTGTCTTTCTTGGCGTCATCCGTGTAAGTTTCCGTCCTGCCCGATGGCCGGAGACGGCAACTATGCCAAGCAGCTTAGTGACGGCTTTGATCCATGCTCTTTGCAAGGCATGGAAGACGCTCCTCAGGGATGGATTGTCGAAGGCAACATTAACGACAGCAATCAGTTCAAGACCGACCGGCGTCAAAACAAACTGCTGAGGAAAAACAATGCTGATTACAACTGGGGCGGAGAACATTGGTTCAAGGCCACCGAAGACTCAGCCGGTCACTGGGGTGGGACTAAGGCGTGCGTAAGAGGATACCAAGGCACGGCCTATGAAGCTTACAGCTGCTATGACAGTTCCGGAGATAGTTCATACAGCACAACTTGTTACCGCCCGGTAAAAGTTTACGAGGAAGTTGTTTGGCAAAAATACCAATCGAGACGCGCTATCGACGTTTTTATCAACGGGAAAAATTGGACTCGCGTGCATTGGTAGAGCGACTGATTAGAAGGAATGAGCATGATTGAAATCACAGCTTCAGATATTTTTTGGATCGGCGCGATGGACAAAATAGAGATCGGCTTAATTGTAATGTTCCTGTTTGCTCTCTTTTTGGTCTTTATGGCTGTCGATTCGAGTTCCGTAGCAATTTTCTTATTTGCTCTTCTACTTGGTATTTTTTCCATGACTGCCTGGGTCTTTATTCCAAGTTCGAAAACTTTAGCTGCTATGAAAGTTCTTCCGGCAATCGTGAACAATCAGCGAATACAAGGTGTCGCCGAAAATGCTTTGGAACTGACAGAACGTTTCCTTAAGGAGCATCTGGAAAGTCAACTCGGCACAATGAAGGAGAAAAAATGAAACAACAGAAATTTGAAAAAGCTTTTAGACAAGCTGTAAACAAGGTCATTACGGACGATTCTCGTGAGTCAGAGCTTTTGAAGCAAAAACAAATTATTGCAGGCTGCAAAAACAAGCTTGCGGCTTCCGGCATGCTCCTTTACTACTTTTCTTGTTGCGGCGATGACCAGAGCGAAGCTAAAAGAGTGGCCCTTGCGAATGATATTTCTGAAAAGCTCTTTGTCAACAAGAGCCCGGAAGAAGAATTCTGGAGCCTTTCAGCCAAAGATTTATTTGAGACACTTCTAATGCTTTTAGCTCAAGACTGCGGAAGCAGCAATCCGGTTAAGGAGTTTTACAACCTTCTGGCAATGACCCAGGACATCCAAAAATTTAGCAATAAGTTAGAGCAATTCAGCCAAAGCGATGAAGGGCAACAATTTTCGAAGATTATCCAGCGTTTTCTGAGTAATTCGGAGGCCACCAAGACAGGAATTGTCGCCCATATGAACAATCAATTGCTCGGCTTTATGCGTTTTGATCTAGTTTGAGAGAAGACATGTACAACTTTAAGACTTGGACTGCTCCGGAAAGTTCTCGATCAAGCACTGCAACGTTTTCGCGATCCTTTTCATACCCTTGCATGAGTTCTGGAACTGTAACTTTTACCTTACCAGAAACCATCAATGCGGCCATGAGGGCCAAGATTTTCAGTTCGTTGTACGTAAATGTCGTTTCGTTCATTTTTATGCTCCTAAAGAGGTTAAGGTTAAGTAATTTATCAGTGAGCAGTGTTGATTTTGGCAAAAATATTGCACTGCTCACCAATCATTCTACCCCTCCTTAGGAGCACCAAAAACACCATGTATATCAAAGAGTTAGAGAAATAACAATAAAAAGAGATAGGCAAAATGGAAGATCGCGTAAGAACGATGAGTTGCAATCTCAGCAACCGATATTTGAGAACCGCTTTCAATGAATTGCGTAGCACTATTGCAGATCATCAGGCTCCTTCTTGGGTTCAATTGTATTTTTTGGTTGAGCTGTGCAGGAAAACAATTGAAGAATTAAAAATAAACCCTCCCATAGTAAAAGACTATTACAGTTGTTCCATTGTCAACACAACCGGACCAAAAGACTTTTTGATATGTACATTAGAAGTCATTGAGGAAGCATTTGAATGTGAATGCCTTTGGCTCCCCCATATTGTTATGGAATGGGAAGAACAGGATTTATTCTCAACTGCCCTTCAGATTATCGGGAAATACCTTGGACTAATTTCTCATAGGGAAATAGCAATCGTTAACCGCTCTGATCAGAGTTATCGGTTGGGCCGCTATTCTTACTCGTATCCCACTTATTTCGATCAGTTAAGACAAATAGGTTCTAACCTCGTCCAAATTGGTTCTTTTGTCAGAAGTGAAAATCTATACAGTTCGTTGGATATTTTGTCCTCTGTCATTAATGAGCTGGAAGCAGAGTACAGACACCTAAGCTGTTTCCTTGATTGGTTTCGCAGTTTCATTGAGGATGAATCCTGGCTCCGTTATTGTAAAAAGAGCTTTCGATTGCTGGCTAATGGTGCTCCGGCAGCAGAGTCTAATAGCGTGAGACTTGCAAAGGGACTCACAGAGTGTGGCGCAAAAATTAAACGTTTGGCTAACGAATTATTAGCTTTTGGTTGTGAGAGAAAACCATTTCCAAAAGAAGATCCGAAAAACTTGAAGATTACTGATGATCTATGCGCGTATTTGGATGGCCTCAAATATGCGATAAGACAACTGAAAGAGCAACTTTCAGCAAAAGAAAAAGCCGAAAGAGAAGCAGGAAGACGCCGAGAAGAGGAGGAACAAAAACTCTGGAAAGAGGTTTTTGAAGATCCGGTGTCGAAATTGGAACCTTCTGAACAATCCGACAAGGAGAACGGACAATGAGAATCAACAATCAAGAAATCAAAAACGCGGAAATTTCTGTGGTATCTGAACGGAAAGTCCAAGGACTCAAAGGGCTCAAAGCAATTTTTACTTACGAGGCCCGGATAAAGAAAAAAGGTCGGACGTATAAAAAACAGTCTGAAGATTTGGGATTCCTTCAGAACTGGCTGCTCTCTCAATTAGAGGCTGCATAGATATGTAGTCGCAAAGTTTAATGTCCGGGACAGCGACCTTCTTCTCAGTAGAAGCTGGTTAATGTTCTTGGCAGGACACATTAACCGTCCCGGACACCCCAATTTTAAGTCCTGCCCCGCAAGGAAAGAGCGGTGAGTGCTTTATCTTTCCAACTGATGTTCATGATGGGTCGCGCAAAAGTCCTGCCAGATTTTTTGATCAAAACACGTTATGAACAAAATATTCAAAAAGGTATTTAACCGCTCCCGAGGCGTATTTGTTGCTGTGTCAGAGGCTGTTAGCTCGGCATCTCAGCAAAACAAGAAGTCCGTTTTAGTCGCGGCAGCAGTTTTAAGTGTCATTGCGTCACCTGCTGTTGCGCTGACAACCATTGACGGGGATGTAGTCGGAAAAGACGCTCGATTCCATTTTCAAGGTCGAGGTCCCTCACTTGCCGACAGTCATACGATCAATGGTAATTTGACTTGGAACTTAGGAAGAGACGGAGATTTCAGAGGGGCCTTCCTTTGTGTTTCCATTGGGGCTGGCTACTTCAGCTCTCTCAGTAACACGTTGACTATAAACGGAAACTTCAATATCAATAACAATTCGTGGGTACACGTCGCTCATAACGGTGACGAAGGGGGAGATATCTATAGTGCCCTGAATGTTTCCAAAGATCTAAACATTTCCAGTGACTCCGAGCTTTCTCTAATCAGTAACGGGGGAAGCGGTAACGACCCGACAATTCACGCAAGCCTTAATGTTGGAGGAACCGTTTACAACTCAGGACGCCTTATCTCCTACGGCGGCCCTCAAGCCGGAAGAACATACGGATCGTTTTCAATCAACAATCTCGTAAACGCAGGCACATTCATTTTTGACTCGCCAAATGCTTTAAACGGCACCTTCAACAACGTAACGCAAACCGGAGGTTATTTCCAACAGGGCGGAACTAACGATTTCCACATTAACGGCACTTTAACAGTCAGCGGAGGAACTCTTGGAAATAACGATGCGATCGTTGTTGGTGCTGACTCAGGAAAGTTTTCCGTTGGCCAAAATTTGAATTTGGCAGGCGGTTCGGTCAGTAATTTATCTGTCCTTACCCATGTTGGCGGTTCAGTCTTGGTCTCGGGCGGCTCTTACGGGATCGGAACACTCAATAAATCCAACGGTTCATTAACGAACCAAGCGACTCTAGCTATTACTAACTTCAATCAGTCAAACGGTACTGCGGCAAACTCTGGTAATTTAACCATTGGCAATGCCAGTCTTTATGGAACTTTGGCAAATACCGGGACGCTTTCTTTAACCGGGAATGTCACTACCAGAGGTAATCTGACCTCCACCGGTACTCTTAATAACCGGGGAAACTGGACAGAAAGCTCGCACTATGCCATTTCCGGAAACCTCACCAACACCGGCAGCGTGAATTTCCAAAACGGATTTGAATTTGCCACGAACGGACGCCTGAACTCGTCCGGCACCCTTCAGACGAATAATGCCGCCAATATCTTTGACTCGTTAGGCCGTCAGGGCCAAACCGCTCTATCGATTGTCAGTTTGCAAGCCGCTCTGCCGGAGGAAACCAAAACCGCCTTGACCGATCTTTTCCGGCATTACGTCCCGGGAAGCGTTGCTCAGTCTTTGATTGACCATGCTTCCTTTACCGGCGGGAAAGTGATCGTGACCGGCGTCAATCTCACGACTACGCAACGTGACGATTTGGCGCAGGCATTCAAAGCAAAGTTTGGAAGCCAAACAGCCCTTGAGTTTCAAGGGACAATCGCGGGCGTTTCACATGATGATAAATTAAACACCCAAAAAGTTAATGAGCTTTATGACAATGTCGCATCTCTGAGAGACGTGACAATCCTGAGCCACAATTTGGAGGGCGAAGGTAAAGCTGTAGAAATCGGCGAAAACGGCGTCAAGCACTCGGCCGGCTTCAAAGGCATCAACGAAGCAGCCTCTATTAGCGTTAAAGACGGCAAGACTCTTGAACTTGTCGGTGAAAAAGGCGAGAACACAAACTTCGTCATGACAGCGGTGAATACCGTTGTTGACGGACTTTCCAAACTTGTGTTCGGCTCCAAGGGTTTAAACGAAACCTACTCCGGAAAGGCTGCTGAGGTGCAGCTTACGGAAACAAACGCTTCCCTGCTCGCTGCTGCCGGTATGTATGAAGTCCAAAAAGTTTCCGGCTCGGGGTCGGTGGAAGTTGATCAAGGCGCAAAACTGACCGTAAACAGCGCAGAACATAGCGGTGATCTGAATGTTGAAGGGAACCTAAGTGTTAAAGGAGACGCAAACTTTGGTCATGCACAGTTAGCGTCCGGTTCCGTTTTGGATAACTCCTCTGCCCTCCACTTTGCCTCTATCGCAGAGACGAACGGCGCTGTTTATAACCAGACTGGAGGCACTATTGCCTCCGACTCGGGCTGGTTCGAAAACGCCACACTGAATATCAGCGGCGGCCGCTTAGACGGTTCCCTGATTAAAGATTCAGAAGGCAATGCTGCCGGTCTGGGGAACAATACGATCAATATCAGCGGTTCCGGCAAAAACCCAATTATCGTTACAACTGATCCAGCTGAAAGTAAGAAAGGTTGGAAGGATCATTTGACGGTTGTCTATGCCCCCGAATTAACGAGTGAAACTAAGGTCAATGTTTTTGAAGGCGGTGTACTGCAAGCAGACAAACTAAGTTTTGACGGGAAAACGGAAAACTCTGTCGTTCTCGCCGGCGGTGCACTCGAAACCAAGCTCGATCAGGTATTTAACGACGTTAAACGTGACTTACTCACCATCGACGGAACCGATTCTAGCGGCCAAATCGGGGTTCCGACGCACGTACTGGGTGCAACCAGTGTCGGCTCGTTGAAGGAGGACGTTAAAACTGCTGTAAACGGCGGCAGCGGCCTTGTCGTTTTCAACGATGAATACCTGAAGATGAGCGGTGTCGTTCAGGCCATGCAGCACTTCGCTGCGGAAGCGGACAATCCCGGAGCAATCAATCCTGATGACCCAAGCTCTCCGGCCGATACGTCCGGCGCGCTTTACTTGGCTTTTACCGGTCAGGTCGACGGGAAACTGACGGTTGATTTAGCGAATCAGTTTGATACCGAGCAAACCGAAGGAGGCGCTTTAACCGGTGTCGTCTTGAGTCACACCAAGCTGTATAACGAGTCAGCCAATGATCCAGACGGCAATAATAAAGACCTCGTCATCGGCTTTAACGAACACAATCACGAGAACTCAAACGTTATTGATGTCAATAACGGCATCGGGTTCCTCAGTGTCGAAGGCGCGAACCAAGTTCATATCGAGAACGGTAAAGAATTTAGTCTTGTCGGTCATCACGATGATGACGATATAAGAACTGATGAAGACCGCAACAATGTCCATAGTGTGCCGGACAGCGTCTTATTTAATGAAAATACAGCATTAATTAAGAATGATAATAATGACGGCGGTCATGTTGAAGTCTCGGGCAAATTTACCTACGGATCTTTCGCCTCTCACACACCTACCATCGGATGGATTGGCAGCATTCTCGTTCACGAAAGCGGCAATGTCGAGGCCAAAAACGGTGAATATGCGGTATGGGATATCGAAAACAACGGTTTAATCCATGTTGATAAAGGATCGATCCTTCACTCTCATAACTACACCGGAACCGGAGATTGGCTCAACGAAGGTCAGATTTGGCTGGGAAATCACCATGACGGCCAAGTCGCCGATAAAGATCACATTCCGTTTGACATCAAAGGTAAGTTTGAAAATGCCCAAGGAGCTATTTTCAGCTCTGCTAATAAAACTAACCTTATTGTCAGCAACGAACTTTTGAATAAAGGCACCGGACTTTATTCAGTCCTGACGGTTGCCAAAGACGGTTCTTCACACAATAAAGGAGAGGAAAGCGGAAAAGCCATTGAGGTCCAAGAAGGAGGCAAGCACGTAAATGAAGGCAGCTCTTTCTTTAAGAAGGTTTCAGTTGCCGGCCTGATCCAGAACTTCAAAGACTTCGTTATTGGAAGCGACTCCTCAACTTCTACGTTGGCTGATCCGGATACGGATGCGGATGCCGATCAGAAAGCTTTTGAAGTAGCGGCCGGAGGACGATTCGAAAACAAGGGCAATTTAGCTGCGTCCGGTATTCAAACCTCTCAAATCGCAGGCGAATTAGACAACACCGGAGTGGCGAATTACAACGACATGGTTATTGCTGATTCCGGTTCTTCTACCACCTCCAATTATGAGAAAGGAGAATGGCTGACAGTTAACGGCTCTCACAGCAACAGCAAGGTTTCAATTTGGAACCGCATTGATGTTGCAAAGACCGGTAAACAAGAGAATTCCGGTTCTTTGGATGTGGGTTCGAGCTTTAACGTGGCAGGAGAATTTGTCAATACTGCCACCGGGACGCTTGATGCATCCAAGGTTGAGAATACTGAGGTCAGCGGTACTTTGACCAACGCCGGTCAGGCTCAGTACAACGACATGACAATTCATGCCGGTGGGAATTCAATTAACAGCGGATATGAAAAAGGAGAATGGCTCAAGATTGAAGAAGGCGGCTCTCACTCCAATTCCGGCATATCCATTTGGAACAAACTCAATATTGCCGGCAGCCTCACCAACGAAAAAGACGGCAGCCTCGATGCCACTAAAGTCGAAAACACGGAAGTCACCGGAAATCTGACGAACAACGGAATCGCCAATTACGACGATATGACGATCAAAGACGGCGGTGTCTCAGACAACAAAGTCTATGAAAAAGGTGATATTAAGACGGTCGGCGAAGGCGGTACTCACTCCAATTCCGGCATATCCATCTGGAACGAAATCAAGATTGACGGCGGTGATTTTGAAAACACCGGAAAGACTGATACCGACAAACTGACTATTGACGACGGCAAAGTTGAAATCGGAGGCGGAGAACTGAATGCCAAAGATACTGACTTAAACGGAGGAGATTTGGTCATTGGCAACGATAAGCCGTTGGCCGATGAAAACAAAGCTCAGGTCGAATTTAAGACCGACAGCAAACCGATTGACACCAATATCTACGTTAAAAACAACGGCGATTTAGGATTGGGTGAGGATGCCCTGGATTTTGCCGATGTCGTCCAAGCATTAAGAATCCCGGATGTACCCTCTCGCCTCGTCGTGACCGAACCGGTTGTGACCGGCCCGGGAGGCGGTATTGCCGTCGGGCCGGAAGTCTGGACAAGCGAAGATGATCATGTCCAAATCGGTAACGGTGATTTGTTTTTTGCAGACGGCAGCTACACGGTTATTAAAGCTCCGGTCGCAGCAAATACTCCCATCTTTACGACCACAAGCGACATAGCCAAAGTTACGGTGGAACCGGGAGCAACTTTAGTGCTCGGCGCTCTCGAAGAACCGGGAGACTACTCTATTGTCAGCGGCTTCATTACCGCAGGCAATGAGGACGACAACGGCTGGATCGGCGGTTGGATCGCTAAAGAAAATCTTCAGGCATTAGCTCAACCCGGCACCGGGTTGGAGTGGATTTTGACACTGCACAATGATCCGAAGAACATTTGGGTCAACGCGCAGCTCGCTGACGTCAGAACCTTGTATCCGGACATTGTTATTCCAAACAATGTGAATAAAGCACTCAACGGCCCCTGCAACGGGGGCCCCGATGAACAGCTGATCTGCAAGATCCTCAAGGACAAAACTGCCAGCCGCGGCATGAAGACAAAGCTACTGAATTCAGTAGTGATGATCGGACAAGCGAGCGGGGCTCTGTCTATCACGAACGACCTAGCAGACAATGCGACAGATTCGATTGAAAAGCACTTGTCCTTCCGTGATTACGGCTACTCCAACGGTTATCTGAAGGATTACTCAGGTCTGCATTTGTGGGCTGATATTCTGGGAACACATCTGAAGACGAAGTCTTTAGACGGAGCCGGGAATATGACCGGTGGATATAAGGCCGATGCAGGCGGACTGATCCTCGGTGGCGATCATCAGTTTGAAGGGATGCCTTCAATCCGGGCCGGCCTTGCCGCTTCCTTCCAGAAAGGAAAGGCAGACTCCCTCGGTGACTACATCGACACCAAGAACAAGTTCAGTCAATGGATGCTGCACGGCTATGTTGCTAAAGACTTTGGCAATGATCTGAACTGGATTAGTTCTATCAATGTCGGTCAGAACATCAGCAAGGCTTCTCAAGGTTTGCCCTCTTGGTCCGGTTTTAGCAAAGCCGATGCTCGAATCAAGAATACCGTTGCCAATGTCGCAACAAAGCTTGAGAAGAACCTCCAGCTCACAAACAACTTCCAAGTGATTCCTCATGTCGGCGCTCGCTGGCTGCGCACCCACACGCAGGGCTACACAACCAAGCTCAACGGACAAAAGGCCTTTAGCTATGGCCAGACTTCCACGAACTTGCTGCAACTCCCGGTTGGAGTCGGAGTTCAAGGCGAAGCGTATTTCGGAAGCTGGACAGTCCGTCCGCAAGCAGATCTGACTCTTACCTACAACATTGGAAATCTGAAGAACACGACCCAGGTCTCCGGTGTTTCTATTGGTGAAATGGACTCAATCACCAATGAGTTTGCCGGACGTTTCGCGTCCAAGGTACAGGCCGGATTCCAAGTTGAAAGAGGCAATGCCACAGCTGGTCTTCAGTTCGGTTTGACCAAAGGTTCAGCCGGGAAATTAGATACCGGTATCAAGCTTGAAGGCAGATACCGCTTCTAAAGAAAACTCTTTGCGGGGCGCCCCAGAGTGCCCTGCAAAGAATTCAAAACACTAGAAAAAGGTACTCATATGCATACAGCCCAACAAAATCCAAATATTAAAAAATGCGTTGAAATTCTTGCCCGCAACACCCGTGAGGCGATGGCCAGAGACAAATACGCCTCCGGCACTGAAGAGGCTAAAAAATGGGGCTTTGTTGAGAACACTTGGGAAGACAAGCAATTTCAAGAAGCAGATTGGAACGCCTTTGTAGAAAAAGCAATGGAAGGTGATCCGTGGGAGGGGCACGATGGCAAACAAGCATTTTGAAGAGTTTGCTCAGGACTGCGCAAATAAATTGGCTTCCCAAATCGAAGCCGGGAAAGCTCCATGGGAACTCGGAGGAGTGCCTGCTGCTTATCCTGTGGACGCCATTAGCGGGAAACCTCTGCAAGGCATCACGGCGCTGCAACTGATGGTCAGAGAAAAAACATCAGGCTTTGAAGACAACCGCTGGCTGACTCCCTCTCAAATTGCAGTTTTAGGTGCAAGTGTAAAGAGAGGAGCCAGAGGAGTTCCGAGCGTTGCCTGGAATCAAGGATTAGAGGGAGAATTCAAACCTACCAAGATCCCACAAACGTATTACAACGTTGAACAATGTGAGAACTTCAAAAGACCTCTTCCTGAACTTTTGCCTATTGAGCAGCAGCCCAAGGCTCAGTTCGAAGACATGTGTGCTCTGCTTGGCTATACAAACAAAGGCAGTGTATGGGAAAGCGGCGTTAGTGCCTATGTCAACGGGCGTAACGAGCTTATCCTAGCTCAGAGAAGTTCTTATGAATCCGGCGGCAGAGATTCAGGTAAAAAATATGAGTTGTCCCAGCTCCGTGCGGCTCTGGACGGTATCCGCGCAATCACAGACGCGAGAGTTTACGATAACTTTCAGGGGTTGCTAGAGAGCAAACACACCGACAAAGAAACTTCGTATTTCCTGCGTGAAAATTTAGCCAGAGCATTCATGCAGTCCCACATCGGCAGCAAATTACCGAGAAATCAGAATGACTTCACTACGGAAGAAATTATTGAACAGAATAAAGACATAGCTGATCTTATTCGGTCTCATCCAAGTATTCTGTTTGAGGCCGCCGCCGATGCCTCTAAAGTCGTCAACCACACTATTGAAAAAAGCGAGCAAAAATACATCCTTGTTGATTTCGAGCGGCAAGAAGTTAAACGATTGACTGCCGCTCAAAGCAGAGACTATGTCGCTCAGGAACTCAATCAATTAAAACTGTCCGGGACAATCCTCCACGACCCCGATTTTCGAGAGCTGCAAACAAATCTGCATAAACAGGGGTATTTTAATCCGTACCAAACATTAACTAAGCCGCTTTATCCCGATCAAAAATCGGAGGATTCTCTTTGCAGAAAGATTAACCACTGCGGTTTTGCATTTGTTGAAGAGAATCGACTCACCAAAGACAAAGAAAACTTGTCTTACGAGAGCTTAAATCTCCTAAATTTAACTCATGCTCGAAGTCCTCGTTTGGGGAGCCTGACTGAAGATGCCTTTAAACAATCTTTAATCGAGAATGGAATTGGATTTACAAAGAAACAGATTGAAGAGCAACTGAACAAATTCGACAAAACTGCTCAAGCAGATACTTCAGATGCGTTGGCTCTGTGGGACACGCTTTCTTATGACAGGCGCAGAGGGCAAAACGATATTGTTACGCGAGTGAGTTGTTTGGTTGTCAATTATGACACCAACCGCATTGAACAAACGACAATAGAAAACGCTGTCTCAAGTGCTTTAAAACTTATTGAAAACTGGGCAGAAAAGACGCCTACCCTCTTCGATCGCCATCGCCAAAAGCTTTTGTCTCAATTCGGAAAGTTTAAAGAAGAGAGAGGTGACAGGCATCTGACTCGAAACAATGACCTACCCCTTTTCGGAACAATTGCTCTGGAAAAAGAGATAGCTCTTTGCGATCAATTCTTAAATCCTGCTCGTTCGGGAGGAAACGACCGTAACGGCAATGTTGTGCTTAGGGATTTAGATCACAAAGGCTTGATAATTTGCCGCTCTGCCAAAGAGCTCCTGGAAGCCAGTTCTTGGCAGGGAACAGCACTGGAAGCTCAAGCCGAAGCAATTATTCAAAAAACCGGACTAGACGTTGACAAAGCAAAAGAACTGTGTGCGCCCCGGAATGTTCAAGAAGCACAGCAGCGCTTTAATGATTTCTGCTGCGCCCAGAAAACTTTTTATTCAGTAGAAACAGTTCGCCGTCAGAGATCTGAAGAACAAACCATCAGACAGATTTTGCAGGGCGCCTCCCCAGAAAAGATTCAAGAGATCAAAGAATTGATCAAAGCGGAAATTGAGCGTATCGCCAAGAGCAGTCAAAAAAACGTTCAGAAAAACGAAGTGATTCAACCGGTACGGACACAGTCCGGTATGGAGCGGTAACTATGGGATGGAAGATGACTAAAGAAGCTGCTTTAAAAAGGCAAAAAGCCGAACGTCTGTTCGAGGAAGGATTTGGGCCCCTGAAGGTCTCTCGCGAACTTGAAGTGAATTTTTATATCGTCCGCGACTGGAAAACAGCTTGGAAAAACAAAGTCGAAAAACGCAACCAAGGCAACACACCTCTTAACCGAACGATTGCCTCCAGTTTATTTAGTTTCGGATACGGCTACAGAACTGTGGGAAAAATGCTCAACCTTTCCAGCATTTGGCTCAGTCGTGATTGGGCCAGGCAGCATCGCAAGCTTTCAATCGTGCAAGCAAGGAAAAATAAGAGGAGCAAAAAATAATGGACAAGAAGATAGCTCTACCTCTTTACTTTCTTGAAGAGTTCGCTGTGAGACCCGAGTCTCGACAAGATCAAGGCGTCTCCTTCAATTCTGTATATCAAGAGCCAGTCAGAGGACAGATGAAGTTCATGGTGCGGCACCCAATGTCCTACCAAAGGATGGTCTTTCCATTTGGAATCAAGGCATTGATTCTGTATTTGATCGAGAACTGTATCAAGGATCTCCATATTTTTCCCGGATTTCCTTGCTCGTTTCAAGTCCTTCTTAAAAGCAGAGGTTATTTTGACGCGCATTCTTCAGCAATTTCCTTGTCCACTTCTTTGAGAAGTTCTGCAAAAGAAGAATATGTCTTTAATTCCTCCGGCTTCTCATTCATCGCTTCAATAGTCTCCTTGTTAGGGACGTATGTACTAAAAGGAATGTCTCGCTCATTGACGAGTTTGGTCAAGGTCATCCGTACCAAGTCGGATATGGAGAGACCCATAGCCGAAAGAATCTCACTTGCTTCAGATTTCAATTCTTTGTCAAGTCGAACCCGGATAAAAGCATCTGCGGTACTCATAAAAGCTCCTTTTAAAGAATGCCTACATTGTAGCACCAATATAAAAAAACTAGTCTTCGGATTTCTTGCGCTGCTGCCGCTTTTTTGTCAGGCCGATGACTTCGGAGAATTAGCCAAACGCTGCGCCCCGTCTGTCGCAGAGGATACGCTGAGGGCCATCGTTAAAACCGAATCCGGTTTTAATCCTTACGCAATCGGGGTCGTAAAAGGAAAAGTTAAGCAGCCTAGAGCCTACCACGAAGCAATGAGCACCATTGCCGAGCTGGAGCTTTCCGGCGCGGATTATTCCGTCGGATTAGCTCAAATCAATCGAAAAAATTTCTCAAAGTACGGAATTAGCGCTTCTCAAGCTCTGGACGCCTGTACCAATTTGAAGGTGGCCTCTCGGATTTTAAGTGCGTGTTTTAAGTCTGCCAAACAGTCCCCCGCATCCGATGGAAAAGCTGCTCTTCACGATGCGTTGAGCTGTTACTACAGCGGCAATTTCAAGACCGGATACCGACACGGATATGTAGACAAAGTCCGAAGCAATGCCGGGCTCTCGCCGCTCTCCGTGCCCTCGATTCGTGAAGTAGAAGCATCCAAATCCCAATCTTTAATTGCCGAAGGAGTCCCCGGCAAATCAAGCGGACTCATTTTTTAACCTTAGGAGAATTTTTATGAAAAACATCCTCAATCTTTCTTTTTTCATCTTTGCTGCATTGGTTCTCGCGCATGAACCGGCACTTGCGGCCAGCGGACTGCAATCGCTTTCTACGGTCGGAAACACGATTGTCGATGAACTTATGGCTGCTGTGAAGTGGATTGGCACCGGCGGTCTTGTTATTGCCGGCATTATGTATATGTCCGGCAAATTTAGCTGGGACGTACTCGCGAAACCGGTATTTGGTTTAGCTATCTGTGCAGCAGCCGGTTGGATCGTTCAACTGTTCGGATTTAACTGATGGCCGATCCCGTTACCCAAATCAAAACGGCTCCTTTGTTTAAGGGAGCCACCCGCCCGGCTTGCATCTTAGGCGTTCCGACCGAAACGTTCGTCATCACTGTTTTAACCGGCATGGTGATTTCGCTGCTGTTTTGGCCGCCGCTGATGCTGCTGATTCCTATCCCGGTTTGGATTTTCAAACGGATCACGGATAGAGATGATCAGATCCTCTATCAATGGGGAATCTACTTTAGAACCATGATTCAAAACAACCCCAATCGATTGGTTTGGCGCAACTCATTGTCTCTGAGCCCTTCAAATAGAACTCCGAGAGTCATTCTCTGTCCGTCCGATTTTTCAATCAAGGATCACAAGTGATTTTAGAAAGATTAAAAATTTTTGAAAAAGAGCGAGAGTTGGAATCGTACATTCCGTTCTCTTCATTAGTCACGGACCATGTAGTAATGGAAAGGGACGGCTGCCTCATTGCCACAATGAAACTAAACGGCATTCCCTTTGAAACGCAGTCCCCGGAGGATCTCACGATACTGTCCTCCCAGTTGAACGGGTTCTACCGGACATTGGACCGCCCGGATCTTGCCATTCAAATACACCGTGTTAGGCGCAACATCTCGGACAGCCTGTCGGTATGTACAGATTCTTTGTTTTCTTCATTTTTTTCGATCTCTTTTAATGAGAAAACAAAAAAAGAGGGATTTACAGCCGTTGAGCTCTACTGCACGCTAATTCTGCGTGACATTCAGAGCAAAAAGACAACGTTCTTTTCTTCGAAATCTTCGCTTGAAGAAACCCGTTCCCGGCTGGAAAACAGACTGGAAGAATTTGAGAAGATTTATCAAAGTCTCTTTCAGGCGCTCTTGCCTTATGCGCCCGTCACTTTACAAACGTATCAGCAAGACGGACGTCAATATTCTGAACAACTGAGTTTCTACAATTTTTTGCTAACGGGTCGCTGGCAGAAGGTACTTGTACCCAATGGTCCCATCTATTCAGCGCTGGGCAATGTCCAGGTCTTTATCGGATCGGACACAATCCAACTGCAAACTACTGAAGGAGACACCTACGCTCAAGCAATAGAAATTAAAGAGTATCCGGAAACAACGAACTCGGGCAAGCTCGATCCTCTCATGCAGGAACTTAGCAGCTGCGGCCCCTACCCTTTCATTGAGACTCATACTTTTTGTTTTATGAGCCGCAAAAGAGGAGTAGAGGTTCTGAGCAAACAGGAAGGGCTGCTGATCAATTCCGGAGATAGATCCGGCTCTCAAATCCAAGAACTGTCTTTAGCCATCGAGGGGCTGATCAACGGAGCGTTCGCAATGGGCGAATACTCCTACAGCCTGCTTGTTTTCGGAGAAGAGAACAATGTCAGAAAACACGCTGCGGATGCTGCTCAACTTCTGACAAAGGCAGGTGCCACACCTTATTTGAGCACCTTGGCGCTTTCCGCTTCGTATCTGCACCAATTACCCGGAATGTTCAAAATGCGCCCGAGGGTTGCAAAGATTACGAGTCTGAATTTTTCTCATTTGGCTTCTCTGCATAATTTTCCCTGCGGAAAGCGTGACAAAAACACATGGGGAGAGGCGGTAACCATCCTCAAGACTCCGAGCCAGATGCCGTTTTACTTCAACTTTCATGTTTGTGATCCGTTGGAAGATTCTTACGGCAACAACGACCTTGGCAACACCATGATTATCGGAACTGCCGGCACCGGTAAAACGGCACTGATGAATATGCTGCTGACGCTGTCTCAGAAATACCGAACCGATACCACCAAGCTCTCCTGCATCTTTTTTGACAAAGACCGAGGGGCTGAGATTGCGATCCGTGCCCTAGGCGGACGCTACTTTACCTTCGAGGAAGGAGCGCCCAGCGGATTCAATCCGTTTCAGCTTGATCCCACACCGGAGAATTTACAGTTTTTGAACCGATTCGTTCTGAAGCTGATCAAGCAAGACGGGCTGCCGGTTTCCCCGGCAGATCAAGATCGGCTGATGCAGGCTATTCAGTCGGTAATGTCGATGGATAAAAGTGTCCGCAGACTCGCTCTCCTTCCTCAGAACTTAGTTCAGGGAAGTTCCGCTGCGGAGATGGAAAACTCTTTGTCCCAGCGTTTAAAGCGTTGGATAGACGGCAATGATCTTGCCTGGGTCTTTGACAATCCGGAAGACAAAATCGACTTTAATTCGAAGCCGGTTTTAGGAATAGACGGAACTGAATTCTTAGCCAATAAGGATATCTGTTCATTAGTCACGGACTATTTGCTCTTTCGTCTCGAATCGATTATTGACGGACGCAGAGTAATGATCTTCATGGATGAGTTTTGGAGATACTTAGCAGACCCGGATACCGCAAAGTACGCATTTGACAAACTCAAAACCATTCGCAAGCAAAACGGTCTCATCATTCTTGCCACGCAGTCTCCTGAAGATATTTTGAGCAATCCTCAAGGCTCAAACTACATTCAGAACTGCATTACCAAGATCTTTCTGCCAAATACCGGAGCCGATGAGAAGCAGTACATCGAGGGGTTCAAACTCACGCCCAACGAGTTTTCTCTGTTGAAAAACTTTCCTCAGCTCTCCAGAACCATGCTGATTAAACAAAATCAGCAGGCGGTTGTCTGCCGGGCAGATTTAAAAGCATTTCCAAAGGCTCTTAAGGTTTTCTCCGGTTCCACAAAAAACATCAATTTTGTTGAAGAACTCATCAAACACACCGGTGAAGAACCGGAGAAGTGGCTTCCCTATTTCTGGGGCGAAAAACCGCTTTCCGAACTGAATTTAAACAGCAACCCAAGAGAATAAAGATGAACAAGATCCTATCCGTATTGTTTGCCGGGCTTATAACTGCTGCCTCCCCCACGTACGCAAGCGGCATCCCGGTAGTAGATGCTTCTGCGATTGCACAGATGGTGCAGCAGCTTACTCAGCTTCAGCAGATGTACAGCCAGCTGCAAGCCCAGTACAACACTGCCGTCAACACACTGAACAATTTCACCGGTACCCGAGGGTTGGGAATGTTCGGATACAACACTGCACTGCGTCAGTTTCTTCCGAGCAATTTCGAGTCTCAAATGCGCAATGTTTTAAACGGAGGTGTCAGTCAGCTTACGGGGGCTGCAAGAACCATCTATGACAATTTAAACCTAGGCGCACGCTGCGCGACTCTCAACGGAGAGGACAAGGCTTTCTGTGAGAAGCAAGGAGCCTCGTTTGCCCAATATCAAGCTTTTGCGGATGAGGGGAAAAAAGCGGTCGATCAAAGACTTCAAAACATAGAAAACCTAATGAAGCAGATCGATTCAGCGACGGATGCAAAAGCCATCGCTGACCTGAGCGCCCGTATCCAAGCAGAAAAAGTCGCCTTTGAAGCCAGTCAGCTCTCAGCGCAAATGCAGCTGGCCTCTCAAAAAGCACTGAACGAAAAAATGCTTCAGGAACAAGCGCTGATCAATCATCAAAAAGCCTTTCAGCCGTTGGGTAAAGAAGAAATCCGCAGACGGCTTACCAAGTAGTTCGAGAAAAGAAAATGGCAGCAAATTACTTTGAAGCTTTCGGAAATCAGTTCAAAGGCTACATTTCCACATTCAGTACCGACACCTCGGCCGCTCTTATTGACAATCTAGGAAGTGTCGTGGCCGTAGGACTTGTCATGTTCATCATCGTGCGCTCTTTCATGATGATGAGGGAGAACAACTACGGCGCTATTTACGACATTATCGTCCAGATGCTCAAAATCGGATTTATTGCCTTCCTGGCATTAAACACGGGCCACTTTACCAGCTACGTAGTCAAGGCTTTTGAATACTTTCAGAGCGGTTTGATAGAAGCTGTCTCTCACGGTCTTCACAGCACCGTCCAAATAACAAGCGCATGGGGTGCTTTGGATCAACTTTGGGAAACCTTCACCAATGCATTTGATGCAGTTTCGGGACTGATTGGAAAATTCAGTTGGATAACGGATGCACCGGAAATCCTAGCCATGTGCATTGTCACGGTCGCTCTTGGAATGCTGAGTGTGTACTTTACCTTTTCGGCTCTGGGAATACTGCTGATCAACGAAGTCTCTCTCATTATTTTCTTAGGTTTCGGCCCCTTGTTTTTATGCACCTTGATGTTTCCGAGAACGCAGTCCTGGTTTGACGGCTGGATCAGAAGTGTCATCACCACAATTTTCACACTCGTCATTACGTCAGCCGTCATCATGCTTTTTGTTCAGGCTTTTCAAGGCTCCGTGGATGAAATTCAAACCGCAGCAGAAGCCCCTGAGGTTACAAAAGAACTCGGCACTTTATTTCTTCCGGTGATGAATTTTGCCGTGCTCTCTTTAGCTGCGGCCACTTTAGTCAAGCTCATCCCTGCGATTTCAGCCGGGCTCACCGGAGGAGGAAGAATGGATGCACCGGGCATCGGTCAGATGCTTCACGGAGTCGGAAACGTGGCTGCCGCCACAACCGGAGGCCTTCTGTTGGGTTTAGGCAAAGGCTCAGGCAGTTCCGGGATTGCGAATGCCGGACGTTCCTTGCTGGGAGGTCAAGGTCTTAATCAAAACGGCGTACTGCCTTTAGCCGGAATGGGGTTGGCCGCCGGCGGCGCAATGGCTGCCGCCGGATATGTTGCCAGTGCAATGAAAAGTGCCGCCAATTTCAGCCGAAAGCAAGACTCCGGCTCTTCTTCGGCCGAAGACAGTGCCTACAAAAAAACATTTGGAAAAAAGGACTCAGAATGAATTCACTTTTTATTAAATATTTAATTGCCGCCTGCTGCACTTCTCTTCTTTGCGCCTGCGGCGCCCCGGCACCGGCGCTTCCTCACGGTGCTCGGGTACCTATTAACGCACCGATTCAATCAAAAAGCACTGAGACAAATCTCGTCTTTGGAGAAGAAAACAATCCGGTCACAAGCGGAAATAACGAATCGGTTCAAAGCGGCAGCCATTAACACGGCAAAGAAAACAAATCCCTAAAGGAAAGAATCATGTGGAAAAAGAAGACAGTGTCCAATGGAGAAAGCTCCTCGGACAATACAACCAAAGCACAAGACAATTTTAAAAAAGCACTTGACTGGGAAACAAGCCGGTTAGAGCTTGTAGAAAAGAGCGAAAAAAGAGCGTGGCTGTGCAGCAAAATTTTGGGGCTGTGCCTTATATCAACAGCAGCAGCCATTGCCTTGATGATGCCGCTGAAAAAGACAGAACCCTTTGTTATTCGCGTCAATCAAAACACCGGAGAAGCTGCCGTCTTAGCGATAGCTAACGAAAAAGATATTCCTTTTTCTGAAATGATGGACAAATACTGGCTTAACCAATACGTTCTCAGCCGGGAAAGCTATGACTACCGCACGCTCGAGCACGATTATCTTAAAACCAGAGAGCTGTCGCTTCCCAACGTATTTGACCCGTACGCAGCTCAATTTTCCACTGATAAGAACTCTCTGGACAGACTGCTCGGCGATAGCAAGAAAATTGTCGTTGAAGTCCATACCGTTGTACCAAACGGCAATGGCATTGCTACTGTTCGATTCGGCAAAAAGCTAGTGGATACACAGACCAATGCGGTTGACTCCTCCCAGAACTGGACAGCTACGATTGCCTATGAATACATCCCGAATTTCAAAGCTGACGAGCCGAGCAGACTCATCAATCCTTTCGGATTCAAAGTGACTTCCTACCGAATGGACCCCGATCTCACAGTAGGAGCCGCAAAATGAAGAAAACTTTGATTATCGGAACGCTCTTCTCCGTTCTATGTTTATCGAATGCATTTGCTCTGGATAAACCGCAGGCTGCCAAAGAAGACCAAAGAGTTCTCTATACCGATTTCCGAGCCGATGAGGTCTATCCTGTCACCGCTGCCAGCGGAATTATTACCACTATTGTCTTTTCCCCTTCAGAACAGGTTCAAAGCTATGGAAGCGGCTTTTCTACCGCTTGGGAATTTCTAAGCAGAGGGAACTACTTCTTTTTGAAGCCGAAAGCAACGGATGGAAGAACCAATCTTGTGGTTGTCACCAATCGCAGAAGCTATCTCTTTGACATTCGTCTCGGTTCCCGGGCAAAGGCCACCTATCGTTTAACGTTCAGATATCCGCTGGACGAAATTGAAGCGGCCAAGAAAGAAGCCGAAAAAAATCAAGTCAAGAGCCTGCTTTCGGATAGTGCATTGCACTCGGAAGAAAAAGATCCGGAAAACAAAAAATCCAACTATCAATACACAATGAACTTCGGATCTGCCGCTGCTTCCAAGACCATCGCACCAATTAAGGCATTTGATGACAATCGTTTTACGTACCTGAAGTTTAAGGAACAAACGGATTTCCCGGCAGCTTACCGCGTACAGGACGGCGAGGAAACCTTGCTGAACTCCCATGTGGAGGACGGCTGGCTTGTTCTGCACGGCGTTTACGAAGAAGTGAGATTAAGAGCGGGCAAAGCCGTTGTCGGCATTTACAACGAAAACTATCAGGGAGGCGGAGCCTCGGATAAACGCGCCGTCTCTGTCAAGGGCTTATACAGACAAATCAAGCATAAGGAGTAAATAATGCAAACCAATAAAGACACCATTACTTCCGTTGCTCAAGATACTAAACAAGGTATTCCCCATGTCGAGGGAAGAAAAAGTAAAACTCCGGGCAAACCGCTTGTTGCGGCTGCAATGCTGGCTCTGTGCGTTTTAGTAGGCTACAACTTATATCAGAACCAAGACGTTAAAGAGCAGAAGACTGAAACCTCAAAAGCAAAAGAAACCGGGAACATTTACACAAGCAACAAAACCCTTGTTCTTGATCATCAGGCAGCTGTCAAAAAAGAAGAAATTAAAAATCAAAGTGCCCCTGAACCGGCAATCTCGCCAATCACTCCGGCAATTCCTCCGGTTGCTTACGAGCCCGCGCTTCCAACCTACTCCGCACCCCTGCCCGCAGTCGCTGAAAATGATAGAGAAAAACCCAAAGAGCCCACGTTAACCGAAAGAAGAAACAGCGCCCCGATGATGGGAGAGGCAAACACGATCCAAGCCGCTCCTGAAAATAGCACCGAGCCTGTTTTCAGAGCCTCGGAGGCTCCCCGGTCTTCAGAAAAATTTGACAACTTGCTCACTCCGATTGAAACGGCCTCGGTCAGAGCCTCAATGATGCCCAATCGAAACCTTCTGCTTTCTAAAGGAACGTTTATTGAATGCATCTTGGAGACCAAAGTGGATACAACCGTTCCCGGAATGACGAGCTGCGTCATTCCCAGGAATATTTATTCAGCAAACGGCAAAACGCTACTTTTAGAAAGAGGCTCGAAGGCCGTGGGTGAGTACAAAGGAGCGGTAGAAAACGGCCTAAACAGGATCTTTGTTCTTTGGACGCAAATTCAAACACCCAACGGGGTTCGAATCAATTTGAATTCACCGTCCACGGATGCGCTCGGCGGAGCGGGACTGTCCGGGGAAATTGATTTCCACTGGTGGAGAAGGTTCGGCAATGCTTTACTTTTCACTCTGATTCAAGACGGCTTCGATTTCGGCATGAGCAAAAACACCGAAAACAACGGCGGCGTGAATTACTACCAAAACAGCCAAGACGGGATGGAAAGAATCATTGAAGAGGCTATGCGTCAAAGCGGCAACATTCCGCCCACTCTAACCAAAAATCAAGGGGAGCGCATCGGCATTCTTGTCGCGCGCGATGTTGATTTCTCCTCTGTATACAGTTTGAAACCCCTCCCGGAGACAACAAAATGACTTTTTCAGAACACGACGAACTTGCTATCGAATTAGAAGCTCAGAACACCCATAAGCTGGAACTCAAACTTTTTCCTGCCACATTGGATTTATATGCATCATCCAGAGGTACGGTGATTAGCACTCTCAACGGTGAAATCCGAAGTTTTCAAAAGGACAAAGTTCTTGAAACTAAAGAAGTCACACTTAATCCTCAGCTTATTTTTGATCCTCAAGAGAAGCTTCCCGGAACAGCTTTAAGTTTTGAGCCCACATCCGATAATTCTGAGATTGAAAACTTTATCGCAGATAAATCAAGACAGATCATCTCGGCAACAAAAACGCTACTTGAACCGTTCAGAAGCGAAATTGAAGCTCAGGTTTGTGAACTCAAACTTCAACAATGCCTGGAGCGCGTTGGAAAAAACGGAGAAGAAATCAGCTATGAAGCAGATTTCCGCAACATTGAGCCGGCAGAAAGCCTCTATTACACCAAACAGTGGCAAAGCCTTCTTAGCGGGATTCAGCACGACCCGGTACTAAGCCTGCATCAGCCCGAATTTTCCGCCTATCTTTCCAATGAAAAATTAAACAGACCTTGGGACCGGGAAGGGAAGCTCTCAATTTCCGCCAAGCCTAAGGAGAAGGTTGTTGAAGCTATTTTCAACAAAGGAAAAAAAGATTTTACAAGGCTCAAACAACTTGATAAAGAAGGACCGGATTTTGCAAAACTGACAGAGGAAAACAAAAAAGCCTGCAAAGTCGTGACTGCCGGATTTCTGCGCGCCCCTCAATTTAAAAACAGACCACGTCTTCAGCAAGCTTTTCGAGACAAGATGGCCTCTGTTTTTAAAGAGGCTCAAGATGCCGGACAACAGTTGTCCGTGGAAATCTATGACAAAAACGCAAAAGCAAGAAAAGTCATAGAAATTAAAAGCAAAGCTCCTGATAAAGAAAGAGAACGCTAAAAAAACCATAAGCAAAACGGGAGTTAATTATGGCCTCATTACTCGCTGAACAACTGGAATTTGATTTTTTTGCACCTCCGGAACACGAAAAACCTAAGGCCGATAAAAAGCCGGCTGTCTCAACTGCGATCAAAGACGAAGATATTTTGAATTACCAATTAAACAGGGACGGCAGCCGCAAGCTTCAAGATTTCGGGGAAGACCTTCAAAACACCCGCAAGGGAAGATCACTCAACAGGAGCACTGAACCTTATAAATTCATCCAGGGATCCCCGGAAGAACTTGAAAAACGTCTCTCTTCAGAACCGCTGGATAAGATCTGGCCTAAAAGTTCCATCCTCGAGCTGCATAAAGACAACCCAGAAGCGGCTGCTTGTCTGTGGCTCGTAAGATCAACATTAAGAGGCAGACGTCCGGCCAAGGGCACTTTTAAATTCAGACGCTATCTGCACACGGCCTCCGCAGCAATCGCCTTGCATCGCCAAGTTATAAACGGAGAACTAGCTCCTGAAGCCCCTACCGAAGCCTTTGATCATTTTTACGAAGTGGGAGATAAGTATAAGGTTCTCGCGCATATTTCTACGAAGTACTGGCCCTTCATCGGAGCCTACAGTATCGGTGACGCACAAGATATTTGTCGCTGGAATGCTCTGAGGCTCTCCGATGATACTGACATTAGGTCATATCAATATCAATGCATTTTGCCGGGATGCCGAGACAACAAGCAATTGTGTTTAAAAAACTCTGACGGGAAGCTTTTTCCCTATTATGCGGTAGCCGTCGGAAACAGCGAGAAAGAGTTCGAAGCTAATATTGAAAAGCAGCTCAAAACAACCTTCGGCAAACTGCTTGAGGCTGCAAATCAACCGGGAAAAGAGCAGGAATCCAAGCCTAAGGCTGAACTGCCCGTAGAGCTGTACGGCCGCGGGGTTCGCAGCAGCCATACTTATGAGGTTTACGGCAAATCCGGAACGATTGAGTTCCAGCTAACGGACAAGATTGCTTTTGAATCCGATGAAGCATTTTGGGAATATCTAAAAAACCACCGGACAGAACTGGAAAATAAGTATCGAATATTTCGGGAGGAATTTTCCAAAACGGAAAAAGACTGGAGAAGCGGTTCTCCGATTCGAGATCGTGTTGGCCCGGACTATCGAGAAGGAAAAGACGCCACGCCGGAAATGTTTATGAGTACCTTCGGCTTCAGAGGCGTGGAGTTCGGTAATTGGGTAAAACAAGGCAAAAACGGGCGTGAACGGCAATGGATGCTCAACAATGCCTACGATTCGCTGCTTGACCTCTCGAAGATTCTGGGAATTCCTCCTAAAGCAGTAGCCTTGGACGGCGAATTAGGATTGTGCTTCGGTTCCAGAGGACACGGCAGCGCATCTGCGCATTACGAACCGGCTAATCGCCTAATCAATCTTACCAAAACCAAAGGCTACTCTTGTCTGGCTCACGAGTGGTTTCATGCGCTCGACCACTACCTGATGAGAACGAATTACCGGGAAAAGCTCGATGTCAGGATGCTCAGTGAACAGGTTGATTCAGAGGTAATTTTTAAATTAACTCCGCAGGCTCAGGAACGAATCAATGAGGGCGGTAAAAAGATTTATTCGCTATGGATGGGTTCTGCCTCCCGGGTGGAATACGAACTCAAGACCAATCCGAAAGCTGCTGAATTAGCGCGAAGGGTTGTTGCCGGAGAACTGGATCAGGCCGATATTAATCTTGACATCCCGGATAGAGGCAGAGAACTTGTCTACAAGGTAACTCTCACCCAGGAAGATCTCCTTCAGACGGAACGAGGCGCAGCAGATAAGATCCGGCCGGAGCTGCACCACGCTTGGGCAGAAACGATTGACACCATTCGTTCAACCGCAATGCACCGACGAATGCTGAAGAAAAAAGCGTACTGGCATAGTAAAACAGAAGAAGCAGCCAGAAGCTTTGAGGCTTTCGTAGAGGTGCGCAGTCAAGAGTTAGGCATTACCAATGACTTCTTGACAAACGGAGCATTTGTCGAGAAGACGTTAGATAAAGAATCCTACTACCCTTATTTGGACGGCGTGGACGTCCAAAGGGTTTCCGAGAAATTTAAAGCCCTCTTTGAAGAGATTAAAAGCAAAGAAACTGAAAAAGGAGTTGCTCTTTTCTCGAAAACCAGAGAGGGTAAAAGCGGTGCCAAGATTTCTGAGATTAGAGAAGCCTTGGAGAAAAAATTCGGCAAAACTACCATCAACGCCTTAATTGACAATGGTCGTCTCAAAATTGTTTCAGGTATCAATGATGTTCTTCTGTCACCTCTGCCGCAAGAACTTAAAAATTCTCAGAAAAACACAAAGACCGGATTTATTGTCCCCGACGAGTTAGCTCATGAAGGCAATACAACCGGCTGCATTGCTGTTTTCCATCCAGCTGTCACGGGTGAAATTCCTTCCGGAGAAATTGTTGTCCTTCCTGGACACCATAGACCTTTTATCCATTCCGGGAAAGGAGCTAAACATCTTACGGGCTCTGTGATTGAAGATCCGAAGCGAAATTTGTTTCCACAGGAAGAAAATAAAACAGAAGCAAGTCTAAAAACTGTTATGCAAGTTTTAGCTTCAGCTAACGAAATTTACAAAGAAGGTCAAGGCAAGAATGACTCTTACCATTTCTACTCGAGAAAATTGGGCTTGGCCGTGTGTACGTATTTTGACGGCAATAAATTTGTCGTCTTAACACAAAAGCCAGTTAAGAATCCGGAAAATATTTGGGGAAAGAAATTAGGAGGTTTAAAGGGCGCGCTTGAGTTTCCCTTCAATAGAGATTCGGTCCATCTACCCTCTTCAATCCAAGACACTGGTGGAAACCAAACCGAACACCAGCCGGCAACAGCGCACGAGGCAACCTACACTTCGGTTGATTATACCGCCAAAATTTTCGCGGACATTCAAAGAGCTAAAAATCGGTACAAATCGGAAGACATTAAAGGAGTTCAGGGCTTTTATTCCTCTCAGCTTAAGACCTCATTTCTTATTGCCGATAACCTTTTGCCGGAGGCAGCCTCTTCAGTGCTTCTTCACGAAGTTGGAGTTCATATGGCTTACGACTCCGAGCTGAAAGAAAAAGTTATCCCTTTAGTAAAAGAGGCTCCGCGTCTATTAGAGGAAGGCTTCAGACAGCGAGATCCGGTCTGTATGGCAGCCGAAATCCGCTTAAAAGATTCCGGGATTACAAAAGATCATCCCAATTATGCGGAAGAGACTGCGGCGTACCTTGTTGAAGAATGTTCTAAACAAAGAAACGCGCTGCCCAAGCTTCAGCGATGGTACAAACAGATGCGCTCGACTGTAAGCGTCTGGCTTGTAGAGCATGGCTTTAAAGATAGTAAAACTCTTACCACTGACGACTTTGTGACTATCGCCAAGGCAAACATTAAGGCCTTAGCAGAACAAAAAGAATTAACCGCTTCTCAGACAAAAAACGAAAAAATCCTTTTTTCGCTTAACAAGCAGCATCGAGACACTTTGGAATTAATGCGAAAAGAGTTGCCGAAAGCTGACCCGGCGATGCAAAACCCCAAGCTTTTAGAAAAAGTGCTTCAGGCTGTGGAAGAAAGAATGCTTGACTGTGAACGGCAGGGAAAAATACTGAAGGTCAACTCGGAGTTTTTTAAACGCCAAACCCCAGCCAGCCGCACCCAAACCGAACAAAAAATCCCGGAACAAAACAAAACCAAAGGACTCGAACGTTAAACCGTTCAAGGAGAAATTAAATCATGAGTATCGATAGAGATATTTCCATCCGTCAAAAATTAAAACCTTTCAATCAATTCTTACAGATGGAAGGCGTCACTGAAATTGCTGTTAATCGACCGGGCCAACTTTACTATGAAAGAGAAGGAGTTTGGAATCAAGTCTCGCTTCCGAGCCTAACTTATGACGCGCTGATAGAGCTTGGAATCACCGCAGCCAAATACTCCGGTGACAACGTCAACTTCTCCAAGACGGAACCTATTGTTTCCGTCACACTGCCCGACGGCGAACGAGCTCAATTTATACAACCTCCTGCTTGCTCTCCCGAACTGGTCAGTCTCACGATCAGAAAACCTTCTTTAAAAATTATTTCCGTTGATGATTTTTATCGATCAGGTTTTTTCAATCATATGAGAAAAGCTGAAGAACAAAATCCGAAAGATGAAGAACTACTAGAAATTTACGAACACCTTCAGGAATACGAAGAAGGAGCGAAAAAAAGAGTTGAATTCTTGAGAAAGGCTGTCCGGTACGGAAAGAACATCGTGATAGCCGGAGAAACCGGGAGTGGAAAAACAACCTTCATGAAGGCGTTGATGCAGGACATTCCCAGAGACGAAAGGATCGTCACGATCGAGGACGTTCCGGAACTGGTTCATGGGCTCCCCTATCATGACAACAAGGTATGCCTGTTTTATCCCAGCGAAGCAAAACGTAATTCAAACGTAACGGCTGCCTCTCTGATGCGTTCATGTCTGCGAATGAAGCCGGATCGAATTCTATTAGCGGAACTTCGAGGGCCCGAAACCTTTGATTTTTTAAATATCTGTCTTTCCGGACACGGCGGCTCGATCACCAGTTGTCATGCCGGCAGCTGTGAGGATGTCTTCAAGTACCTTGCTCTGAAGGTACAGCAAGCTGAAGACGCTAAAACGATGACAACAGAACAAATCAATCGTTACCTCCAAGATGTCATAGATGTGGTTGTCCACATCCATAACGATAAAAAAGGCATCGGACGCCATATCACGGATATTTGGTTTAAGCCGGCCAGGCTCAAATCATAAGGAACCGCCAAATGAGTCAGCCTAGAAATAAAAAAATTATCAAGGTTGCCGTCGGAATCATCGGCTGCCTTCTCTTAGCTGTTTTGTTCTTTGAGATTTCAGGATTTTTATTCCTCAAGATTTTTCGCCTCCCCCTTGAAATATGCCGTCCTTGGACAATATTTCAATACTGGATGATGTATCGGGACAGCAATAGGAGTTTCATCAAGGCGGCTATCCTCGGCTGTCTGCTTGCTCCTTGGCTGATTACCGCAGCCGTTGCAATCGCTATCAAAATTAAAGCCGGAAAAAGAAGTTTACATGGGGATGCGGCTTTTGCCAGCAACACGGAGGTTCAAAAATACGGGCTTATCAATCCGCCGGACGGATTGGATAAAACCATCTTGGTTGGCAAACATAACGGAAGATACCTTAATTACGGCGGAACAGAGTTTGTTCTTTTAGCCGCCCCGACACGGTCCGGTAAAGGTGTCGGCGTTGTCATTCCGAATTGCCTTAATTACAGCGACAGTCTTGTTATTTTGGACATTAAGGGAGAGAACTTCGATATTACATCCGGATACCGAGCGGCTCACGGTCAGGAAGTTTACCTTTTTGCTCCTTTCGATCCCGAAGGAAAAACTCATCGGTACAACCCATTGGAATACATTAGTTCCAACGAAGTTGATCGCGTCGGAGATATCGACGCCATTGCCACGGCGCTTTATAACTCTGAGTCAAACGGAGATAAATTCTGGAGCGAAAATGCTAAAGATTTGTTCCGCGGATTATGTCTTTACGTATTAGAAACGCCGGGCATTCCTAAAACTTTGGGACAAATTCTCAGGGAGTCATCAGCAGCAGGATTAAAGGACTCATTAACAAAAAAACTTAAGGATGCACAAGACGCCGGCCATCCCTATTCCAACCGTTGTATTGAAGCATTAAACAGAGTTTTCAGTAATTCAGAAAATACTCTGTCAGGCATTGTCAGCACGTTCGGGACACCTCTTCTCGGTTTTGCCAATGCTCGGGTTGATCTTGCCACGAGTGCTAACGATTTCGATCTGAGAGACGTTCGTCGAAAGAAAATGAGCATTTACCTCAAGATCGAGCCAAACAAGCTTAAAGAGGCTCGGGTACTGGTCAATTTATTTTTTGATCAGCTGCTTAATTTGAATACTAAGAAACTTCCGGAACAAGACAAAAGCCTCCAGTATCAATGTTTGGTTCTGTTAGATGAGATGACTTCAATCGGCAGAGTCCCGATGATCAGTCAGGCAATCGCGTATATGGCCGGTTACAACATGCGTCTGCTGACGATTATTCAAAGCATGACTCAGTTGGCAAGCGCCTACGGCAAAGACGATGCTGAAACGATTAGGGCCAATCATTCTCTACTCATCATGTATGCCCCCAATCCTACTCAACAATCTTTAGCAAACGAGTACAGTGAAATGCTGGGTACACAAACAGTTAAGTCTAAATCAACCTCTAAAGGAAAAGGTTCAACATCAACCAGTGAATCAGATCAAAGACGCTCTCTTCTGCTCCCTCAGGAAATTAAAGGAATCGGAGAAAAAAAAGAAATCGTTGTACTCAATAAAGGCTCGGCAAAACCTATTCTTTGTCAAAAAATCCGCTATTACGAAGACCCGAACTTTGAGTGCAGACAACGCTGGGAAACTCCTTTTGTACCTGTGCAGGACGTTGAAACCTTCACTGCATCATTAGACGAAAGAGTGAACCAGGTATTAGCCACAGAGCTGACAGAAGAAGACTCAAGAAAAATTGCCGGAGTCAACGAGCTTCCGGAAATTCCAAAAGAACTTGCCGAAACGCCGGATTCAGATTGGAGTAATGAGCAAATCCAAAACTATGTTGAAGCTTCTTTTACCAAAATTGCTGCGAATCGGTTCAATCTTTCTGCTATCCAACACGCTCCTAAGTTAGACCTATCTAAGAATCAGCCGCCGGAAAAAATAAACGGTAACACAGACAATGGTGAAACTTCTGAAGATCTGGACAAGACAATCAGCGATTTGTTTGACGGGGTAGATATACCTACTGAAGAACAAGAAAAAGAGCCTGAGCAAGAGTCGGAAGATATTTCGTTGCAGCAGCCCTCTTTTGATCCGGCCCCAGTAAATGAGGAACCTTCCTCGAGCCTCGATAAAAAAACCGAAGGGCCGGAAAAGGAAGATGAAACTTTGGAGGCAATTTTCGAGACTCCGACTGATAAACCGCCCGCTTCCGCGCCTTCTGCCTCTCCTAAAAAGAAACAGACTTCCCCGTTAAAGGACATTCGAAATTTATACCGTCGTAAGAAAACGCAGACAACTTCCGGCGAATTCAAGCGGCATTTTTCCACCCTCAAATAAGGAGTTAACTTATGACAAGCAAATATCAAGATTTTTCTGAATCTCTGGTTGTATTGGGCGAACCCAAGTGCACCAGTATTTTTCCTACTAAAGGCCCTCATGCCGGAAAAGAAACGAAAGTTCTGGAAGTCTTAACCTATCATCCAAACTTTGAAAAGAAGCCGGACGGTTCTTTTGAACGAAAAGAACCTGATTTCTACAAGCTTCAGTATTTCGGTGCAACAGCAGAAAATATGGCAAAACTGCTTCAAAAATCAATGCGCCTGGATGTTCGAGGTTCCTTAACAACCGAAAATTTTGAAAAAGACGGAAAGCAGTATGAGAACAAAGTGATCAAGGCAAAAAGCATCGCCTTATGCCTAAATCAACTGGGAATCGAATCCATACAATTTAGAGCCCCAGAAAAGAAGGCTGGAAAATCCCAGACCCCTGAGCTTGATCGTTAACCTCATCTCCGGAGCGCCATGCGGCGCTCCCTTCTTTGATCCATAAAAATGACAATAAAAGTATTCATTGCTGAAAAACCGTCTGTTGCCAAAGCGATCATCAACGAATTGGGGACTGTAAAAAAACTCAATGGTGCGGTGCTTTGCAAAAACAACATTTACGTAACATGGTGCTTCGGACATCTGTTGGAACAAGCAGAACCGGATGCGTACCTTCCTGAAGACATTCCTGTGGGAAAAAAGGGAAATAAGATTTGGCGTGTTCAAGATCTCCCGATCTTTCCCCAAAAATGGATTCTTCAGCCGAAAAAGGATAAAGGCGTAAAGGCTCAACTCAAAGTCATCAAAGACCTTTTGACAAAAGCCGATATCGTAGTCAATGCGGGAGACCCGGACAGGGAAGGTCAGCTTTTGGTAGACGAAATCCTAGAGCATTTCAAATATAAAAAGACTGTCCATCGCTTTTTAGTATCTGCGCAGGATTCAGCTTCCATCCGAAAGAGCCTTACTAAAATTGAACCGAACAGCAAATATGAAGGCATGAAACTTGCTGCCTTGGGCAGAAGCAGGGCGGATTGGCTTCTTGGAATGAACTTAACAAGAGCGTTGACGCTTAAAAAAGCATTGTCCGGAGAAAGAACTCTGATCGCTGTTGGAAGAGTACAGACCCCTACTTTATCGCTGGTAGCAAAACGAGACCAAGATATTAGAAACTTTAAGCCCATTCCATTTTTTACCATCAAATGCACAGTCTCAAACGGCAGCACTGTTTTTTCTGCCTCGTGGATACCAAAAAACGGACAAATTGGGTTAGACGAAGAAAGGAGACTGATCGACGGAACGGTCGCAAAGACTCTCATCAGCCGCTTCCAGAATCAAAAAACAGCAAAGGTTCTATCTTTCTCCAAAGAAATCAAACAGAAAGTTCAGCCAAAAGTTTTTTCTTTAGCAGACATTCAGCTCGAGGCCAGCAACAAATATGGTTTTTCTGCCCAAGAAACCCTAGATACCTGCCAATCGTTATATGAAACTCATAAGTTAGCGAGTTATCCTCGTTCGGATTGCCAGTATTTACCGGAGTCTCAATGGGAAGAATCTAAAACCGTTTTAACCGCAATTACTAAAACACTTCCCAAGTTTCTTCCGTTAATTAGGCAATGCAACCTTCAGATTAAATCTTCTGTTTGGAATGATAAAAAAATATCTGCACACCACGGAATTATTCCGACCGGCCAAGCCGGAAGCCTTGAAAAGCTCTCAGACAAAGAACAAAAAATCTATGAGCTGCTATGCCTCCGGTATATCTGCCAGTTCTATCCTCCATACAAGTTCTATTCGACCAATGTGTCTCTAGCCGTTGAAAACGAAACTTTCAGCGCTAAAGGAACAACAACTATCAGTCCGGGATGGAAAGCCGTAATAGCACAAGAAAAAAATGAAAAGGAAGAAGAAATTCCTCTGCTTCAAGAAGGACAACAGCTCAGTCTTAAAGATGTAAAACTTCAGCAAGAAAAAACGAAAGCTCCTCCGGCCTTTACAGAGGGAACTCTGATTGCTGCAATGGAGAATATTCATAATGCAGTGGAAGACCCCAAAGACAAAAAATTATTAAAAGACGGAGACGGTATCGGCACGCCGGCAACACGTGCAGCCATCATTACCGAGCTCAAGCGAAAGGGATACCTGGAAACTAAGGGCAAACAAATTCATGCAACAGCTTTAGGTCAGCAACTTCTAACCGTAGTTCCTCCTCTAATCAAAAATCCGGCTCTGACGGCCAGATTCGAAAGAGTCCTAAAGCAAGTTGAGAACAAAGAAGTTCTGCTGGAACAATTTTTGGAAATTCAAAAAAAGTTTATTCGTCAAGAAATTGCTTCACTATTTAAAAAGGAATAATTCATGAGTTCAGCTCTTAAAGAATTATTCCCAACAGTTAAAAGGCGCCCTCGTACTCTCCATATCGAACGCGGAGAGAGAACTTCTGCATCTTTTCTAAGGGTTCTTTCTTCTAAAGATAAAGCCCGGGGAATAGCGAAACGCCTTCCGGAAGCTTTTGTTCATTTTGGAAGCGGAACCATAAAAAATTATGAGCATTTAAGACGGGCCGTATCCTACATTGCGAGAAACGGAAATATCACGTTAGAGAAAGCTGATAAAAGCCTCCTGACTGGGAGAGCAGACTACGACAGTGAGCTTTACAAGTGGAAATTAAGCCAAACGATTCCTGATCAGGGCGGCTCTCTAAGCCATGCTAGAAGGCTTATTCTTTCAATGCCTGCGGGTACGCCGGAAGATAAATTCAAAAACGCGTGCAGAAAATGGGCAAACGACACTCTATCCGGCTATGAATTTGTACTTGGATTTCACACAGCCTCTACAGACCAAAAAACTAACCAGCCTCACTGTCATATTATCGTTAGTACCATCGGAAAGGATGGTAAGCGAATGCATATTGATAACCAAACTCGTGACGCCATGAGGGAGCATTTTGTCGCTTGTCTTAAAGACTTTGGTATCGAAGCAACTGCGACTCGTCGCTGGTCAAGAGGAAAAGTGCTCAAGGGAGTCCCTATTTCTGAAATACATAATGAAAGAAAATTTGCTTCGAGCCAGGAAAGAGCCAAAGCTCATGCTATTGCCCGAAAAAAAGAACGCCTTAGAGCGAAAGATAAGCAAATACAAAGCGTCATCTCTGCCTTCAAAGAAGGAAGGAACATCGAAGATACTCCCGGCATTACAAAAATCAAAAAGAATCGAGAAAAACTCCTTCAGCTTGTTAGCAAAGCCGTCGCCGAACTGGAACAAAGCGGAAACTCTGAAGATTTAAAAATAGCAGCAGGTTTAAAGGACTATTACAAAACGCTTGGCCCTGTTGAATCTTTGAGCCAGCGAACTTTGCGTGAATTAAGAGAAACCCAAAGGAACAATCAGAAACAGGCGGACCATATCCGGAGGATGCAAGCTATGAGGAAGAGGAAAAACGGATTAGAGCGGTAGTTAGATTAGAATTCACTTACCACAAAGGAGAATGTAAAGGCATTGAAAGCCTCAGCCCTGAAACCTGCGTCGATCCCTTAATTTTGGGGATTAGAAAAGGATTGCAGCGCAAGCTGTAAGGGCCCCGAAAGGGAGTAGAAACGACAAAGGCCCGGGTACCAACCGAGCCAGAGTCTAACTTCATGAGGTGAGTAGATGTCCGAAGCATTTCTTTCCTCGTGGGAGATTACCGCACATAAGAAACACGCGAGCCCCTTTGCTTATGCTCCGGGGCTCTTTACTTACGCGCCTAGCACATCAGCAACAAAACCGTAACGACCACCAGTTTAATGATGATTCGGGTTAATTGCCGTATACTAGAGGTTGTTGATGCTTTGTCGAGCATGAATCAACTCCCTTCAAGCGCCTCCTGACTACGAATCAAGGAGGCGTTTAACATGGTTTCTACTCCGACCAGAAAGATAACCAAGAACTTTCTGATTCCGCCCCTGTCATGCCCACCAGAGTTGGTTTTTGCATTCTAGCAAAACAGCTTTGAACTATATATGGCGAAATGTTCCTTCTCTCATATTCCATCAGGCATACAAGTACTTATAGATGACTTTTTGGATTATATTTTCATAATCCATCTATAACTATTTGAATTTATTAGAGTATTATAATGCTCTCACTCGACCAGAATTCGTAAAAAGCCGCGTTATTTTTCGCGGCTTTTTCATTTCTAATCATAGAATTAGCCGCTTCCTTACAAATTACCTTCCATATTACAGCGGATTAGAACAGGTTAATCCAGACGTTTTTATGTACTTTTTACGTACTTAGGCTAAAAATTTTACGTACCAAACGCATTTAAGAGTGTACCCGGAGGTGACGGACTATGCCAAGGAAAAAACTCTCTTACGGCAAAAGAGATAAATGCACTACCGAACGGCCCGCAGTATTTGGCGTAAAAAGGTTTAACGGTAAAGAAACGGGATGGAAAGATAACGGGCCACCGATTGAGACAATCCAAGGGCAGTTCGGGAAAGGTCACTGCTTACTTAGGTGCGCATACACTTTCCGATGCACGCGACAAGGCGCCCCCGACTTAGCTCTTTATAAATCGGAAACCGGCCCGCAAGAAGTAAGAGGCCGGGGAGCGGGCAGAAAGCAAGCGCATGACGTTTTTGTATTACGCCAAGAATTTTGCCATGTGATCAGCTGAAGCACGAATAAAGCCCAGCTTGTGTTTTTTACCCAAACACTTGGAGCCGACGCTCGGGGGTAAGCCGATAACACCATTACAGAACGTGGCCGCGGCCTAGAGCCTATTTGGACATCTAAACCTAACGCAGATCAAAAAGCTTATACCTCAGCCACTAAGTATTTAACTACGCCCTAACAAGTTGCAGTCCCTCAATGTCATTCAAAAGACCTATAAATCGCAATTTAGATGCTTTGGCTCGCCAGTTATACGACTATTGGTTTGTTCAGTTCGATTTCCCAGACGAATCGGGGCGCCCCTATAGAACTAGCGGTGGAAAAATGGTATGGAATAATCGGCTTAAACGTAACATTCCAGAGCATTGGGAGGTAGTGAATATTTTTGACTCTGTCGATGTTCAATACGGATTTCCTTTTTCCACAGATTCATTTGTCGATCAAGATTCAGATGTTCCGGTAGTCCGAATTAGGGACATTCTAAATGGAACTGTTTCCGCTTACTCAACGGAGCAAGTGGGCGAAAAATATAGACTTTCCACAGGCGATTTAATTCTTGGTATGGACGGAAACTTCCACATGAATCTTTGGTGTGATAATAAATCTTTTTTGAATCAACGCTGCGTACGGTTTCGCCAAAAAGACAACAGCGCGGTGTCTACGTTACAAGTAATGTATGAAATAGCTCCGTATATTCGAGCAAAAGAACAAGTAGCAAAAGGCTCAACGGTCGGGCATTTATCAGATAAAGACTTAAAGGATTTGTGGATTATGACTCCGTTGAACAACAAATATTTTTCTGCCTCTTCTACTCTTAATCATATATCCAATTTGATTATTGAGAATCGACGGGAAATATCTGAACTTACAAAACTACGGGATGACTTATTACCAATATTACTAAACGGTCAAGTTTCAATTAGGGCGTTGCGTTAAATTGCGATTTATAGCTAAGTTGAGTTCAATTTTTTTTCTAAAGAAAAAAATAAGTTAGAAATATTTTTTTGTTCGTCAAGAGAAGGAAAGAAAAAAGACAAAGAGGACAGGTCTTTTGATGTAATGCTGGGATAAGAAGAAACTGAATTCTCAGCAATCCTGCTTAGGTGTTTAGTGATACTTTTTTGTGTTATGAGAAGGTAAAGGAATTTTGGGTCGATTGATTTTATAAATTCTTGCTTTACCTCTAGGATTATGAATCCAGAGGAAACTACCAAATCAGAATCTGGCTTTTCGAAAAAACCGAAGTGTTCTAGATTGGGTCTTACCATTGAATATACGATAGAATTGGGGCCAAGTTGGTTTTGTGCTCGACTCGGTGCTTTCGACACTTCCATTCGTTTAATTTCATTAATTCTATTTCTAGTTATATTGCCAGTGTCTAAGTATTGGATTGAGCTGAATTTCGAGTTGATGAATTTCCTCGAATTAATTTTACAAATATCACTGATTGAATATTTTTTCATTTTAATCATATAGTTTTAATCAACTAATATATTTCCTGTGAGAAGCCTTTACATTGTTTTGCTCAACCATTGCATAGTGCATTGTGGTATCGATCTTGACATGGCCTAAGAGGCATTTTACTTGCTCAATAGGCATTCCTTTGTCTATGGCTATAGTAGCTAAGGTTCTTCTAAATTTATGGGGGTAAATCCGTCCAATTGATGCTTTCTTCCCAAGTTTACGTATTCTAGTTTCGATCGCACTAATACTCAGTCGATTATTTGGTTTTGCAAAAGAAACGAACAACGCTTTTTCGGAGTCGGTGCGACTGGAGAGATAGTTTTGAAGGTTAATCTTGGCTCTACTGCTGAAGTAAACGAGCCGCTCCTTGTTTCCTTTTCCAATTACTGTGCATTGACGTTCAGGAAAATTTATGTCAGAGATATTGATGGATGCCAATTCTCCTACACGAACTCCTGTGGATGCCAAAAAATCTACCATAGCTAAGTCCCTTTTCTCAGAACAAGAATTGCGTAATATTTCTAATTGTTCCTCACTGATAGTTTCTTTAACAATTATTTCTGTCTTAATTTTGTGGATACGCCTGACAGGGCTTTTTACTATGTAATCTTCTTCCAGCCACGAAAAGAAGCTTGAAAACACCCTTCTAATGTTATCGACTGTGGATCTCTTAATTTTCTTGTTTGCTTGAGCCTCTGCTAAATATTGCCTTACATCATTGGTAGAAATCTCCTTTATATCCTTCGGAACAGTGCTCAACCACGGGATTATTGTGTTACGGTAATAAGATAAAGTCTTTTCTGAGCACCCCTCTATCCTTTTGGCAGCAACAAAGCAATCTAGAATTTCAACATTAGACAGCTTTATTTGCTCTTGAATGTTTTCTTTCTGAACTTGAACTAATTGGTAATTTCTCAGTTCTTCCTCCAAGATTCCTTCCAAGTGAGTCAGCTCAGTGAGAGACAAGACTCCTCTCATTTTGGCTAAAACGTGACCTATGATTGGATTTTGCATATGACCTCCGGTAGGTGTTTCTCCTTTTAACATACACAATATGGGATCACCAGAGAATGAGATTGCTACAAATCGCAATTTACTTTTGTCAGCTTAACCGACACCTGCTCGTTCATAAGCAGCGGCAGTAACTCATCTCGTTGCGAAGCAAGAAGAGTTATTTCGTCTCTATTTTTTAACACCTGGATTTGAATAGAATTTATGAATTCCGAGAATTTGCTTACCGTCGATGTTTCATAGGGTATATGGTACGAGAGAAGAAATTCTGGATTAACTCGCTTATGGCTATTAGATGTTCCTGTCGAGCCTCTTGATGCGTACGCAATAAGTTCTGGATCTTTAAGAATCATATACAAGTATCCTCTGTCATCAATTTTTGGACGCAGGACCATAAACTCTGTTGAAGCAATTTGATTTGTATATTTACCGCACCACACTACTCTTGAAGTCCACGGATTTAATTTAGAAAATAGAATATCGTTATTAGAAATCAGGAGCTTATTACTTTGAATCTCAATTCCTTTTTCTAAAACGTATGCTCCAGTTTTATCGAAAGCAGGAATGCTGTAATGATGGAATATGGTGTCTGGCCTATCCTTTGGAGAGCATATTTCTTTTTGGATTTCACACACATTTCTAATCATTTTAGGCTCCCAATTTTCTGGAATCTCTTTTTTCAGCTTTTCATTCCAGACCATGGTGCCACCGCTCGACTTGTAGGGTCGGCCGTTCTCGTCTGGGAAATCGAACTGGACGAACCAATAGTCGTAGAGCTGACGGGCGATGGCCTCTAAATTGCGATTTATCGAATTGTTAAGTTCAATCTTCTCATCAAGTAAGGATAAAAAATTAGATGCACACAACTGCTCGTTAAGTGAGGGCAACTCAAAATCAAGTCCATTTAAAGTATCCAACGTGATGGTATCGAAAACAGACCCGTGGCTTGCTGCCTTTAAAGCTTTTATTTTTGTTTTTAGGGAGTAGAACAGATATGCAGGGGAAACTTTCTCTGCGTTTACTCTTATCCCGTAGCAAGACTGGTTGAAGGCCATAGGAGTTTTTATCATAGCCAATGCTCCTACAGTACCTCTGGCCGAAATAATAATATCGTCCTTTTTCAAAAGATTGGTTGAACTTTTTTGTAATCCCTCCATGGAAATTTTCTTTTCAGTGGTTAGAACATAACGAGTAACTTTGTTGAAATCCTTAACCGATAACCAAGGGATATCTCCGTTCCAGTACTCAGCTACCGAGGTTTTCGGGGTTCCCCCCACTATAACTTCCGCAATATCGGTTAACTTATAAGTTTTCATATCTGACTTTTGACTAAAAATATCTTCAAGAAGAGAAATGAAGGTTCTTGAGACTTTCTAGAATCTTTTTTTGGAGGTCATTGCTCTTGTTGAATAAATCCGTTAAATTCGATTCGTATTCTTTCATTCGGTTTTTGAATTCCTCTTCGGAGATATCTTCATATTCAATTTTTATTTCGAAGTATTGACCGGCAGAAAGAGAATAACCCTTCTCTTTAATTTCATTAAAGTCCACAGCCACAGAGAAGTCTTCTACATTTAACCGCTTTTGAAAAGTTGTGATGATTTTATTTACCTCAACAGGATTCAGTCTTACCTTCTTTAGTCCGTTAGAGTCTTTATATTCTTCTCCCAATTTGCTTGCGTCAATCACAGGCCCAACGCGCAATATTAATAAAAAAATCGAATAGAACCCTCATAAATTTCTAATAATTCTATGAATTTATTATCAAAATTATTTGCCTTATATCGTGGTATATAGTATAATATTATATATCTTTATTCGGAGATTGTTATGCCGAGACCCAGATCTGAGAC
>CDYU01024865.1_pt1 | contig 44130 bp, 26 predicted proteins | sample 480701 | NCBI WGS metagenome assembly CDYU01 (sample SAMEA3182105, study PRJEB8094) | gut metagenome | biome: human; feature: gut; material: Stool; isolation source: human stools | place: Canada | collected 2013-02-26 | reverse complement strand
TGCCACCACATTTCGGGGTCCTGCTCGGCCCAGCCGCTTCGGAGCGCCTCGATGGGCATTTCCGCCGCAGGGTTGGTGGCCGAAGCCACGCATTCGCCCGTCGGGATGTCCAGCAGCGACACCTTCACCGACGAGGAACCTATGTCTATGCCTAAACTTTTCATGTCAATATCTCCAGTTGTTTATGAATCCCAGTTTCAGTTTGTCTTTCAGGGCTTTTTTGTAGGCGTTTTTATTGAACGTGTAGTATTGTGCCGGTTTGTGGGCCACGCCCTGCTCCTTTTCGGCGGTGGGGGTCAGGAAACCCGAGGCCAGGATCTTCTTGCGGAAGTTGCGGTTGTCGATTTCGATGCCCAGCACGGCGCTGTAAAGGTTCTGCAACGCCCGGATCGTGAATTTGCGCGGCAGCAGCTCGAAGGCCACCGGCGATTGCAGCATCTCGCGGCACAGCACCGTGAGGGCTGCCGAAAGGATTGCCTTGTGGTCCATGGCCAGCCGTTGAATCGAATCCACGTCGACCCATTGGGCCCCTTTGGCCGTCGTGTAGGCGATGGTGCGGCTGTCGAGCTTCACCAGCGCATAGTAACCGACGGTGACCACGCGGTCGGTCTGGATGCCGTGGTAGCGGTTGATCCACTCCAACTCCTCGCCGGCCACGCGCTTGGGGTCGGAGAAGATGTCCATCTGTTTCAGGTAGACGTTTTTGAGTCCCGTGGCCTCTTCGAGGACGCGGTAGGCGGCTTCGGGCAGCGTCTCGTTTTCGAGAATCATGGCTCCCGGCAGTTTGAGCTTGTCGAGACGCGTGTCGGGTTTGTAGTAGCGCCGTTCGATGAGCAGCACTTTGAGCGATTTTCCGTTGAAACCGAAGACGGCACAGTCGACCGACAGCGATTGGTTCATCTGAATAGACATGGTCGCGGGTTTAGGTTACGATTGTAAAATTATCCATTCGGCAGGGTAAATCCAAACTTATCGTCTTTCGTACGCTAACTATGCCGCTGCAAAGCGCCTGCCAGAAAGGCTGAGGGGCGATTATGAGGCGGCCGTGTTAGGTCCGAAATTACGCTAACCGGAATCCGGCGGGATTTCCGCGGAATTCCGGTCGGCGCAGGTGTTCACGGACGGGGAGGGCTTCAGCGCTCCCCGTCGTAGTAGGATGCCAGCGGGTAGAGGTTCGTGTGGAGCTCCCGGGCCAGGTTCAGGTAGTCGGCGTAGGGGGTGTACTCCACCGATACGAGGCCCTTGTTCGAATCCGTCGTGCCGCCGTAGCCGTCGTTGTATTCGAAGTGCATCCACCCGGCGCAGTTGCGCGTCTCGAGCAGCCGCAGGCAGAAGTTCTGGTAGAACTCCCCGCGGTTCTTCTGCGTGCGCACGAGCCATCCGCCGCCGTCGGTGTTCGTATAGGCACGGCCCTTATAGTTGGCGTCGGCGCCTTTGACGTAGAACTCCGTGACGATGAAGGGTTTGTTGCCGCACCACGCGGCGAGGTTGGCCATGAAATCGGGTTCGGGCTGCCAGCGGGCGTAGTAGTTGACCGACACCACGTCGCAGTAACGGGCGCAGGCTTCGACGATGCCTTGCGTATATTTGCTCCAGTCGTGGAGGCGCGATCCGAGGATCAGGTGTTGCGGGTCGGCCTTGCGGACCGCCGAGCTCGTCACCTGGAAGTAGTGGTCGGCGACGGCCGAGCGGAATTTCTCGCGGTTGGCCTTGGTGATGGCCTCCGTCGAGGCGATGCCCTCCTGCGCCATGAACGCTTCGGCGAAATCGCGCGCGCCTTTGTATTTGTCGGGCAGGGAGAGGAAGTGCTTCAGTTCGATGCCTTTCACGGCGTCGGCGTTCTCGTAGGCTACGAAAGGCAGTTCGTTGTCGAGGTAGTAGCCCACGAAGTGTTTGTCTCCGGCGAACAGGGCGCATTTCTCGCGGGCGAGGTTTTCGACATAGCTCTGGAACGTGGGTTCGAACGCCAGCACGAGGCGGTTGTAGGTGCCGTCTTCGAAGGCGTAGCCCAGGTTGGCGGTCATGTCCCACATGAAGGTGCGCAGCAGGTAGAGGTTCTCGGCATAGGCCATCTTGCGGTTGCCGGGGTTGAGCAGGTTCCCGCGTATGTCGTCCGGGAAGCGCTCGACGCGGTTCGAGCCGTAGGAGATGTAGTTGAAGCCGTAGGAGGCGAGCATCGCGCCCGTCTCGGCGCTCCATTTGGCGTTGTTGCCGAATTTGCCGTTGAACGACGCGACGTGCTCGGCCGAGGTGCCGGGGCGCACGTGCTGCGTGCCGTGCAGGATGACGGCGCCGCCGTCCGGATCGAGGAAATACCAGCGTCCGTCGGCCTTGCCCACGCGGAAGTAGCCTTCGGTGCCCGTTACGGAGGCGGGTTCGCCGTAGTCGAGGCGTCCGCCCCATGCCGTTTCGACGTGCCCGTCCACCGGCGAGAACCAGTTCATGCCCCTGACCGTGCGGGTCTCCGTGGCGTCGGCCGTGGTCCACGGTTTGAAACTGCCGCTCTGGATTTTGCGGTATTCGACTGCCGTGCAGCTGTATTCGGGTTTGTCGCCGTGGCCGGGTTTTCCGGAGGGTTCGCCGCCGGTCGTGTCGTCCGTGCAGGCTGCGGCCGCCGCGAGGCATCCGGCCGCAAAGAGAAAAGGTCTGAAAAGTTTGTTCATTACATGTGTAGGTTAGGATATTGTTCTTATCGGAGTTTCAGCAGGGCTTCTGCATAGCGGCGCCCCAGTTCGCGCTGGCTCGCGGCCGAGAAGTGCGGGTCTGTTTCGTCCTTCATCGGCGCGAGCCCCTCGGCCGATACGCAGGCCGTGTGCGGAATGCGCAGACTGCGGAGCATGGCGTTGAAGGGGGCCGTGCCCTCGACGCGGTTCGTCCAGTTCCAATGGGCGATTTCTCCGAAGACCACCGGCAGCGAGGGGTTGCCGAGTTCCGTGCGCAGGATGCCGACGAGGCGGCGGAGCTTGGCCTCGTAGCGTTCGGGATGTGCCGAGTCGGCTTCGCCCTGATGCCAGAGCACCGCCGCGACATCGCCCCAGTCGCCTGCGGCGCGAATGCGTTCGACGGCTTTGGCCAGATAGCCCGTTTCGGAGCCGGGCAGCCACTCGTCGATCGACGAGCCGCCGCGGGCGTTGACCACGACGCCCACCGGGGCGCCCGTGACCTCCGCATAGCGTGCGGCGAAGCTCCCGACGGGGCCGACACGCTGCATGCCGAGTTCCTTGCGGACGGTGGAGTAGCGGTTCATGGGTTCCGCGGCGCGTTCGAAGCCGTCGCCGTTGAAGAGGTAGACGCTGCGGAGCGTGTCGGCTGCCCCGGCATCCATCAGACCCCGGCCCGCCATGTTCGACTGCCCGATGCAGAGCACGAGCCGCAGGCGCGGCAGCCGCACGAAGCAGACGCCGCCGGCCGTGAGCGTGTCGCCCGGCATGGGGCGGGATTCTATGGCATGTCCGTCTGCGAGTTCGACGCGCGGGGTGTGCGCGGCTCCGTGGGCCACGTAGACCGTATCGGGACGGGCGCAGGCCGCGGCGGCGAGGCACAGGTTCAGCGCGAGAAGAAATGCGTGTTTCATGGGTGTCAGTGGTTGCGGTAGATGCGGATGGCGTTCAGCACGGGTTCGCCCTCGATGCGTCCGAAATCGACGCGCAGGCCCTTGCCGTCGCGGACAATGACGTCGACTTTGCGGACCATCGCCCGCGAGAAGCCGACTTCGGCGGCGATCGAGAAGTTTTCGAGCACCTTCCGGCCGTTCACCGAAACGTCGAACCGACGTCCCGTGTACTGTTGCTGGGCGCCGTCGGCCCCGAGGTTGTAGGCCAGCGTTTCGCGCTGCCGGGCGGCGTCGAGTTCGGCCCAGTAGAGGTAGACCGAGTAGGTGCCGTCGGGCACGTCGGCGCGGAACGACTCGATGCCGACGCGCTGGGTCTGGAACACGGGGTCGTTCTTCGTGCCGAGGATGTCGGAGGCGCTGCCGAGCCATCCGGCCCCGGAGCGCCGCAGGGCCTCGCCGCCGACATATCCCCAACTGCCCGGGGTGTAGGGCCGCTCGGGAATCCACGCCAGACCCGTCTCGCGGTCGTCGAAATAGCGGGGCGAGCCGAGCATGACGTTCAGCCCGGTGAACCGTTCGGGCGACGCCTGCGCCAGCCGGAAACCGACTGTCAGGACATCGGTGAGCGCCCCGGCCCGGGCCACGAGGCGGTTCTCGCCGTCCGCAAAGGGAACGTCGAACATCGCCACGCCTCCTTCGGGACGCTTGGTGCCGACCTTGCGGCCGTTGAGCGTGAGGGTCACCGACGACTGGTTGGTGAAGACCGGAACGGGCTGTGTGCAGCGGCCCGTGCCGTCGTCCGCACCGCTGCGGTTCTGCCACCCGCGGTTGCCGATGACGAGCTGCGGGGTGCGGTTGAGCACGGTCTTGTAGAAAAGATAGGTGTCTTTCAGTTCGCGGTCGAGACCCGTGACGCCTTTGTTGTTGACGTGGGGCACGACGTCGGCGCGCGGCTCGGAATAGAAGGCGTTGAGGTTCCAGAGCGACGAGCCCGCGATGAACGGGCGTTTTTGCATCTCGCTCAGATAATGGCGGTTGTAGACCAGCCCGTACTCCTGCGAGAAGTCGAACTGCTCGGGCGAGAACGAGTGCAGGCGCGGATCGACGTCGGCGCCGTACTCGGTCACGATCAGCACCTTGTCGGGATACTGCGCGTGGAGCCGGTCGAGGATGCGCTCGAAGCCCGTGATGTCCTTTTCGTACCATCCCTGGTAGAGATTCCAGCCCTGGATCATCGGGATTTGCGTCAGGTTGGCGGCGGCGTACCGCTCCGGGGCGTTGTGGAAGGCGATCATCGTGTAGCGCGAGGGGTCCTCGCTGCGCACGGTCTCCTCCAGCGTGCGGGCCACGTGTTCGATAGCCTTGTAATACTCTTTCGTGCGGGCCTCGTCGGTGTAGGGCGGGCGCAGGAGCGTCTCGTTCATGTAGGCCCAGATCATCACCGAGGGGTGGTTGAAGTCCTGACGGATCATTTCGCGGACCATTCGCACCGAATTTTCGAGGAACCCGTCGCTCTCGGTGACGGCGTTGACCACCGGAATTTCGACCGAGGTGACGATGCCCAGCCGGTCGCACATCTCCATCACCACGGGGTCCTGCGGGTAGTGCGACACGCGCAGGAAGTTGCCGCCCATCTCTTTGATGAGACGCACGTCGCGTTCGTGCATCTCGTCGGGCAGCGCCCAGCCGCGGCCCAGGTAGTCCTGGTGGCGGCACGTGCCGATGAGCTTGCGCGGACGGCCGTTGAGCGAAAATCCCTTGTCGGGATCGAACGAGAACCACCGCAGGCCCAGCGGGTTGGAAACCTCGTCCAGCACGCGGCCGTCCTCGGCCACGATACGCGTCAGCACGCGGTAGAGGTTCGGTTCGTCGATGTCCCACAACCGGGGCGACGCGATCGTAATGCCCCGGCGGAGCTGTTCTGCGACGCTTCCGGCGGCGATTTCCGCGGTGTCTTCCGTGCGGGCGGCCTCGCGCCCGTCGGGCGCGACGATGCGGTGCTCGATGCGCACCCGGGCGGTTTCCGGACCGTCGTTGGCCACCAGCGTCCGCACCTCGACCGTGGCCCGTTCAGCCGTGACTTCGGGGGTCGAGAGGTAGACGCCCGGCGATGCGAAGTCGGTCGGCGCCACGTGCACCTTGTCGGTCATCAGCAGGCTCACGTCGCGGTAGATGCCGCCGAAGAAGGTGAAGTCGGCGGACAGGGGCGGAATGTCGGGATCGTGGGCGTTGTTCACCTCTGCGGCGAAGAGGTTTTCGCCGCCCGGGACGATGTATTTCGTGATGTCGAACACGAAGCGCGTGTAGCCGCCCGTGTGCTTCCCGGCGTAATGGCCGTTGACGTAGAGCCGCACCACCTGGTTGGCCCCCTCGAAGCAGAGGTAGACCTGCTTGTCGGCGGCGTCGGCCGGCAGGACGATTCGCTTGCGGTACCATGCCGGGCCGCGGTAGAAGCCCGGAACGTCGTCGACGGCGTCCTCGGCGTTCCACGTGTGGGGGATGTTCACCACCTCCCATGCCGAGTCGTCGGCCGCGGGCAGGAAGGCGTTGTAGGGCGAGCCTTTCGTGAAACGCCAGGCGTCGTTGACCGTGTATTTGACCCGTGCCGCGGCCGAAGCGGCGGCCAGGAGCAGCGTCAGGCAGAGAATGATTCGGATGTGTTTCATCGGTTTTCGGTTGATTGGAATTTGCAGTCGAGGGGTTCGCCCGTATAACGGACGGTCTGTTCCGCGGGTTCGGTCCCGGGGCGGAAGACCCGGATGCGGAGCGTCTGCTCCTGCGCCATGCCGGGGTAGGAGCCTTCGCGGGCGGAGATGTGCAGCGAGGCGTCCGCCTCGGACCAGCCGAGGGTGCAGCGGGCGTATTCGCCCTGTTCGTAGCCGTAGCCGTCCCCGGCGTCGTCGTAGAGCGTGAAGCGGGCGTCGGCCCCGGTATAGATGCGGATTTCGAGTTCACGGTCGGGACCGGCCATGACCGACTCCTTCACCGCGCCCATCGGCACGATCGAGCCGCCCCGGGCGTAGACCGGGAGTTCCGTGAGGCCGCACGCCTTGGTGACGTACTCCCCGCCGCGGAACGCCCCGCCCGTGAAGAAGTCGTACCACCATGCGCCTTCGTGGCGTGGCAGCAGCGTTGCGACCGGCTGGGTCCGGGCTCCGGCGGGCATCGGTTCGAAGACGGGACGCACGAGCAGCGCGGGGCCGAACAGGTACATGTCGTCGGTCGCGGCTACCGCCCGGTCCTCCGGGAAGGCCATGCCTGCGGCCGCGATGAACGAACTGCCGTTCGCCGCAACGTCGTAGGCCGTGGAGTAGACGTAGGGCGTCAGGCGGTAGCGCAGGTCGATGTATTTTGTCTGGTTGCGGTACCAGACGCTCCGCTCGTCGCCGAACTGCCACACCTCGCGCGGAACGTTGGTCCCGTGGGCGCGGAAGATCGGCAGGAAGGCCCCGAACTGAAACCACCGGGCGTAGAGTTCCTTATAGGCCGGATCGGCCAGTCCGCGGGGGTAGATGCCGCCGTTGTCGGTGACGTAGAATCCGCCCGTGTCGAAGGTCCAGTAGGGGAATCCCGACGCCGCGAGGTTGACGCCTGCGGCCAGCTGGCGTTTCATCGTCTCCCACGAGGCGATGATGTCGCCCGACCACACGGCCGTTCCGTAACGCTGCTGCCCGGCGAATGCCGAGCGGGTGAAGAGCAGCGGACGGCGTTCGGGAGCCGCCGCGCGCAGGCGGCCGTAGAGGTCGCCCGTCCACACCAGCGAATAGGTGTTCAGATAGCGGTGGAAAGCCCCCAGATGGGTTTTTCCGGCCGATTTGGTCCGGGCCTCCTGCTTGCGCTGGGTGAATCCCTCGCGGAACGAGGGTTCGGTGGCGTCCATCCACCAGCCGTCGACGCCGGTGTCGAACAGCCCCGTGCGGAAATGGTTCCAGACGATGTCGCGCGCCGCCGGATCGTAGGCGTCGAAGACCTTGTAACCGGCCCACGTCCGTTCGTCGAACAAGGCTCCGGCGGCCTCCAGGTCGCGGTATACGGCCGTCTCGGGACCGAATCCCGGCCACACCGACACCAGCAGCCGCACGCCGTACTCTTCGTGCAGGCGGGCAATGGCGGCCCCGGGGTTCGGGAAACGCACCGAATCCCAAAGGAGGGCGTTCCACCGGGGTTTTTCGCCCCAGTACTCCCAGTCCTGCACGATGACGTCGATCGGGATGTGCCGGCGGCGGTATTCGCTGACCACGCCGGTCAGCTCGTCGAATGTCTTGTAGCGTTCGCGCGACTGCCAGAATCCGAAGGCCCATTTCGGAAGCATCGACGCCGCGCCGGTCAGCGCCCGGTAGCCGCGCACGCATCCGGCGGGATCGCCTCCGTAGACGAACCAGTAATCGACGGCGTCGCCCACTTCCGATGTGAATTCGAAAGCGTCGCCTCCGTCGCGGAACTCCGAGGCCGAATAGTTGTCCCACAGCAGGCCGAAGCCGCGCGTGGAGACCAGGTAGGGGTTGACGATGTCCTTGTTGGCCTGCAACAGCAGAACCGTGTCGCGTTTATAGTTCAGGACGCCCGTCTGATACTGGCCCAGCCCGTACAGCGCCTCGTCGTCGGTCCCGGCGAACCGCTGGGTCACGGCGTAGCACGCCTCGCCGCCCACGGTGTCGGGACGGAGCGAGCGGGCGGTCTCCTCGAGCAGCAGGGCGCCCGTGCGGGCGTCGCGGAACGAAAAGAGACCGCGTGCGCGGTCGAACTCCACCCGGAGCTGCGGCGTGCGGAAGGCATAGCCGTATTCGGTGGACTCACGGCGAATCTCGACGGGAGCCGCAGGCAGCGAATCCACGACCAGCCGCCGCGTCACGAGGGACGAACCGGCCGGTCGGGCGAGGATGCGCACGGTGTTTTCCGTGCGGAACTCGATGCGGTAGGCCATGCCCGCCTCGTCGAACGTGAAGGCATTGCCGTCTTGCGAGGGGCCGCCGCAGGCCGTGCAGGCGGCGGCCAGCAGCAGGGTGGTGAGCAGGCGCATCATCGGCTGAGGGTGTAATGGAAGCTGACGTCGCGCAGCTTCAGTTTGCCTTTGAACATCAGTGTAAAGCCCGGCGTCGTGGCGTAAAGCACGTTTTCGGGGATCAATTCGACCCGCACCCGTTTCCATGTACCCGTGCCGTCGGTTTTGAACTTGGCGACGGTGGCGAAAATATTCTTGGGCTGACGCTCGGTGCGCGAGTAGAGGAAGACGAAATCGCCCGTCGGGGCGTCGTCGAAGTATTCGAACTCCACGTAACCCGTGTGGGCGCGCGCCGCAATCAGCGAGCGGGTGGCCGTCTCGGGCAGGTAGACCTTCAACTCGGGAGAGGCGTACCGGACGCCGTGCACGGCGTCGCTGCTGAAGCGCAGTTCCGATTCCGGAATGTCGAGCGTACTGTTTTTGAGCGTTTTTTCGAGGGTTTCCACGGCAGTTTCCGCCGCGGAGAGCCGTTCGGCGGCCTCTGAATAGCTCCCTCCGGCGATCGCGGCGGCGGCCTGGTCCAGCAGGGCGTCGGCCGCGGCCGTCTTGCGACGGGCCGAAGCGAGGTATTCGCTCCGTTTGCGCAGGTCGAAAAGCCGTGCGGGAAGCGCGATGCCCGAGGCATCTTCCGGCATCTCTTTGAACTGCGTGGCGTAATGCAGTGTCGTGCGCAGTTCGCGGTCGCCGTTCTCCACCGTGGGCTCGATCTCGTGTCCCTCGGTGTAGTCGCTCCACGAGGCGATGAACATCATGTCGAGGCTGTCGCGCGAGGCCATGCTGAACTCCCACATGCGTTCGTAGGTCCGGCCCTCGTCCCGCGGAATGTAGTAGAAATGCTGTCCTCCCCAGCCGGCGCAGCCGCGGTTGTCCATGCCCGGCATGGCGAAACCCGATTTGACGGTGTAGGCCGGGTCGGCGCTCATCCACACCGAGTCGCGGAACGGTTTCATGAATTCGATGAGGTCGTCCGGTTCGGCGTAGTGGTCCCAATAAGGGTGCGCGGCGTCCATCGGACGCACGCGGGCCGGCAGCCACGCCGTGGGGATCATCCCCAGCTCCTTCCACGACTCGATCTCGGGGCTCCAGCGAACGGGAACGTAACGGTTCGCTTCGAGCGTGCCCCACTCGGCCCAGCGGCGCAGTACGGCGGGCTGCGGCATGCCTTCGGGCAGGCGGACCTTCGATGCGGCATAGGCGTATTCCGCGGGCTTGGCGCCAGGACCGAAGAGGTAGAAAACCGGACGTCCGCCGACGGTCGGGGCCGTTGGGCCCGACAGTACGTTATCCACCAGATATTGATAGCAGCGGGCGTAATGTTCGGTCTTGGCCTCGCGGGTGTCGATTTCGGGGTGCATGCGGGTGATCCAGTCGTAATAGAGCCAGCCGTCGCACCAGTTGACGCCGATCTCGAAGCCGTATTTCGCGGCCACGGGCTGCATGGCCCTGAGCAGTTTGTCGTTCTCGTGGTCCATGAACCCCCATTCGATGAAGAATCCGTCGATCCCTGCGGCCTTGGCCGAGAGAATCTGGTATTCGATGTAGTCGGGGTCGAGATTCGACTGCATGCCCGCCTGCGGATAAGCCACGGCGGCGATGTCGTGGCGTCCCTCGGCGTCCATGAAGTCGGCGTTGTAGCAGAGCGTCTTCCGGCCGGTTTTCGACTTGGCGGTTTCGGCGTGCATCTCCCAGCGGCCCAGTTTGCCGTCGTGGACGCGCGTGTAGCGTACGCCGTGATAGTCGGCGTAGATTTTCTTGCCGTTTTGCGCCGGGGCTGCCGCCGGAAGCAGGAGCAGCGCCGCTGCGGCGAGTGAAATGCGTAACGGGGTCATCGTTTCAATCGGTTTGGTTTATCAAAGAACGGAAACCCCTCCGGAGAATTGCTCCGGAGGAATTTCCGATTCTGAAAATTCGCTTACTCCTTGGGGAGTTTGACCGCGAAGGTGAATACGCGGGCGTTGGCGTTCGTGCCGATCTTCTCGCCGATCGCAACGAGTTTCATGAGGCCCACTTTGCCGCTGCCGGCCGAGGATTTCGAACCCGTTTTGAAGGCGATCACGGCGCCGATCAGTTCGTCTTTGCCCTTGATGTTTGCGGACTGGATGGTCCCGGCGTCGATCGCGGCGATGTCGGCGGCCGTGGCGTTCTCGAAGTCCACTCCCGTGAGCAGTTTGAACCGGGTGGCGTTTATTACGCCGAAGTTGTTGATGTTCTGTCCGCTGTACGAGTATTCCCCGTTCTTGCTGTCGGCATTTTCCATCGAGTAGATGCGCACCGACTGGGCATTGCCGTTCATGTAGTAAACCTTGACGTCGGCGTGCGACTGCAAGTCGGTGTTTTCCAGGCACTCCTGTACGGAATAGGTCTTCTGGTCGCCCAGCGAGAGCAGGCGTTTCGCGCCTCCGGCAGCCGATGCGCCGTCGCCCGCCGGGGCCGTGGTGACCGGAATCTCCTCGACGTAGTACATGTTGACGCAGGCCTTGGTCGACGCCGTGGTCGTGCGGCCCACGTTGTCCGTGACGATCACTTTGACACCCGACGTGGAGTTGGTGAAGATCATCTTCTCGGCATAGTTCAGCTCATTGAGTTTCTCGTAGGTCGTGGTCTTCACCGAGGTTTCGGTCTTGCCCTCCATGCGGAACAATTCGACCTTTACCACGCCCGCCTGCGATTCGATGCTGATATTCACTGCCTTCTCCTCGTCCTTATCGGCGAAGATCGTTCCGTCGGCAAACGTGACGGTAGGAGGCGGAACGGTCTTGTACTGAACCTGCATCGTTTCGATGCGCACCTGCCCGTAGTTGTCGACGGCCTTGACTTTGAAACCTTTGTCGAATTCGTCGAACTCGATCATTTCGTCGAAGGTCCACGATTTCTGCTGGTCCTCGTCGGTGAACGTCAGACTCGTATAGAGCTCCTGACCGGAGGTCTTCACGCGGGTGATCTCTATCGACTGCAACAGCGCCGAGGTGTTCACTTCGATGTGTGTGCGGGGCTTTTCGCCGCCGACGGTCTCGTCATACGACCATTTTGCAGGCGTGAAGACGATCGAGGGGGCTTCCACAACGTCGACGATCGAGATCGGCATCTTCGCCTCGGCCTTGCGGCCGAGCAGGTCGACGGCCTCGATCACGGCCTCGGTATAGTTCGGTTCGTAGTTGATGTCCTCCGCGAGGCTGTAACTCTTGGCGTTGAAGAACTCGGTGACGGTGGTCACGGGAACCGTCTCCCCGTCCGAGGTGTTGATGCTGAGCGAAACGCTTTTGAGCCCTGCTTCCGATTTGACGATGGCGACGACCGGCAGGTTGTCGACCATGTTGAGGTCGGCTTCGAGCGTGTCGTATGCGTAGGTGATGGTCGGTTCGGCGGTCGAAGGATCGATTCCCTCGTCGTCGTTGCAGGCTGCGAACGACATGACGGCGAAAATCCCGGCCAATAGGATGAATAGTCTCTTGTTCATGGTTTTCGGTGTTTTAAAGTTCGTCATGTCCTATTTCTTGTAGTAGCAGTAGGAGTCGAAGACGTGGATCACGCCGTTGGTCGGCATGATGTTGCAGCTCACGGACTTGCGCATGGGCGAATTGCCGTTCGTGCCCGTGTCGTTCACGATGATCGCTCCGGCGTCGGCCATCCAGGGGTTCTTGCGCGTGAGCATGGTCATCAGACCCTCCTCGCCGCGGCGAAGTGTCAGCACGAAGATCGCCTCGACGGGAAGTTCCCCGTAGCCGCTGTAAAAACCGTCGACGATGTGGTAACTCAGCAGGTTTTGTACATCCTCCTTCGGGCAGTCGGTGATTTTCGACTTGTCGGGATAGGTGCTCACGAACGCTTTGACGGCCGTGTTGGTCAGCGCCAGGAAGGTGTATTCGTGGCCGGTCTGGGTGTAGTACTCCTTCATGCCGGCGTATTCGATGGCCGCCATGAATTCGCTGAAAATGTCCGGACGGGTTTCGAAATACTCCCACGCCGTCATCGGGATATGGGGGTCGAGCACCGAATAGTCGTAGTCGGCGTCGGTCTGCAGTTTCATGTCGCCACAGGCTGCGGTCAGCGCGACCGCCAGAAGCAACGACAATTTCTTAATGATATGTTTCATGGTACAGGTCGTTTTAGCAATTATTTATTCGTTGCATAGTAGCTGTTCTGCACCAGTTTTTTGTTCTGGTCCAGGTGGGAAAAATGGATCGGGAAGAGTTCGTTGCCGTCCTCCTGGCAGCCGTTGATCGGGCCCATGACGCTCTTCCAGCGTCCCGTGCGCACGAGGTCGAACCACCGGCGGCCTTCGCCGACCAGTTCGCGCTGGCGCTCGTCGAGGATGAAGTCCACGAGTTCCTCCTCGTCGGCGAAATCCGCGGCCGAAGGGGTTTCGAGACCGGCGCGCGTGCGGATCGGCTTCACCAGGTCGAGGGCCTCTTCCCACTTGCTCTGGCGGGCCTGTGCCTCGGCCTGCAGCAGGATCATGTCCGAATAGCGGTAGATGGGGTAGCCCACTTCGCAGGTCTTATTGAGCGTCGACGAAATGTCGCCCGAGATGTATTTGCGCATCTCCCAGCCCGACTGGTAGTTCTTCGTCACCAGCGGGAAGCGCAGGTCTTTCTCCTGGTCGTATTTGGCCAGCAGCGTCGGCGACATCACGGCGGCGCGGTTGCCCGAACCCGTGAACCACTGGTACATGTAGCTGTAACCGTTGGCGCCCACCTCGTCCATATTGAAATGCACGACGAAAATGAACTCCTTGGTGCTGTATTCGTCGTTCTCGGGCGTGTTGTCGCTGGCCTTGTTGTTCAGCTCCTCGGCGAACATCTTCTTCCAAGTGCTGATGTCGGTTTCGAGAGCCATGAACGATGCGTCGTTCTTCATCTTCTCGATGGTCTGGTCGGCCAGGCTGTACTCTTTGAGCCACATGTAGGTGTCGGCCATAATCGCCCAGGCTCCGTAAACCGAGATGCGCTTGCGCTCCTTGTTCTTCGTGCGGTCGATCAGCGACTCGGCTTTTTTGGCGTCTTCGAGAACCACTTCGCGGAGGATGTAGTCCATATCGGTACGCTCGCGGTAGATATCCGGACTGTACTCCTCGTTGGGTTCGGTGAACAGGGGCACGTCGCCCCAGACCCGCACGGCGTAGAGATAGGCCAGCGCACGCATGCCGTAAGCCTGTCCCAGCAGGTCGTTGCGATCCGATACCGACGGCATATCGACGCCCGGGAGGTATTTGATGCAGAGGTTGGCCTGGTTGATGACCTTATAGATCGCGGTCCACTTCGTGCAGTTGAGGTCGGTGGTCAGCTGATTGTCGATGACGCGCTGCTGGTCGGCGGCTGTCGATGCGCCCGACAGGAAGTCGTCCGAACGGAATTCGCCCCAGTAGAAATAGTTTTCGCGCATGGCCGAGCGGAAGAATCCGTAGATCTGGCTCACGCCGGCCTTGGCTTCGCGCGAAGAGGTCCACATCTGGTCGGCGGGGAGTTCGCTTACGGGCTGTTCGTCGAGGAACGACTCGCACGAGCTGAACCCCGAGGCCAGCAGGACGGCTGCAAGTATGTATTTGATCTTTTTCATTGTTGTAAGCCTTTAAAATTTAACGTTTATACCTGCGCCGAATTCGCGTTTCATGGGGTAGCGGTAGGTATCGCGGCCGATTTGCAGCGGATTCGACGACGAGAATTCGGGGTCGTAGCCGCTGTAAGAGGTCCACGTCATCAGGTTGTTGCCGAAGATGTAGACTTGCAGCGCTTTGATGCGCAGCGATTTGAGCCAGCGCTCCGGCAGGTCGTAGGACAGACGCACGTTCGACAGGCGGATGTAGTCGGCGTCCTCGACGTAGAACGAGTTGGCGTAACGCGCATTGTTGTACTCGTCGTTGTAGGGGCGCGGGTAGAGCGCCTGGTCGCCCTGGTGTATCCACATGTTGTTGATTACGTGGGGCGAAGGGGTCGTCGAGGTGTATTTGAACATGTTGCGCTGGTGCTCGGCGTAGTTGTAGATCTGTCCGCCGAACGAGTAGTAGAACGACACGAAGAGACCGAAATTCTTGTAGGTGAAGTTCGTGCTCAGGCCGCCGGTATAGGTCGGCAGTGCGTTGCCGATGATCATGCGGTCGCTCTCGTCGATCACGCCGTCGCGCGAACCTTCGGCCTCCTCCCAGTTGACGTCGCCGCCGCGGAAGGGCTTGCCGTTGGGCAGTTTCTTCTGCACATAGCTGCCGTTGTAAACCTGTCCGTTGAGCGTGTAGTGGCTGAACGAGCCGTTTTCGAAGACCGGCGTGAGCTGCTGCCACGTGTCGGGCGTGAAGGCGTTCGATTCGTCGTAGGCGAAGATGTTGTTCTGCTTGTAGCCGTAGAAATCGCCGATCGAACCGCCCTCGGCAATCCACCAGAGGTCGTTTTCCAGATAGGGTTCGCCCTCGGCGAGTTTCTCGATGGTGTTCCAGTTGCGCGAGATGTTGAACGAGGCGTTCCAGCGGAAATCCTTCGTGCGGATGAGGTCGCCGGCGATCGTGAACTCGAAACCGCGGTTGCTGACCTCGCCGACGTTCGTGCGCATGGTCGAGAATCCGGACTCCTTCGGGAGCTCGCGGTTGGCCAGCAGGCCGTCGGTGTATTTGTCATAGTAGTCGGCCGTGATGGTCAGGCGGCTGTTGAAGAAGCTCAGGTCGAGACCCACGTCCACCTGGCGGGTCTCCTCCCAGCGCAGGTTGTCCACGGCGAGGCGTGCGGGATAGACGCCGCCCACGCCGTCGTAGATGTCACCCGTGGCGTAGGAATAGAGGTAGTCGTAGTTGCCGATCTGCTCGTTGCCGGTGATACCCCAGCTGATGCGGATCTTGGCGTCGTCGAGCGCGCGACGCGAGAAATTCATGAAATTTTCGTCCGAGAGGCGCCAGGCGGCCGATACCGAGGGGAAGTTGCCCCAGCGGTTTTCTTTCGAGAAGCGCGACGAACCGTCGCGGCGGAAGGTCGCCTGGATCAGGTATTTCGATTTGAAGTCGTAGGTCACGCGGGCGAAAAGCGATGCCATCGAGTGATTCGACTGCCAGGTGCCGGTGTCGCTCAGGGTGAGGTTGGCGGCGAAGGCGTTCATCGTGGGGATGAAGTCCGTCGAGGAGTTGATACCCGACAGGACGGTCTGGTCGGTGCGCCACTGCTGCTCGCTGAAACCCACGAGGGCCGAGAAGTTGTGGTTGCCCCACTTGTTCTTATAGGTAAGGACGTTCTCGTTGAGCCAGTTCCAGTTGAGGTTGTCGGCGGCGTAACCGCTGTTGCTCTTCTGCCACTCGTCGGTGATCATGCTCGGGTAGACGCGCTGGCGCTTGTTGAGGTAGAGGTTGGCATTGATGCTGGTCTGGAACGTCAGCCCCTTGGCGAGCTTCAGTTCGAAGCCCTGGTAGAGATTGCCCTGATAGTACTCCGTGCGGTCGGTCGTGTATTTCACCTGTGCCAGCGGGCTCTTCTGGCCCTGGAATACGCCGGCCAGCGTGCCGTCGGGATAGTAGAGGTTGAAATAGGGACGGCGCGAGAGCATCGCGGTCATCAGCTGGCCCTCGTTGATGCCGTTCTTCTGGGAGTAGCCCAGCGAAACGCGGCTGTGAAGCGTCAGCCAGTTGTTGGCCGTGTAGTCGGCGTTGATACGGGCCGTCAGACGTTGGAAATTCGTGTTGGGAACGATACCGCGTTCGTTGTAGTAGCCCGTCGATCCGAAGTACTTCATCTTCTTCGTGCCGCCGGCGACGCTCAGGTCCACCTGGTCTTTCTGGGCCCACTGGAAGAGCAGGTCTTGGTAGTCGTTGTCGACGTTGAACGCTGCGTTCAGCGAGTCGTTGATCAGTTGGTTGCTGGCGTTGTCGACATAACCCGTCGCATTGTCCTTATGATAGGTGTCGCGCAGGATGTCGAACTTGCGGCGGTCGGCGCGCGTGGCCTGTGCGAGTTTGTGGGAGAGTTTGCCCCAGGTGTGGAGGTATTTCACGTCGATGCGCGGAGCTCCCTCCTGACCGCCCTTGGTCGTGATGAGGATGACGCCGTTGGCCGAACGCGAACCGTACATGGCGGCCGATGCGGCGTCTTTGAGGATCTCGATCGAGGTGATGTCGCCGGGATTGATGCCGTCGATGTCCTCCATCGGGATTCCGTCTACCACGTAGAGCGGTTTCACGCCTTCGGCCGAGAAGGTCGAGATACCGCGGATATTGATCTGCGAGGCTTCGCCCGGCTGTCCCGAACCTGCCGAGATCTGTACGCCGGCGACCTGTCCCTGCAACGCCTCGAAGACGTTCGAGGGGGCGCGGCGTTCGATGGACTCCGACGAAATGGAGGTGATGGCGCCCGTCACGTCGCGTTTGCGCATCGTGCCGTAGGCGACGACCATCACTTCGTCGATCTTCTGGGCGTCGGAGTCGAGCGAAACTTCCAGAAAATCGGCATTCGCGGTGAGCGTTTTGGTCACATATCCGATGAAGGATATCTGAATGGACGCCCCGCGTTTCGAGAGCGAAAGCGAGAATTTGCCGTCTGCTCCGGTCACCGTACCGTTCGACGTGCCCGGCTCGACTACGGTCGCGCCGACGAGGGGTTGGCCGTCACCTTTGACTGTGCCTGAAAGGGTGAATTTCCCCCCCCCGCCTTTCTGGGCGACGCTAAGTCCCGGTTGCAGCAGCGTTACCGCCAGCAGGACGGCACACAGCCAATGAACTTTCGTCAATAGTTTCTTCATGATTGTAATTAGTTAGTTGGTTTTATGTGGTGAATGATTGTGGCGTGTCGGTCGCATCCGTTCGCTCCGGGGGAACGGGTCCAAGGCAAAGTTATATAATTTTTTTGTTGGAAAATGCCGTGTGTGTGCGTGCACACACGGCTTCGGACCCATAACACCGGACATCGTCCGATACGCGGGAAAACTTCTGAAATGTTTTTAAAGGCCCCTGATACCGTATTTTTGGTGCTAAGGTGCGGCGTATCTCCGCTTTCCGGCGGACGGCTGTTTGGGGTATTTTTTACGCTAACTATTTTTCGGGGCTTCTCTTCCGGCGGCGGTATGGCCAGCGACGGGATCTACACGGCCGCTGGGACCGGTATGGTTTACGTTTTGATCTGTCCGGTGACCTGCCGGGGTACGACGAATGGCGGCGTGCTGATCGACGAGATTGGGGAACGCGGCCTCCGTTACGAAACATCCGCCGCAACCTTTTGGTTGCGGCGGATGCTTTTTGTAGGCTATTTGTGCAGTCCGAGCCGGCGCATCGTGCCTTTCCACCAGCGGGAATACCATTTTTTGCGTTTTATCCGCCAGCTTCCGATGCAGTGGTGGACGGCATAGTTGCTTGCGCAGGCGCGGTCCGGCCAGCAGGCCACGTAATGCGAGGGATATACATGTATCCCGTCGGCGAGCTCCTGCTCCTCGTCGCGGTAGCGGAATCCGTAGGGAATGGCTGCCCAGGCCATGATGTCGGGAGCGATCGGAGTGCCGTAGTAGGATTGGCCGTCGTTGTTCCGGAACCGGTGGCTTTCGTACCAGTCGAGGCATTTGCGGAGATAGGGATGCCCGGCTTCGCTGCCGAAAGCTGCCGATTGGATGCCCAATCCGAGGTTGTAGCGCGGTTTTTGGGTCTGCAGGCGTCCTTCCCGGTCCAGCAGGCCCTCCCCGATATTGCGGGCGTGTACCTCTTCATTGACCTCGACCACGGTAAAGATCCGCGATGCCGCGAGCAGTTCGTCGAACGGTTTGCGGATCTCGATGTCCGTGTCCAGGTAGATGCCGCCTTCGGTGTAGAGGGCGTAGTGGCGGATATAGTCGGCCGCAAAGGCGTATTTTTTGAGCCTGAAAGCTCTCCGGACCCACGGAACCGAACGGATGTCGAACCGGTTCTCATCCCAGATTATGATTTCGTAATCGGGCAGCACCCGCTGCCAGGATTCGATGCAATGCTGTACTTTCGGCGGAAAATTTCCCCCCCCCAGCCAGCAGCAGTGGATTTTTTTCGGAATCATTCGTAAGTGACGCTTAGAATGGGGCGCAATGCCGTTATAACACCAAATATACGAAAAATATCCTTTTGCCCGCCGACCGGCGGCGATTTATTTTCCGCGAACGTCCAGCTCTTTCAGCACGGCATTGCACACGCGGTCGGAGAGGGCCCGGGAACCCGCCGTGAAAAAGTGCACGTTGTTCTTGCGCATCATGTCCGGATGGGCGAGGACATAGCCGCACAGGTCGTTGACGGCCACCCCGTGCCTTTTGCAGACCTCCACCGCCGCCGCATTGTAGACGGCCACCTGTGTCGAGTCGCGGTAGGGGTTGGGCTGTATTCCGTGAAAGGGTGTCGTCGTGGCGAAGATGAGCCGGGCTCCGGTCTTCTGCATCCTGGCGATCATCGTTTCCAGGTTGGCCGCATACTGCGCGGGAGTCTGTCCGTTGGGATGGGCGGGGTCTTTGCTCGCCTGTCCCGTGGCGGGATCGACGTGTTTGAGGTCGTGGAGCCCGAAATTGAAGTGGATCACATCCCATTTTCCGTCGCCAAGGGCGAGCCATTCGTCGATCTTCTTCACGCCGTAGAGCGTCCCGCTGCAATTCTCGTCCGGGCGGATGACCGCCGCCACATCCTGAAAAAGCGCTTTGACGAAAGGCGTGTAACCCATGCTGATCGAGTCGCCGATAATCAGTATCCGGGGCTTCCTGTCGGGAGTCGCCGCCATGATGAACAGGAGGGCCGCAGCCAGAAGTGCCAGTTTTTTCATGCTGTTGTGTTTTGAGGTTTTCGTACCCTAAAGATAGGGATAATTTCATTCGCCGTATCACCCCGTTTCCGGCTCCCGGAAAGGCAGACCGGACGTCGCATCGGGATACGGCTGCGATGACTTGGCTTGCGGGTTGTTTGTAATATATTGTATTTCAATGTTATATATTATGGGCTGTTTGCGGCCTCCCGCACCGTTCCGATTCGGGATGTGCGGAAAAAGAATGACGTTTTTTGAGATGTGATAGCCGCAAATTGGGTTAAACCGGATTTGTTATATCTCTACTTTTGTGTAGCGCCGGGGACGAAAAGGAGTGAACCCGGAATATCCGAAGACGCCTTATTATAAAGTATCATACATGGAAATTTTCTACTAATCTTAAAACTTTCATATTCATGAGACCAAGCGAAAGGAAAACGATCGGCTTTCTGCTGCTGCTTTGCTGCCTTGTGCTGACGGGGATATCCACCGTCCGGGGGCAGGCTGCAACGGGGGAGGCGACGACTCGTTTTGCCGCCGACACGAGTGCCGCGGCAAAGAATCTTGCCATTTCGCCCGACCAGTTACTTCAGGGGCGCCTCTCGGGCGTCCGTGTCTTCGGGACGGAGGGCAATCCGCTCGGGGCGCTCGTCACCCAGATTCGCGGGGCCAATTCGGTCCGCGGCAACAGCGATCCGCTGTGGATCGTCGACGGGGTGATGCTCAATGCATCGCAGCTCGACGGCGAGGCGATGTTCTGGAAAAACGCCCAGGACGACTACACTTCCGTCCAGAATACCCTGGCGACGATCAATCCCAACGACATCGAGTCGATCGAGGTGCTGAAAAACCTCTCCGCCACGGCCCTTTACGGAGCCCGCGGCGCCAACGGCGTGGTGATCGTCCGCACGCGGCAGGCCGGGACCGAGAAGTTCCGGATCACGTGGCGCTCTAATTTCACGCTTTCGACGCCCGTCAAAAGTGACGACAGGATGCTCGGGCTGACCGATTACCGGGATTTTCAGCAACGACTGGGCAACGATGTCCCGACGCTCGACGGCGAGGTCGACTGGCAGGACCGGATGCTGAAAAGCGCCTTCTCCCACAGTCATAACGTCTCGGTCTCGGGTGCGGAGCGCCGGTTCCGTTACTACCTGTCGGCCAACTTCAAACAGGTCGACGGCGTGGTTCCTGGCAATGACGACTACCTGGGCGGCTTCCGGCTCAATTTCGACATGAATGCCAGCAAACTGTTCTCCATCGGCGCCCGTCTGGGCTTCGGCTATGCCAACCTCAATATGTCCAAGGGGACCAATCCGCTGGGGCAGGAATCGATGGTGACGCTGATTCACACGGCAGCCCCGGCGCTCAACGCCCCGTTCTCGCCCGACACCTGGCAGCGGGACTACGACGACAACAGCGAGGAGTACCGGTTGCTGCCCAATATCTATTTTACGCTCAATTTCCTGCCGGGGCTCAAACTCGTTACCGATTTCGGAATCGACTACCGGGGCAAGGACCGCCTGATGTGGCTCGGCAACGGAACCGTCTTCGGCAAGGCCTCGAACGGCGCCGGGGCGCTCTCCACGCTGACGGCGTTCCAGTTCAACGCCAGCTCGGTGCTCTCCTATGAGCGGACGGTGGCAAAACATCATCATCTGTCGGCCTCAGCCGGGGTCGAGGCTTTCGGCAACCGCCATATCTCCGACGTGATGTCCGGAGAGGGCTTCTCCGTCCACGAGCTCCGGGCCAAGGGCATCAACGGTTTCGAGGGACGGGCCTATCCCCACAAGTTCGACATGAAATACAACCAACTGGGATTTCTGGCCCGGATCGGATATAGCTACAACGATATGATCAGCGTGGACCTTTCCGCGCGGATGGACCGGGTGAAGAAATACGACGACCATTACACCTGCTATCCGGCGGTCAATGTGGACTGGAACGTGCGGAATACCCTGATGCCGCGCTCGAAGGTCGTCTCGAAGCTGAACCTTCGGGGCGGCTGGGGCAAGGCGGCCCGGGAGCGTGCCGTGCCTTACGAACTCTACGGGAATTACTACACCGGAACGGTCGAGGCTGTGGCCGATGCGGCGGTCTATCCCTTCTTCGATACCTTCATGCGCACCACCGGCCGGGAATACAACGCCGGGCTGGAAATCGGCTTCGCCGGGAACCGCGTGCTGCTTTCGGCGGGCTATTACGACCGGGAGACGACGGACGATTTCCGCATCTACAAGTTCGGCAGCAAGAACAAGGGCGAGACGGCCAAATACTGGAACTACACGCCACGCGAGACGTGGCACGGCGACCGCACGGTGATCTCCAACCGGGGTGTCGAGGGCGACCTCTCGGTGCAGGCCGTCCGGACCCGCGACTGGCAGTGGGACCTGAATTTCAACGTGGCCACAAACCGCAACCGGGTCGTGGAACTGGGCAAGGGTGACGCGCTGGGCCGTACGATCGGTGCCGGTTCGGAATCCGTCGTCAATGCCAACAAAGTCGGGTGGCCTTCGGGCTCGATCTACGGATTCAAATACAAGGGCGTGGTCAACGCCTCGAACCTGGCCTCGGCTCCGGCTTTCCGGGGTGCGCCCGCCTCGATCGGGGATGCGCTCTATCAGGACCGCACGGGCGACGACGACATCACGGACGAGGACCGCGTGATTATCGGCAACCCGCATCCGAAGGTCTTCGGAGGATTCAATACCCGTGTGGCGTGGCGGCGGCTTTCGATGGCCGTGGCGCTCGACTTCGCGGCCGGGCACAACATTCTCAACCTCGACCGCATGATGCGCGAGAACGTTTCGGGTGCGGGTAACATCACTTTCGACAGCTACCGCAGGGCCGTCGAGGCCCAGACCTCGGACGAACCCCTCTCACCCCGCTTCGGGGCCCAGGGGACGACCGCCGTGTCGAACCGTTATGTCGAGAAGGGCGACTACCTCCGGCTGGGCAACATCACCCTCGCTTACCGGCTGCCCGTGGAGCGGGTCAAATGGATCGGATCGATGGAGGTCTACCTGAACGTCCGCAACGTCTGCGTCTTCTCGTCCTATTCGGGGAACACCGATCCCGACGTCAGCTGCTACGGCGTGGATAACGGCCGTCAGGGCATTGCCTACGGGGCTTATCCGCGGGTGCGGAGTTTCACCTTCGGGATCAACACCACATTCTAAAACCGATGAACATGAAAAACAGAGTCAAACATATGGCGTTGACCGTGGCCCTGCTGCTCTGCTCCGTAGGCGTTGCGCTGGGACAGACCAAAGTCAAAGGCGTGGTCACGGACGAAAACAAAGCCCCGCTGGCCGGCGTGACCGTTCTGGTCAAAGGGACCCAGACCGGCATCACCACCAGTGCGAAGGGCGAATACCAGATCACCATTCCCGCGGGCAGCAAGGAGCGCGAACTGCAATTCTCGTTCGTGGGCTACGAGACGCAGACCGTCAAAGTGGCCCCCAGTGCGACGCAGGTCGATGTGGTGATGAAAGAGACCGACACGCGGATCGACGACGTGGTGGTCGTGGGTTACGGAACCATGCGCAAGAGCGACCTGACGGGCGCCGTGACCACCGTGAAGGTCGACGAGGACTATGCCAAGCAAGTCTCCTCGGTGGACCAACTGCTGCGCGGACGGGCCGCGGGCGTGCAGGTGACGGCCGCTACGGCCGCCCCGGGCGCCGAGGTCAACATCCAGATTCGCGGATACAGCTCCTTCACCGGAGGCGGTGAGCCGTTGTACGTGGTCGACGGCGTGATCATGAACTCGGTCACCGACAACGACCAGACCTTCTCGAGCGCCGGAGGAACCCACAATACCGGTTCGCAGGAGGGCACCAACGGCCTGATGGGCATTGCTCCGCAGGACATTGCGAGCATCGAAATTCTGAAGGACGCTTCGGCTACGGCCATCTACGGGGCCATGGGTGCCAACGGCGTCGTGCTTATCACGACCAAAATGGGGTTGCGCGAGAAGCCCACCGTGTCGTGGAGTTCCACATTGGAGGTCTCCACGGCCCGCAAGACCATGCCGCTGCTTGATTTCGACGAGTATATCGACTACCTCGAAGCCAAGGGCTCGAGCCTGGGCGGGATTTTTGTCGACGGCGACCGTTCGAAAGGCCTCGTGGAGAGCATCGTGCCGATGGACTGGCAGGATTATGCCCTGCGCACAGCCCTCACGCACCGCCACCGGCTGTCGATCTCGGGCAAGAGCAAGTCGACCAACTACCTGGTCTCGGCCAACTACGACAAGACGCAGGGATTGCTGCGCAAGACCGGTTCGGAACTGGCGACGCTGCGCATCAACCTCGATAAGCAGCTCACGCGTCACGTCAAAGTCGGCACGCGCACGAACCTCTCGCGCTCGGTGCTCGAAATGACCCAGAGCAAGGATTACAGCAACAACACCTCGATGTCGAGCGTCATGCGAAGTATCCTCAACAAGCGTCCCTACTACGATTCGGAGAAGACCGGACAGGTCGAGGAGGGCGAGAGCGACGGTGACGAGGTGACGCTGAGCGACCCGCGGATGTGGTTCAAAGACTACGCCGACAATACGCTCGAGTACCGCATTACGCCCAACCTCTTTCTCGAGGCCAAGATTCTGCCGTGGCTGACCTACAAGATCGACCTGGGCGCCGACTACCGCGACCGCGAGCGGGGGCGCTGGAAAGGTCCGTTGATCATCGGCACCTCGGGCGAGGAGGCCGTGGGGTCGCGTCTCAATACCCGGAGCCTGCGCTACAACGTGGACAACCTGCTGATGTTCCGCAAGACATGGGGCGACCACCGTCTGAGCGGCACGGTCGGCATGAGCTTCATCCGTTCGAACTCCCGCAGCAAGATGGAGGAGGGGTGGAACATGTCCCAGTACGTCCCCCAGGAGTGGGGCCTGAACGGGGCGACCAACACCCGGTTCAAATACCGCGAAAGCACCACTGCGCTGCTTTCCTACCTCGGACGCGCCGTTTACAGTTACAAGGACCGCTATGTGCTCACCGCCACGTTCCGCGCCGATGGCAGCAGCAAGTTCAAAAAAGGCAACCGTTTCCAGTATTTCCCCTCGTTCGCCTTCGCGTGGCGGGCCCAGGAGGAGCAGTGGTTCAACGTGAAGTGGGTGAGCAACCTGAAAATCCGCGGCGGATGGGGCCGTGTCGGCAACGAAGCCTCGCTGCGGCCCTACCAGACGCAGTTCATCTACGGCAATATCGTGGGCAACAACGCGGTGATCTATCCCGACCACTCGCCGGGCAACGACAAGGAGGCGGTCGTGGGTATTGCCCCGACCCACATGACCAATACGGCTCTGCGGTGGGAGACCACCGAGCAGTTCAACGCAGGTATCGACCTCGGGCTGTTCAAAAACCGGCTCAATATCACCATGGACCTCTATCACAAGCGGACCTGGGACCTGCTCCAGAACGTTTCGCTGCCCCAGAACACCGGATTTACCAGCATGTGGGACAATTCGGGCGAGATTCAGAACCGGGGCCTCGAACTTTCGGTCGACGCGGTGATCGTCAAAACCAAAAAGTTCACCTGGGATTTCGGGGGTAACATCACCTTCAACCGCAACAAGATCACCGACATCGGCGCCAACTGCGTGCAGAAGTACTATCCCGGCGCGATGTACGACAACGACGGCAACGAGATGCCCTACAAGTGGGCGTTCCTCGGGCAGAAGGTCGGAGGAAGCTCCTACTTCAATGCCCCGGCCAACATCTTCATCGAGGGGCAGCCGATGGGACTTTTCTACGGCATCCGCACCAACGGCATGGTCGGGCTGGGCTCGACGAGACCGGGCGTCTCCAATGGGCAGGTCATCGGTCCGGGCGGCATCAACTACGTGCTCCAGTACCGCAACTACCAGAACCGCCCCGGGTTCGATCCCGCCGTGGACAACTATCCGGCCGACGGCGACCGCAACTTCGTCGACGAACTCTACGACCGGGTCGTCATCGGCAACCCGCATCCGAAGTTTACCTACGGATTCTCGACCTCGTTCAGCTATAAGAACCTCTCGCTGAGCGCGACGTTCAACGGCGTCTACGGCAACGATATCGTCAATGCCAACGCTTTGATCGACAACGATATCACCCGCACCGGAAACGTGCGCCGCGAGGCTTTCTACGATCGGTGGACTCCCGAGAATCCCAACGGGCGCTTCCCGGCCTTCGATGCCTACTCGACCAACGAGAAAAAGCTCTTCACCGACCGCATCGTCGAGGACGGCTCCTACCTGCGCTTCGCCAACCTGACGCTCTCGTACACCGTGCCGCTGAAGAAAAAGAGCTTTATCCAGGGGCTCTCGGTCTACGGATCGATCAACAACGTCTGCGTCTGGACCAAGTACAGCGGTTGGGACCCCGAAGTCTCGAGCTACGGTTCCGACATGTTCCGCATGGGCGTGGACAGTGGCTCCTATCCCAGCGCGCGGACATACAGCCTGGGCGTCAACCTCACTTTCTAAACCGGATGTAAAAACGACAAGCCATGAAAAGTACATTCATAAAATATACGGCCTTGCTGCTCATCGGGTTGCAGTCGGTCTCCTGCGGGAACCTGCTGGACCAGGACTCGCCCGTGGATTTCAGCGCCGAGCTGGCCTATACGACCCCCGCGGGATGCGAGTCGGCGATCATTGGCTGCTATTCGGCCATGCGCAACGGTGCGCTCTGGCAGGGCGATATGATCGAGTTCCTGAGCATCGCTTCGGGATTCCACCACTGGCGGGGCAACCGCGCGGGCAATTCGACCTACGAACCCCTGCTGCAACAGGCTTTCGCCCCCAATTACGGGCAGAACCGCCAACTGGCGCAGTTCTACCACGCCATCAACCGCTGCAACGTGCTGATCGAGAGTCTGCCGGCCAGTCCCGTGGAGCAGAGTTTCAAAGACGAGATCGAGGGCGAAGCCTGCCTGCTCCGCGCGGTGCTCTACTTCACGCTGGTGCGGATGTACGGCGATGTTCCGCTGACCGTCCGCTCGCCCAAGTCGGCAGCGGAGGCGGCGCAAGACCTGACCCGCTCCGACGTGATCTACAAACAGATCATCGACGACCTGAACCGCGCGTGGAACATGATGCGCGATCCGCAGCGGCAGAGCGAGGTGACCGGAATGACCGGACGCCCGAACAAGTGGGCTGCCAAGGCGTTCCTGGCCAAGGTCTATGTCCAGATAGGCTCCATTTTGAGCTATCCCGACGACCAGCCGCGTTCCTTCACGGGACTGGACTTCGGTCCGTGCGGGATCGCCAGCGCGCAGCAGGCGTGGGATTTGGCCCTCACGACCGCCGAGGAGGTAATTCAGGACGGTCCCTACCGGCTGGCCAACAGTTTCGGGGACCTTTTCCGCTGGACCGATGCGGCTGATTTCCAGCTCAGCGAACGTATCTTCGTGATGCAGTCTACCGAGAACGGCAGCTACACCAACCAGCTCTGCGCCCAGCGTTCGCTGCCCAACTACGTTTTCGGCTCGGCGCAGAACGCCGGTTCGGCCTCCAACAACGGCAACTACGGACGCTACCGCCCCTCGCGCTTCATCTTCCAGAAATGGGCCTCGACCTACGGGGGAACCAAGGCAGCCGCGGGCCGCAAGGACGGCTTCGACGATATCTATGTGGACTGCGCCGATCCGCGTTTCGCCGTGACGATGTACTACGGTTCCTACCAGTATTACAACAACGGCGACAAAGGCAATGTGCGGACCCAGAACATCTATCCCAAGGACCAGTTCGTGATTCCGTCGTCCAACTACGGACCCGCATGGAGCGCGCCCTACCTGAAGAAGTATCTCGACCCGAAATACAACAACACCCGCGGTTACGCCGACTTCTACCTGCTCCGCTTCGCCGACATGTACCTGCTGGCCGCCGAGGCTGCCGCGGAGCTGAGCGCCGGACCGGGCGACGCGATGTGGAACCGGGCTTTCTCCCATGTGGAGGCCGTCCACGACCGGGCACGCCGCTCGGTGACGCCCGCTGCGGCCTATCCGCAGTGGACCACGGGACAGTTTGCGTCGAAGCAGGAACTTCTCGATGCGATCTTCTACGAGCGGATCTACGAGTTTCTGGGTGAGGGGCAGGAGTGGTTCGACATCCGGCGCAAGGGCGCGGCCTTTATGATCCGCAACCTGAACAAGCCGATGAACGACTTCAACCGCCTTCCGACCGAAGGTCCGGGTTACGACAATGCCAACACCCCGGTCTGGCAGGAGGGCTATGCGGCGATGTACTACCTGAACTACCAGTTCCCCGAGACCGTCGAGTCGCTGCGCAACAGGCTGCTGTGCGCCTTGTCCGAGGAGTTCGTCAACACTAACCCGGGGATCGACCCCACCGATCCAAAGGTCAATCCCGGCTGGTAAAAATTCCGGAAAACGATGAAGAATATCTGTATACTGGGCTGTATTGCCTTCGGTTATTCGGTGCTGCTGGGCGGCTGCGTAAAGGATGTCGGCGAGTCCGATGCGACGCCGGCGCCCGCGGAATCCAAAACCCGGAGCGCGGCCGGCGCCCCGACCAAATACCCTCGGCTTCCCGAATTCGCCGACCTCGGGCTGAGCCCCGATGCGAGCGGGGAGACCGTCATGGATTTCAGCCGCGTGGGCTACAAGTGGGGCGACGAGCCGATTCCGGAACTTCCGGTAGTCAAAACCATCTCATCGCCCGGAGCCGGGCGGGACGCCACGAAGCTGATTAACGACGCGATCGTCGAGGTGGCCGGCAAACCGCTGGCCCAGCGGGGTGCGATCCTGCTCAAGGCGGGGCAGTACGAGGTTTCGGGCGTGATCCGGCTCTACGCCAGCGGGATCGTCCTGCGGGGCGAGGGCCGCGATGAAAAGACCGGGACGCGTATTGTCGCCACCCGCACCGACAACGGGCCCGCGATGATCGACGATGCCGACAACCCCAGCATCCTGATCCTGCTTCAGGGCACCGGAGGACGTTCCGGAAAAGTTCCCGCTGAACCCAATATCCTCGGGCCGCAGGTCCCGGCCGGACGTTTCTGGCTGCGGGTGAGCAACGCTTCGAGCTTCTCTCCGGGCGACAACGTGGTCGTCGAGCGGCATATCACGCCGGAGTGGATTTCAGCCCTGCGGATGGACCGCATCTCGGCGCTGCCGGGTTACGATCCTGCGTCGTACCAGTGGACCCCTTCGCTGATCGCCCACAAGCAGATGGAACGTGTGGTGACGAAGGTCAGCGGCGACACGCTGTGGTTCGAGAATCCCGTTTCGCTCCGCATCGAGCGGGCGTACGGCGGCGGCTCGGTCTACAAGTACTCCTACACGAAGCGTATCAGCGGAAGCGGCATCGAGAATATGTTCCTGAACACCTCCTCTTCGAAGGAGTTCAACGAGAACCACTGCTGGTCGGCCATTACGATCAACCGGGCCCGGCACTGCTGGGTGCGGGGCGTGGACAGCAAGCGTTTCGGGTTTACGGGCGTGGATATCCGCCAGTATGCCGCCAACATCACGGTCGAGGACTGCAAGGTGCGCCGGATGCACGCCGTGATGGACGGCAACCGCCGCTATCCGTTCCTGATCCGGGGCCAGCTTTCGCTGGTGAAGGATTGTTATGCGGAGACGGGACGGCACTCCTTCGCCACCAGCGGCCCGGTGACCAACGGTCCCAACGTATTCCTCGACTGCGAGGCGCGGATGTGCTATGCCGATGCGGGGCCCCACGCCCGGCTGGCGACGGCGACGCTCTACGACAATGTGACGACCTATAAGGTGACCGCCGCCGAGGCCATTCCCGGAGTCAATATCGACGGGGATTATGTCGGGGCGTTCCTGATTATCGACCGCGACCGCATGGGGCCGGGCCACGGCTGGGCCGAGATCAACGGCGTGATGTGGAACTGCGAGACCACGGGGAAAATCTGCGTGCAGAAACCCTGGGTGTCGGGAAACAACTACATGGTGGGCTGCAAGGGCGTCGCGTGGGCCGGGTACATGCCCGACCGGGAGTCCGGCAGAAAGGTTTCGTTCGGGACCTTCGTGTCGCCCCGCTCCGTGTACGAGGCCCAACTGGCGCTGCGCAGGCAGACCCAGCCCGGCGGAGTGATGGACGTGAGATGACGATAATTCGAAAAATAAAGCTGACTATATGAAAAACAGGATCGGATTGTTTTGCCGGGTTGCGTGCTTCGCGCTGCTGCTTGCGGCCTGCTCCAAGGATGACATGGAGGAGGGCGCGAAGAAGCCCGAGCCTCCGGTGCCCCCTCCCGGGCCCGTGGAGACCGACACGAGCGGCGACCGCTTCTATCCCCGTCCGGAGGTTTTCGCGGCGCTCGGGCTCGATCCGGACGAAAACGGGGAGACGCTCCTCGATTTCAGCCGCGTGGGCTACCGGTGGGGTGACGAGGAGATTCCGACGCTGCCGGTGGTCCGGACGCTCGAACCTCCTGCCGGGGGCGCCGACGCCACGGCGCTCATCAACGGCGCCATCGCCGAATTGGCCGCCAAACCGCTGGCGCAGCGGGGTGCGATCCTGCTCAAAGCCGGAGAGTACCGGGTGGCGGGCGTCATCGCGCTCAATGTCTCCGGGATCGTGCTGCGGGGTGAGGGACGGAGCGAAACGACGGGAACGCGCCTCGTGGCGACCAGTACGGCGCCGGGCTTCGACGCCTCGGGCGAACCGGATACGTTCGTGAATGTGTGCGGGTCGCAGCCCCGGAAGGACCTCAACGTTCCCGCGTCGGCGAACATTGCAGACGAATACGTCCCGGCGGGGCGGTTCTGGGTGCGGCTCTCCAATGCCTCCTCTTTTGCCGTGGGCGACGAGGTGGTGGTGCAGCGGTGCGTCACGGGCGACTGGCTCGACGATCTGGGGATGACCTCCATCGCGGGGATCTCCCAGCAGTGGACCGTGGCGCTGATCGACTATAAGAAGATGGAGCGGGTCGTCACGCGCATTGCGGGCGACACGCTGTGGTTTGAGAATCCCGTTTCGATCTGCATCGAGCGGAAGTACGGCGGCGGCAAGGTCTACAAATATACCTACAACAACGGACGCCTGTCGGGATGCGGGGTCGAGAACATGTTCCTCACCACGACCTCCACGACGCTTCTGAACGAGAACCACCGTGCGGCGGCCGTCTCCGTCAACCGGGCCGAGCACTGCTGGGTGCGGGGCGTGGACAGCAAGCGTTTCGCGTTCAGCGGAGTGGACATCCGCCAATACGCCAAAAACATCACCGTCGAGGACTGCCGCGTTACGGAGATGCACGCCCAGATGAAGGGCAGCCGCCGCTATCCGTTCCTCATCAAGGGGCAGCTCTCGCTGGTGAAGAACTGCTACTCCGAGAGCGGCCGTCATGCCGTGGCCACGAGCAGCCCGACGACCAATGGTCCCAATGTTTTCCTCGACTGCATTGCCCGGGAATGCTACGTGGACAACGGACCCCACGCCCGGTTGGCGACCGGCACGCTCTATGACAACGTGCGGATCTACCGCGCCACGACGCCGCTTGGCGGCCAGAGCGTGACGGGCAAATGGACCGGAGCACTGGCCTTGATCGACCGCTACGAGGTGGGTCCGGGCCACGGCTGGGCCGAGATCAACGGCGCGCTGTGGAACTGCACGACGGACGGCAATACCTGCGTGCAGCGTCCGCCCGTCTCCGGGAACAATTACAGCGTCGGGTGCTGCGGGACCGATTGGGAGGGCCATGTGGTGCGCCCGCCCGGCAAGAAGGTCTCCTTCGGGATTCCCGTGACCCCGCGGTCGCTCTACGAGACGCAGCTCGAACTGCGCCGGAGCGTGCAGCCCGGCGGCGCGCTGATCCTCCGATAAACCGATGAACAAACCGTGAAAACCAAATTGATATGATGCCTGAAACCTCTATGCCCCGGATGACGAAGAAAACCCCGATGACAGCGATGTTCCTGCTGGGGGTGATGTATTTCGTCTTCGGATTCACCTCGTGGATCAACTCCATCCTGGTGCCGTATTTCAAAATCGGCTGCGAGCTGAATCATTTCCAGTCCTACCTGATCGTCTTCGCCATGTATTTCGCCTATCTCATCATGGCCCTTCCTGCGGGGAATATCCTCAAAGCGCTGGGCTACAAGCAGGGGATCATGTACGGATTCTTCACCGTGGCGCTCGGCGCCCTGATCTTTATCCCGGCCGCCTGGTGGCGGTCCTATCCGCTCTTCCTCGTGGGGTCGTTCGTGATGGGCCTGGGTGTGGCCACGCTCCAGACCGCCGCCAACCCCTATGTGACGGTCATCGGACCGCTGGAATCGTCGGTGAAGCGCATGGCGATCATGGGTATCGTCAACAAATTCGCCGGGCTGGTGGCTCCGCTGATCTTCGCCGCGGTGATCTTCAAGGTCAGCGACGACGGGCTGTTCGCCAGCCTCGGAGAGGGGATGCTCGACCTCGCGGCCAAAGCCGCCGTGCTGGACGAGCTGGTGCGCCGCGTCATCGGACCCTATGCCGTCTTCGCCGCGGCGATGGTGGTCGTGGGACTCGCGTTCCGCTACTCGAAACTCCCGGAGATCGACCTCGACGAGCAGAACCGCCTCAGCGACTCCGCGCAGGGATCGGACAAACACTCGGTTTTCCAGTTCCCTTACCTGATCCTGGGCGTGGTGGCGATGTTCCTGCACATCAGTACGCAGGTGGTCACCATCGACACGATCATCAGCTATGCTCAGTCGATGGGCATCAGTATCCTCGACGCCAAGGTCTTTCCCTCCTATACGCTCGCGCTGGTCATTCTGGGCAATGTGCTGGGCATCCTCCTGATTCCGCGCGTGGTGTCGCAAACGCGCATTTTCCAGATTTGCTGCATGCTGGGATTCGTGCTGTCGGTCGGGGTGGTCTGGGGCGATTTCGACGTCCGCTTCCTGGGCTTCGACGCCAACATTTCGATCTGGTTCCTGGTCGGCATCGGACTGGCCAACAGCCTGATATACGCCGGTATCTGGCCGCTGGCGATCCGCAATCTGGGGCCTTTCACCAAGACCGGGTCGTCGATGCTCATCATGGCGCTGTTCGGCAACGCCGTGACGCCGCTCATCTACGGGGCCATCACCGATGCTTCGGACCCCCGGATCGCCTACTTCTGGATTCTGCTGCCGGGGTTCGCCTATCTGGTGTGGTACTCCGTGTGGGGGCACCGGATCGTCACGTGGTCGTGTAAAAAGAAATAAAATGATGACTATGAGAAAAATACTGTTTCTGTTCCTGTTTAGCTGTGCCTGCATGCTGCGCGGCACGGGCGCCCCGGCGAAGGATTTCGCCGTCCGGGGCTTCCACATCGATTTTCGCGCCGAGGTGATGACCCTCGACGCCATGAAAGCCTTTGCCGCGGAGCTCTCCGGCATGGGGATCAACACGATCGTCATGGAGTGGGAGGCGACCTTCCCGTTCGATAAGAACGCCGTGATCTGCAACGAATACGCCTTCACGCCCGCCGAGGTGGCCGACTTTGTCGCTTACTGTTCGGGACTGGGCATTGATGTAATTCCGCTGCAACATTGTTTCGGGCATGTGGAGTACATCCTGTGCCACGACCGCTACGCCCACCTGCGCGAGCACTACCGCTCGGAACTCTCGCAGATATGCCCGTTGCATCCCCGGACTGAGGAGGCGTTCCGGAGCATCTTTGCCGAGGTGGCGGCGCTGCATCCGTCGGAATATTTCCACATCGGCGGCGACGAGACGTTCCTGCTGGGCATGTGTCCCAAGTGCAGCAAATATGCCGCCGAGCACGGTAAGGGAAAACTTTTCGTGGAGTATATCCGTAAGATGTGCGACATCGTCCACAGCCTCGGCAAGCGTCCGGTGCTCTGGGCCGACATCATCACCAAGCATCCCGAGGCGATCGGCCTGCTGCCGAAAGACGCCGTGCTGGTGGACTGGAACTACGGCTGGGACATTCGCCATTTCGGCGACATCGACAAGATTTACGATTCGGGACTGGAGATCTGGGGCGCTCCGGCGATCCGTTCGAGCCCCGACAACTACTACCTGACCAGCTGGCTCACCCATTTCAACAACCAGAAGGTCTTCATTCCCTATGCCCGTGAGGCGGGTTACCGGGGGATGGTGATGACCTCGTGGTCCACGTCGGGCCTTTACGGCTTCTTCTTCGAGCCCAAGAACGAGGTGACGGCGATGGACCCCGTGCGGACGGTCTATCCGATGGCGGGCTTCCGCATCCTCATCGCGCAGTACGGCGAGGCGCTGAAAAGCGCCGGTCCGGTCGATCCGAAGGCGTTCGTCACGAATTATGCGCAGGAGCGTTTCGGTCTGACGGCCCCGGAAGGGGAGGAGCTCTGGGAGATACTCACCGCGACGCAGGCAGTCGTTACGCGCGGCAAGGACAAGGCCGGGAATAGCGTCACGGCGATCCGCAACCAGACCGGAAAGCTCCGCGACCGGCTCTATGCGATGAACCCCATCCGCAACCGCGAGGAGTTCGAACACTACCGCCTGATGTTCGACATCCGGATGCAGTACCTCGCTTTCAAAAACATCGAGAGCATCTGCAACTCCTCGCGTTTCAACCGGTCGATGGCTCCCGAACTGCTGGAGCGGCTTCGCGGGGAGGTGATGTCGCTTACGCCGGATCTCGACCGCCGCTTCACCGAGCTCCACAAAGGCTATCTGAAGGACGGGGAGATCAACTACCTGAATGCCGTGCGGGTTCGCAAGATAGACCAGTTGTGCCATAAGTTGGAAGCCCTGAAATAAGACGCCATGACGAAACGACTGCTACCTGCCTTGCTGGCCCTGCTGTTCTGCCTCGCGGCGGGCGGTGCGAAGGCTGCCCCGGCGAAGGATTTCCGGGTGAAAGGCTTCCATATCGATATGAAGGTCCAGACGATGACCCCCGAGGCCCTGAAGGCATTCGCCCGGGACTTGTCCGGACTGGGCATTAACGCGATCCTGATGGAGTGGGAGGGGACGTTCCCCTTCGACCGGAATGCCGTCATCTCCAACCGTCACGCCTATACCCCCGCCGAGGTCCGCGAATTCATCGACTACTGCTCCGGGCTGGGGATCGACGTGATTCCCCTGCAACAGACTTTCGGACATGTGGAGTACATTCTCCAGCACGACCGCTACGCCCCGCTGCGGGAGAATTTCCGTTCGGAATTCTCGCAGGTCTGCCCGCTGGACCCCGCCTCGGAGCGGATTTTCAAAGGCATCGTCGAGGAGGTCGCTGCCGCGCATCCGTCGCCCTATTTCCACATCGGGTGCGACGAGACCTTTCTGCTGGGCCTCTGCCCCAAGTGCAGGGCCTATGTGAAGGAGCACGGCAAGAGCCGCCTCTTCGTGGACTATGTGGCCAGGATATGCCGGATCGTCTCCGACCTCGGCAAGCGTCCGATCCTCTGGGCGGACATCATCACCAAATACCCCGAGGCGGTGGACCGCCTGCCGAAAGACGCTATCCTGATGGACTGGAATTACGGCTGGGACATCCGCCATTTCGGCGACATCGACAAGCTCTATGCTTCGGGACTGGAAATCTGGGGAGCGCCCGCCCTGCGCAGCGACCCCGACACCCACTACCTGATTACGTGGAACACGCATTTCGACAATCAACGCGATTACATCCCTTATTGCCGCGAGGCGGGTTATCAGGGCATCGTGATGACCTCGTGGTCGGCGTCGGGGCTCTACGGGCTCTTCTTCGAGAACAAGAACGAGGTGGCGCTGATCGACGCCGTGCGCCAGGTCTATCCCAACAACGGCTTCCGGCTGCTCCTGGCGATGTATGCCGAAGCTGTTCGCCGGCCGGACCCGATCGATCCCCACGGCTTCACGGTCGGCTATGCGCGGAAGCGTTTCGGGCTGTCGCGGCAGGAGGGCGAGCGGCTGTGGGAGATGCTTGCCGAACCTCCGGTGCGCTTCAAGTTCGGCAAGCCCATGGGCCGGGGCAATACCGTGGAGTCGGCGCTGGAGACGGGACGTCGCAACCGGGAGATGCTCCGTCGAATGAAACCCCGCCGGAACGTCCGCGAGTTCGAACACTTCCGCCTGCAGGCCGACCTGCGGCAGCAGTACCTCGAGTTCAAAGCGGTGGACAGCGCCTATAACGCTCCGGATTTCGACCGGAGCAAGGCTCCCGCGCTGCTCGCACAATTCGAGCAGCGGGTCCTTTCCCAAACCCCGGACCTCGACCGGCGGTTCGCCGAGCTGAACGGGGATTTCCTCAAACCCGAGGAGATCGACTATCAGAACCGGATGCGGAACCGGAAAATGGAACACACGCACCGGACGCTCAAAGCATTGGTACAACGATAAATAAGGATATATGAACCGAATCAAAATTTTCAACGGGGTGCTTATCACCCCGTACCGCAACCGAGGATTGGGTTACGTGGTAGTGGAGGACGGCAGGATCGCAGACATCGGGACCGGCGACGCGGAGGTCGCCGACTGCGAGTGCATCGACGCCGGGGGCCGCTATATCGCGCCGGGCTTCATCGACATCCACACCCACGGGGCCGGCAACCACGATTTCATGGACGGGACCGTCGAGGCATTCCTCGGGGCCGCCGAGACCCATGCCCGGCATGGGACCACGCTGCTTTACCCGACGACGCTGACCAGCACCAACGAACTGCTCTACGAGACCTTCGACCTCTACCGGGAGGCTTGCCGGGCCAATGCCCGGGGCGCCGCTTTCGGCGGGCTGCATCTCGAGGGGCCCTATTTCGCCCCGGGACAGAAGGGGGCCCAGGACCCGCGCTACCTGCGCGATCCCCGGCCGGAGGAGTACGAGGCTATTTTCGAACGCGGTGCGGGGATCATCGCCCGCTGGAGCTTAGCTCCCGAACTCGAGGGCGCTTTCGCTTTCGGCCGCGAGCTGGTGCGGCGGGGGATCATTCCGGCCATCGCCCACACCGACGCCCTTTACGAGCAGGTAGAGGAGGCTTTCGAGAACGGATTCCGACTGCTGGTCCACTTCTACTCCTGCATGTCGACCATCACGCGCCGCAACGCCCTGCGCTATGCCGGGGTGATCGAGAGCGGGTACGGCATCGACGAGATGGATGTGGAGATCATCGGAGACGGCATCCATGTTCCCCGGCCGCTGCTCAAACTCGTCTACAGGATGAAAGGCCCGGAACATATCGCGCTGGTCACCGACTCGATGCGCGGAGCGGGGATGCCCGATGGAATGTACCTGCTCGGAAGCCTTAAGGACGGCCAGCCGATGAAAGTCGCCGACGGGGTGGCCAAACTCCCCGACGAGAGCGCTTTCGGAGGCAGCGTGGCGACCGCCGACCGTCTCGTGCGGACGATGTACCGCATCGCCGAGGCTCCGCTGACCGACGCCGTGCGAATGGCTACCAGCACCCCGGCCCGCATCATGGGCGTGGCGGACCGCAAGGGAAGCCTCGTGCGGGGCAAGGATGCCGATATCGTGGTTTTTAACGACAACATCGACGTTGCGCTGACCATGACCGGCGGAAGGATCGCTTTCCGGAATTTGTAACAGAAACAATATCCATAGTAATTACCAAAAATTATGAACAAAGAGATCGTGAAGAACAACGTAGTGGTCCGGATATTCCCTTCCCGCGCGGAGATGGGGCAGGACGCGGCCCGGGAAGCTGCCCGGCGGATTCGCCGGCTGCTTGCTGGGAAGAGCGAGGTCAACATCCTTTTTGCCTCGGCCCCGTCGCAGAACGAGCTGCTCGAAGCGCTTGTCGCGGAGGAGGGGATCGAGTGGGAGCGCGTGAACGCCTTCCACATGGACGAGTATATCGGCCTCGCGCCGGAGGCTCCCCAGGGATTCGGAAACTATCTGAAACATAAGATTTTCGATCGCAAGAATTTCAAATCGGTGCACTACATTGCTGGGATCGGCGGCGACCCCGACGCCACCTGCGCCGGGTATGCGCGGCTGCTCCGGGAGCATCCGCTGGATTTCGGCTTTTTCGGCATCGGGGAGAACGGTCACCTGGCCTTCAACGATCCCCATGTGGCGCGGTTCGACGACCCGGAGATGGTCAAAACGGTCGATCTCGATTTGAAATGCCGCATGCAGCAGGTCAACGACGGCTGTTTCGCCACATTGGAGGAGGTTCCGGTGTATGCCATCACGCTGACGATGCCGGTGCTGACCGCCATTCCCCATATTTTCTGCACTGTCCCGGGCGCCCAGAAGGCCAATGCGGTCCGCCGTGCGCTTTGCGGCGGGGTCGGCACAGATTGTCCGGCCTCTATTCTGCAACGGCACGGGGACACGACGATCTACCTCGATGCGGAGAGCGCGGCGCTGCTCGAATGTTAAGTAAGGGTTAAAAACGCGGCAAAAGATGGAAAAGACGGCAAATATTAGTACTTTCATGGGTAATATTATGCCCCGAATGATAAAGATACTCGTACTTACCGACTTTTCCAGCGGTTACAGCCGCAGCCTGCTCCGAGGCATCGTGCGTTATTCCCAGACCGTGCAGGGCTGGACTTTCTACCGGATGCCGCTCTATTACCGTATGCTGCACGGCGACCGCGGCGTCGTGGAGTGGGCCCGGCGGTGGAAAGCCGACGCGATCATCGCCCAGCTCAGCGACATCGACATCGACGTGCTGCGCGATCTGGGCATCCCGATCATCGTGCAGAACTACCGCGACCGCATTCCCGGGGTCTGCAACCTCACGGGTGACTACGTGGGGACGGGCCGCATGGCCGCGGAGTATTTCCTCGGCCGGGGGTATGTCAACTATGCCTACTACGGTAACAGCGAGCCTGTCTGGTCGCGCGAACGCTGCGAGGGCTACTCCCAGCGGTTGGAGCAGGACGGCTTTACGGTTCACCGCTACTTCGAGCAGCAGTCCGACCGGCAGGAGGGATGGGTGCAGAATTTCGACGAGGTGGGCCGCTGGCTCCGCTCGCTGCCCAAACCCGTGGCGCTGTTCGCCTGCGACGACCACCATGCGCTCCATATCTCGGAAACCTGCAAGATCAACGAGATCGCCGTGCCGGACGAGGTGGCCATCCTCGGGGTCGACAACGACGAACTGATGTGCCGCATCTCCAATCCGCCGCTCTCGTCGATCCTGATCGACAGCGAGAACGGTGGGTATACGGCCGGGCAGGTTCTTTCGGAGTTGATCAGCCGCAAGGTCAAAGAGCCGTTCAACATCACCGTGGCGCCGTTGCAGATCGTGCCCCGGGAATCGACCCAGAAATACGTCATCAAAGACAAGTACGTGATGAAGGCTGTGGAGTATATCGAGCAGAACTACATGAAGCCCATCTCGGTCACCTCGCTGCTGGAGTTCATTCCCTGCTCGCGGCGGGTTTTCGAGAAACGCTTCCGGGCCAATACGGGACTGCCGGTCTACCAGTTCGTCCAGCGCTACCGGATCGACATTTTCGCCGACCGGCTGATCTCCTCCGGGCGGAGCATCGACGAACTGGCCATTTCGTGCGGGTTCGAGGATTTCAAAAATGTGTCGCGGGTTTTCCTGCGCTACAAGGGGATGACCCCCTCGCGGTTCCGGAAACAGCACCGCCACGAGAGCGACGCTCCCGGAGAGGCGGAGCACAGTTAAACGAATTTGAAAACGATTAAAAGAAGAAACCGATGAAACGAATGATTGTCCTGCTGTCGGCCCTGCTGATCGGGGGCGTCGCCGCGATCCGGGCCGAGGTCCTGTCGCTGATCCCCCGTCCCGCACAAGTGCAGGAGACCGGCGGGGAGTACCTTTTTACCGCACGGACCGGCGTGAAAGCGCCCAAAACCGAGGCCGGCTCCGTGGAACTCTTCGGGGAGTGGCTCCGGGAGGCATACGGCGTGGAACTCAAATCCGGCAACGGCCGCGGGGGGCTCATGGTCCTCTCTGATCCGTCTGCGGACGACGAGGCCTATACGCTGAGCGTGAAGCCCGGCGGAATAACCCTCCGGGGCGGCAGCGCCGGCATTTTTTACGGATTGCAAACCCTGCGCCAGCTGGTCGGCGAGGCCGACGGGCATGTTCGGGTTCCCTGCGTGGAGATCGCCGATTCGCCCCGTTTCGGCTACCGGGGCGCGCTGCTCGACGTGGGCCGCTATTTCTATTCGGTGGAGTATGTCAAACGGTTCATCGACCGCATGGCACGCTTCAAATTGAACCGCCTGCACTGGCACCTGACCGACGATCAGGGCTGGCGCATCGAGATCAAATCGCACCCCGAACTGACACGGGTGGGGGCCTGGCGGTCCAGCACCCAGAAAAGCAAGGATAAGACGAATCAGGACCGCCTGCCTCACGGCGGGTTCTACACCCAGGAGCAGATTCGCGAGGTGGTGCGCTATGCCGCGGAGCGGAAAGTGACGATCGTTCCCGAGATCGACCTCCCGGGCCATACGATGTCGGTGCTGGCGGTCTATCCCGGGCTCTCCTGCACGGGCGGCCCGTTCGTGGTGCCGACGGAGTGGGGCGTGAAGAAAGACGTGCTCTGCGCGGGCAATGAGGATACCTACCGCTTCGTCGAGGAGGTGCTCGCGGAGGTGATCGAACTGTTCCCCGGCGAGTACATCAACATCGGGGGCGACGAGGTCCCGAAAGACCGTTGGTCGGCCTGTCCCAAGTGCCGGAAGAAGATCAAATCCGAAAAGCTCCGCGACGAGCATGAGCTTCAGAGCTATTTCGCCCGGCGGGTCGGGGAGTTCGTGAGCTCGAAAGGCCGCCGGATCATCGGCTGGGACGACATTCTGGAAGGCGGCGTAGTCCCCGGCGCCACGGTCCTGAGCTGGCGCGACGAGACGGGCGGAATTGCTGCCGCGAAGCAGGGTGTCGGGGTCATCATGTGCCCCGCGGAATATCTCTACCTCGACTATTACCAGTCGGCGGACATCGCGCAGGAGCCGTTCAGCATTGGCCACCTCGTGCCGCTGGAGAAAGTTTACAGTTACGAACCCTATTCCAGGAAGCTCACTCCCGAGCAGTGCCGCCATATCGTCGGGGTGCAGGGTAATTTCTGGACCGAGTACATCCACAGCGAGTCGCTGATGGACTACATGGTTTGGCCGCGCCTGCTGGCCGTGGCCGAGATCGCCTGGACCGACCGCGAGGGGCGCGACTACGCCGATTTCCGGACCCGGATGCCCCGCATATTGGCGGGTTTGGACCGGGAGGGCATCCTGTTCCGCATTCCCGAGCCCGGAGGGCTGAATGAAGCGGTCGTCCGCGACGGGAAGGCCCGTGTCGAACTGGTTTCGCCGGTCGAGGGTGCGCAAATATTCTACACGACCAACGGACTCAACCCCACGGCCAAAGGAACGCTCTATACCGGGCCTTTCGAGGTGCCGCTGGCGCTGGGAACCCAGGTCAAATGCGTCGTCCGCGTGCCTTCGGGACGCAGCAGCGCCATCTACACGGTGACGAATAAGAAAATGCCGCGTCAATGAGAATCTGGATCGTGTTGCTGATCCTCCTGCTCGCAGGCGGGTCCCCGGCGGCGGGCTATGTGCCCGTTCCGCCCAAAGGGGCCGTTATCCCCGAGAAGACCCCTGCGCGGCGGATCATGCGCACGAAGCCTTACCTGCAGAATCCGGCCTCGGACGGCATGACGGTAATGTGGCTTACGCGCGTGCCCTGCGTGAGTTGGGTGGAGTACGGCACGGATACGCTCGTGATGCAGCGCGCCGTGGCGACGGACGACGGATTGATGCCCGTCGGCAGCATCCACCGCATCCGGCTGGAGGGACTCCGGCCCGGGACCCGCTATTACTACCGGGTTTGCTCGCGCGAGGTGCGTTACTATTCGAGCTATTACAAGGCTTTCGGCGACACGGTCCGTTCGAGGACCGGTACGCTGCGGACATGGAACGAGGGCCCGGAGGATTTCAACATCGTTATTTTTAACGATATCCACAAACGGATGGGGACCTACGGGCAGTTGTGCTCGCTGGTGAAGGACGAGCGTTTCGACCTCGCGGTCTTCAACGGCGACTGTTTCAACGACTGCGAGAAGGAGTCGCACGTGGTGGACGCCATCGCCGGTTACAGCGCGGGTTTCGGCGGGGACAGCATCCCTGCGATCTACCTCCGGGGCAACCACGAGTTGCGGGGAGCGATGTCGCTTCGGTTGTGGGACTACCTCGGGAAGATGAACGGCTCGCTTTACACCGCCTTCACCTATGGCGATACCCGCTTCGTCCTGCTCGACACGGGCGAGGACAAACCCGACGGTGCGGAGATTTATTACGGGCTCAACGATTTCGCGGGGTTGCGCGCGGCGCAGGTGGATTTTCTGCGAGAGGAACTCTCCTCGCCGCAGTTCCGCAAGGCCGCCCGCCGGGTGCTGATCCACCATATTCCGGTCTACGGACGGGTCGCGGGCAAATACAACCCCTGTTACGAACTCTGGCACCCGCTGTTGCGCCGGGCGCCGTTCGACCTCGCGGTCAACGGCCATCAGCACGCCTTCCGCTACCTCGTCCGGGGCGCCGGGGATAACAACTTCCCGGTGCTGATCGGCGGAGGCTACAAACCCGACGACGCCACGCTGACGATCCTCCGGAAGAGGGGGAAGTCGCTGCATGTCAAAGTGCTGGATTACGACGGACGAATCCTGCTCGATCAGGAGTTGTAACTCTGCAAAGACGACGTTTTGCGAGTATTGATAAGCGCAAATTGAGATTTCAGGCCCGTCGATTATCCCTAACTTTGTCTGAGACGGTTAGTAATAAAACAACGAACCTTATGAAAAAACTTCTACCTTTTGCTTTGTGCGCTATCCTGCTGGCTGCCTGCGACAGCTTCAACGAGGAGAGCGATGAGTTTACGATTCCCCCGAAACCGGGCGATGTGACGTTCGCCGCCGCGCTCGGATCGGATGTTTCCGGGCCGGGGAACCTCAATCCGGCGGACTTCGGATTCGGCTGGCAGGCCGGCGACGAGATCGGGGTCGCCCTGGACGATGCTTCGGGCATGCAGCCCTTCGTGGTGGGGGAGGTGAACGCCGACGGAAAGGCACTCCTCGAGGGCGGGCTCAAATGGCCCGACTTCAATACCGATCACCGCTTCTTCGCCCGTTACGGCGGGAGCTATACGGCGCCCCATATCAAAGTCCCGGGTCCGGATTTCACGGTCGAGGGAACCTCGGCGGAACACGTTAAAAAATCGCTGTTTCTCTTTGCCCGTCCCGAAAAAATCGCTTCGCCGGGCGAGAACGAATCCGAAGAGTCGCTGGTGGAGCTCGAGTTCCACAACATTATGTCGGTGATCCGGTTCCGGGTGGCCACCGTGTCGCGCGCCGTGACGATCGGCGGAATCACGGTGGAGACCGAGAATGCGGTCTTCCCGACCGACGGTCGGATTGACATCACCGCTTCGGGGAGCGATTTCGGAAAGGTCCTCTCGACCCAGACCAGCAACGTGAAGAAAGCCCTGCTGACCATCAACGGCAACCCGACGCTGCCTATGGTCGATCAGGCTGTCGCGGACAACCCCGAGGGTGCGGCTGACGATAAGTTCCTTTCGTTTTGGCTGCCCCTCGCCGCGCAGGGAGAGACCGGGGAATTCAAGGTCACCGTGGGAACGAGCGCCGGAGGTATCGAGTTCCCGATTGCCCCGACCCGGTTGGAGGCCGGCAAAGCGTATGTTTACAGCCTTGTGGTCGATGCCTCGCAGGGCGGCGGCGAATGGGACGGCGTATCTGTGACCGAACCCCGGAGCGAGGGCGATACCTATTATATCTCTACCGGAGCCGAGTTCGCCTGGTTCGGGGCCAATTGCAGCAATGCGGACACCAATTTCGAGGGCAAGACTCTGGTGCTGACCAATGATATAGATATGGGTAACAAGGATTGGGGCGGAAATTATTCCATCGGCGGGAATAATGCCAATACGGCTTTCAAAGGAACGTTCGACGGACAGGGCTTCAGCATCCGCAACCTGCGTCTGCTCATCGGCCGCACCAATGAGGGACTGTTCCGCTCGAACGGCGGCGTTATCAAAAACCTGACCATCGCTTCGGGCGAGGTTGTCGGAGGAACCGCGGCACGCACGCATATCGGCGTGTTGGTCGGCCGTAACGACGGCGGTAAGATTATCAACTGCCACAACTATGTGGATATCGAGGTGGACAACATCACCTACATTGGCGGCATCGTGGGCATGAGCGGACGCTCAGGTTCGACGGGCGGCTATGTAGAGCGGTGCACCAACCACGGTAACATTACGGTTACGTCTGCCGTTGTTCCATCCCGGGTGGGCGGCATCGTCGGATACACCGAGAATCCGGTTTCCGGACAGAACGGCATCGTCGGTTGCGTCAACTACGGCGACATTACGGGCCTGAGCTCCGTGGGCGGCATCTGCGGCCACATGAAGTGGGGCACCATGACGGCCTGCTACAATGTCGGCAAGGTGACGGGAACGACCCCTGCATCGGGTATCGGAGGTGTTGTCGGTACGACCGAGTCGTCCAACAATACGATCACGGCCTGCTACAACATCGGGCTTGTTTCCGGAGAGACGGCTGTGGGAGCCGTGTGCGGCAGCAATCCGGGCAGCACCGTCAGGACTTGCTACTGGGGCGGTGAAAGCGTCTCCCTGAACGGGATCGGGGACGGAAAGGGCGCCGACGGCGTGACCCGCTTCGGCGCGGAAGGTGAGGGTACGGGCTGGCCCACGGCCCAGCTGGAAGGCTGGACGCTCTCGACCGACGGCGGCTACTGGCTTGAGCTCCACACCTGGAGCGGCGGTTCCGGCCAGCAATACCCCGAATTGGCGCCGGCCACGGAGTGAGTCCCAAAACCGAAAAAAGAGACCATCGAATTTCGATGGTCTCTTTTTTGGTGGAGAATACCAGGGTCGAACTGGTGACCTCTTGCATGCCATGCAAGCGCTCTAGCCAACTGAGCTAATCCCCCGTTGTAGGTGCAAAG